>Ga0209160_1001759_pt1 | contig 18235 bp, 17 predicted proteins | sample GraSoiAngelo_153_FD_186167 | JGI IMG/M metagenome (GOLD analysis project Ga0209160, IMG submission 186167) | Grasslands soil microbial communities from the Angelo Coastal Reserve, California, USA - 14_1009_12_40cm (SPAdes) (version 2) | ecosystem: Environmental > Terrestrial > Soil > Grasslands ... | reverse complement strand
CCAGCTTCCTCGGCGGCGAAGTCCGTGACCCGCGAAAACCTCTTCCGCGCGGCCTGGTTCTCGGCGTTCTCAGCGTCATCGCCGTCTACACTTCCGTGAATTTTGTGTACGTCCGAACTTTAGGTCCAGCGGGACTTGCCGCGACAACCACGCCGGCCTCTGCCGTCATGCGCGCGGCATTGGGCCCTCGCGGTGGCACGCTCATCGCCGCGGGCATCGCCTTCTCCGCCTTCGGCTTTCTCGGCCAATCCATCTTGACCGCCCCGCGCGTTTATTTCGCCATGGCCGAAGACCGCGTCTTTTTTCGCAGCGTCGCCCGGATACATCCCCGCACGCACGTCCCGATCATCGCCATCGCCCTTCAAGGCGTCTGGGCTATCCTGATCGCCCTCACCGGAACCTACGCGCAAGTCGTCAATTACGTCGTCGCCATGGACTCGCTCTTCTTTGGACTCACCGCCGTCTGTTTGCTTCTGCTGCGCCGCCGCGACGCATCCTTTAGGCCAGCCGTAATCGACCACCGCGTTCCCGGCCATCCCTGGACCACCCTGTTCTTCATCACTGTAATGTGGCTCGTGGTGATTAGCACGTTTATGCGCGATCCACTGCGCTCGTTCATCGGACTGGGCATCGCCATTGCCGGGCTACCCGTATACTTTTTCTGGCGCGCGAAAAATCGGGAGGCCATTAGCGCATGAGCGGCTCCGCCCGCACCAAACGTTCGCGGTACATGGAATGGGCAAAAACTCGTTCGCACGCCAAATTCAATCTGGCCACAAGCGGCCTCATCGGCGTGCCTTTAGCCGAGTTCCCTCTCCGCCTCGACGAACTCGAAATCACCGCTCCTGGCGCTTACGGCTACACCCCGCTGCAGCAGCGCCTCGCGCAACATGCAGGTGTCCCTGAAAAATGCATCGTCGCCGCCACTGGCACCTCCATGGCCAACCATCTCGCCATGGCTGCCATTCTCGAGCCCGGCGACGAAGTTCTCCTCGAGCAACCTGCCTACGGTCCGCTTCTCGATGTCGCGGAATATCTCGGCGCGGTCGTGAAGCGCCTTCCGCGCCGATTCGAATCCGGATTCGCCATCGACCTCGAAGAATTGCAGCGTACCATCACGTCCGCCACGCGGCTCATTGTGCTTACCAATCTGCACAATCCCAGCGGCGCGCTCATCACTGCAGAAACGCTTCTCGCCATCGGCAAGCTGGCTCATCGCGTCGGCGCGCACGTCTTGGTCGACGAGGTCTACCTCGAAATGCTCTTGGGCCAGGCTGCTCCATTTTCCTTCCCGATGGGCAAGTCCATCGTTCCGGAAAACGAAAATCCTTTCATCGTCACCAGCAGTCTTACCAAGGTTTATGGTTTGAGTGGCCTGCGCTGCGGATGGATCCTTGCTGCGCCCGATCTCGCCCAGCGCATATGGCTTCTCAACGACCTGTTCGGAGCCGTCGCCGCCCATCCGGCTGAGCGCCTGTCCGTGATGGCTCTCGATCATCTGGAACAATTTCGCGAACGCGCGCGAGAGCTAGTGGCCGCCAATCGCGCTTTGCTCCATGCGTTCCTTGATTCTCGCGATGATCTCGAATGCTTCCGCCCTCCTGCTGGCACCGTCGTCTTTCCTCGCCTCATTCACGGTAATCCCCACGCGTTTCTCAAATTGCTGCGCGAAAAATACGAAACCACGGTGGTTCCCGGCGAGTTCTTCGAAATGCCGCAACATTTCCGTATGGGCATCGGCGGTGAAACTCACGCTTTGCGCACGGGCCTCGAGCGCCTCAGGGCCGCTCTCGACGAATTCGCAGGAAAATAGCTCGCCGGGTCCGTGGCGGCCGCCCCTCACCAGATCCGCCATTCCCTCAGAAGTCTTTTCCCTCAATAAAGATGAAAGTACCCGTCATGCTCGCCCAGAAGGACACTGGCGTTGAATAGCTTTGACAAATTCTCCGCCGTTAGGATCGTCGCTTTCGGCCCGTCTGCGATAATCCTGCCTTCGCACAGCAGAACCACCCGCTCAATCTCTGGAATGATTTCCGATACGTGATGCGTCACCAGCAAAATGCCCAGTCCCGACTGCGCCAGGCCCCGCAACGTTTCGCGGAGTTGCAACTGCGCGCCAATGTCCAGCGCATTGCTCGGCTCGTCAAAGAGCAGCGTCCGCGGCTCGTGCACTAGCGCGCGTGCAATCAGCGTGCGTTTGGCCTCGCCAGACGACATGTGCGCCACGGGGCGCTCCGCAAGGTGCGCGATGCCCAATCGTTCCAGCACGGCTTCAGTCCGCGCCAACTGTTGCGGATCAGGATGGTGGTGCGGAAAAATGCGCGTGCTGCTGAAAAAGCCGGACAGCACCACATCCCTTCCAGTAGCGTCGGTGGTGCACGAAGCCAGCAGGTCCGGGGATACGATTCCCAGCAGCGACCGCAGCTCGAAAATATTCCAACGTTCGCGCCCGAGGATGGAAATCGAGCATCCGCCGCGCACCAGCGGATAACATTCCCGCGTCATGGTCTTGATGAGCGTGGATTTCCCGCAGCCATTCGGTCCAAGGATGCACATGTGCTCGCCAGCGGCAATTTCCAGGTTCACTTCGTTGAGCGCGACGCAGTCACCGCGCATAACCGTTACGTCTTTGAAAGAGAGAAGGGGTGGGGTCACAGCGCTCCTTAGGTTCTCATGGTTTCAAATGGCAGGGTCATCTTAACCAAGAGTTGCAGAGAGGCAATGCGAGAAGGATGGTGACCGCACCCGAGAACCCGAACGATGGCCGGCCCCGTTCTTCAGAGGACCGCTTCCATCTCATTTTGGCGCACGCTGCCTGGTGCTCCGGGAGCCTAAAAACAAAAGGAGGTGAAAACAGCTTCGTTTTCACCTCCCGGGGTGGGTGGGGTGTTGCACGACAGAACTCTCGGCAGCTCAGCAGGCCTGCCCTGCCAGGCAGGTCTGCGGCCTCACTCGCGTACTGCTTTCAGCAATTCGATAGGAGACTCACCACCAAAGAGCTTGTCTTTCAGCGGTTTGTAGCACCGCAAAGCGCTCCTGTCAACGGCAAAAATCTCCCCATTCTGTACCGCGGCCGAAAGGGTCAGTCGGCGCACCTTGGTAAAAGAAATTCGTTCACTTTTTTTGGGCTTCCCTTTTTGGCTTGTCCAGGATCTCCCGCACCATGCAGCCAAGCGTGGTTGGACTGTACGGCTTTTGCAGGTATTGCGCGTGAGCTGCCGCCGTCGCCAAACTCTCGGGATCCTGGAAATACCCGCTGGTGAATATGGTGGGGAGGAGCCCGTACCTCTCCACCAGTTTCTCCGCGGTCGCGGGACCACCGAGTTTCGGCATGACCACGTCCAGAATGGCAAGGGCGGGCTCTTGGCTCTCGCACAGCCGCAACGCCTCCATGCCATCGCCAGCCGATAGCACACGATAGCCCAGGCTCACCAGCGTCTGGCGCGCCATCTCGCGGATGGCTTCGTGGTCCTCTGCTAACAGAATCGTCTCTGTCCCTCTCATCTCCGCCAGAGAAGCAACCCGCGCCCTGGCAGCAGCGTCCGTCACTTGTGGCCCCTCGATCACAGGAAGGTACACGCGGAAAAGACTTCCCTGTTCGGGCTCGCTGTACACGTGGATAAACCCACCGTGCTGTTTCACAATTCCATAGACCGTTGCCAGTCCCATGCCGGTGCCTTTTCCTCGCTCCTTGGTTGTGAAGAAAGGCTCAAAAATGCGCTCGCGCGTTACATTGTCCATCCCCATCCCAGTATCCGAGACCGACAAAACGGCATAGCGGCCCGCGGTCACACCCGGATAGAACCGGCAGTAGGAGTCATCCAGCTCCACCATTTCGGTTTCCACCGCCAGGCGGCCCCCCCGGGGCATCGCATCGCGCGCGTTGAGGCACAGATTCATGAGCACTTGCTCGAGTTGAGCCGGATCGGCACGGAGCGGATCAACTGTTGTGGTGAGAACTTTCAGCTCGATATCTTTTCCGATCACCTTGTCGAGGAAGCTCGTCAGGCCGCCGGCAATGGTGTTCAGGTCCACGGCGCGCGGTTGCAGTACCTGCCGCCGCGCAAACGTCAGCAGCTCGCGCGTCAGCGCCGCGGCACGCTCCGCCTGCTCGCGGATTCTCGCAAAACGCTCTGCGACCTGCGGGTTCTCACGATTCTGTTCATAACCCAGTTCCGCCCACCCCAAAATCGCTCCCATCACGTTGTTGAAATCGTGCGCGATGCCACCCGCCAGTTCGCCAATAGCTTCAAATTTCTGCGCCTGCCGAAGCTGCCTCTCCATCGCTCTCAATTCGGTGACGTCTTCGGCGATGAATTCAATCGTTTCCGGATTGCCTGGAATGGAAATATGCCGGAGATGTACGCGCACCGCCACGATGCCCCCGTCGCGGCGCTTCCATTCCGTCTCCGCTCCGTGTACCAGCCTGCGTGCGCGGCAGTCGGCCACGTGCTGGGCATATTGCTCGGGAAACCGGTACACGTCACTTGCCAGGTTGAGCGCATGCAGATCTTCCACGCGGTTGCATCCTAGAATCGACAGCAAGGCCGGATTGACATCCTGAAAGGTGCCATCCACGGTCGCACGAAAAATCCCGTAAGCTGAATTTTTCACCAGGTCCAAGTAGCGCGCTTCCGAGATGCGCAATTCTTCCTCGGCCCGGTTGCGCTCGCTGCGGTCGAGGACAACCGAGCAAACGGCAAACACGCTTCCGTCTTCGCCGCAGAGTGGGTAATAGCTGGTTAGCAAGTGTTGTCTGCTCGCGGGTTTTCCCGGGGCGGCTCTCTGCCGTTCAACGTTGAGTATGGATTTTCCCGATTCAAAAACCTGCTGCAAGCACTTGGCGATCTCCTTCCCGAATCCCGGCGTGATTTCCTCGACGGACCGCCCGGTATGTTCCGCGGGAGAAAGATTGTTGAACCGGGCCAGCGCGTCATTCACCCGCAGGAAACGCAAATTGCGGTCGTATACCGCCAAGCCTACAGGGGCGCACCGATAGATCACTTCGAGTTCCGCGATCTTTTTCCGCGCGCTCGCCTCACTCTCTGCCAGGGCCCGCTGCAGCCGGGCGATCTTGTCGCTTTGGGAGGTGCTTGCTTCTCCCGCTGCGCCTGTTTTCATAGGAACCACCTCAATCCAAAGGGAAGACGACACTGATCTCCGCCCTCCACAGCAGCTCGCTGCATTGTGCGTCGCTCTTCATCAATCGGATACTGTTTCTCCGACCGGTGACGCTGGTTCCGCTCGCGGGGAGCCGACGCGCAATCCGGCCTCCACGGTGTCCAGCAATTCCGAGAACGTACTGGGTTCCTTTGCACGCCAGAAACCCACATTCATGCGGAGTTCCAGCGGGCCCCACGGACCGATATCGCGGTTCAGCACGGCAATGCGCCGCTCCAAACGCTGGCAAAGCACCGCCCCGCTGGGTTCCACCGCGTCGATTGCCAGCGCGGCGAATTGTGATTCTCCCAAGCGCGCGACGATGTCCGTCCGACGGAAACTGCCCGCCAGCAGTGCCCCGATTTCGCGCAAGGAACTCTCCGCTGCGCTGGAACTGAATTCTGCGCGGATGGTGGACAGATTTTCGATTCGCATGCAAAGGAGAATCAGCGAGCTGTTCTTCTGCCCCGCGGTGTCCATCGCGTGCTCTCCGAGCGTCAGGAAGCCATCACGGGTATACAGGCCGGTCAAAGGATCCCTCAGCAGATCCGCGAGTCCCTCCAGTGTGTTGTGTTCCAAGGCCACTCGAACGACGCGATCCAACGCGTGTGTATTCATGTGTTCCTTAAGCAGGTAATTAAGCGCGCCTCGGCGCAGGGTTCGCTCCGCAAGGCTCTTCTCTGATTCTCCCGCTAACACGATGAGGGGCACGCCTGGTGCTGCCCGGTGCACCAGACGCACTGCTTCCAAGGGATCAGGATGTGCGAGGGAGAGCTCCAGCAGGATCACCTCTGGGTTCACAAGGTCCAGCGAGGCCAACAGTGTCGAAACTCCGGAAACTAGCGTCAATTCCAGGCCGTTTTGGGCCCCCGGAAATAGCTCTTGCAACGCTGCAGCCGCTTGTCCGGATTCTCCTTCCGCAAGCAAAATGCGAAGGCTCTTTTGTTTCATGGGCGCGGCCCCTTTTCTGCCAAGCCCCGCAACCGCACGAAGTTTCGCAGGTTCGAAAGCGTCGACGATGCGAATCCGCCGGCCATCGACTTCGGGAGACACTTCATGGTGAGCCAGCTCTCTTTGCGAGACTGGAGAGGGCAGTCTTCTGGCAACTCAATTGTATGGAAGGGGTTCGTTTATTCTGCCCTAACTATCCCAAGTGTCAAAGCAAACTCCGGAGTGTGTTACAGAAATGCTAAGAGGGTCGCACGGGTTTTCCCGTCAGCTGCAAAAGAAATGCCGTCAACCCCGCCAGGAGTGCGCCCGCGATGATGACGCCCTCCCATACAATTCCGGTGGCGAGCACCATTGACGCTGGTGCTCCAAACGGCGCGAGCAGCACTACCAACGCCGCTTCGCGAACTCCGATGCCTCCCTGCGTGATGGGCATCACAGCGGCAATTTTCGCGAGTGGCCAGGCAAACAGCCACACGCGTAGCGGCACTCGGAGTCCACAGGACACTCCCAAGAGCGCCGTCAGCAAGACGTATGTGCCCTGGACGGTGATTCCCAGCAGCCAGCCGAATACAAGCCGCTGCGGGCGTCGCCCCACCATGCGAATCGCATGACGCACCTGCGCGAGGCGGCGCCGCACGCGAATCGATCGTCCCCGCAAGAGCGGGCGGTGCAGCGTCCACACCAGCAAAACAAAAACCACGGCTGCAACCACTCCCGCAAAAAATACGTGCCGCGCGGGCGCTTGCAGCGCTTTTGGTAAAGAGCCCGGCAACAACATCACACCGATCGAAACCAGCGTGAGTTGAGCCGCCAAGTCGAGGAAACGGTCGGCAACGTTTCCGGTAATGATTGCGGCTGGCCGCGGGCTGTGCGAAATTCCCACCGCCAGACGCGCCACGTCACCGCCGATAACCGACGGTAGGAAAAGATCTCCGAAAAGTCCGCTGGTGTAGCACTGCGCGCTTCCGGCGAATCGAAGCTGCGCACCGGCTGTGTTCACCACCATGTGCCACTTGATGACTCCCGCGCTTAACGCGAAGAGATAAATTAGCAGCACGGCCACAAGCCGCGTCAGCGGCACTCGCGCCAGCGCTGTGCGCAGCGGTGCGACAGGAAGCAGGTAGAGAAGAATGCCGAGCACCAGCGCGGCAGCCGCCCAGCGCGCCAGCAGAAAATACCAGCTCCTGCGCAGTTTTTTCGGCTGGCTCGCCGCGCTCATTCTTGCTGGGCTGCTCTCCGTTCAAACGCCTCAGGCACCGAAAATATCATTGACCCTTTCCGCTACCGGGGAGTCGCACCGGCGGAAAAGGCTCGAAGATTTCGTTGATTTTTTCCGCCAGCACAAAATCGTAGTCGCTGATGCCCTTCACGCTGTGGGTGGTCAGATCGATGACCACTTTGTTCCACACGTTAAACCATTCGGGATGATGGTTCATCGCTTCCGCAACCAGTGCCACGCGCGTCATGTTGCCAAACGCAGTCACAAAATCACTGCACGTAAATTCTCGATGCAGTTTGCCGTTGATCACGCTCCATCCCTTCACCTTTGGCAGCAGCGCTGTGATTTCCGCTTCGCTGAGTTTCTTTGCCGGCATGACGATCTCCTCGGCGACTCATTCGAATCGTCCGAGTCATTATGCGGCGCAATCTCTGTGCCAGCAACGGTTCCGCCTCTGTCACAGGCTCGTCGACAGGCCTTCGCGGCGAACGGTTCGAATCCCTGCTGAGCGCAAGCTTCTTCGTTGAATGCACCCACGAAATCCACTATCGTAGGGGTTTCTTTTGCAGCCGAAATACGCGGTAGGCGCTTTCACCGCAAAGAGACGGAGACTGTCGTGAAAAAAAAGATTCGCGCCATTCAGTATGGCGTCGGCCCAATCGGCGCATCCATCGCGAAATTGATGCGCGAGAAACAGGCCATCGAAATCATCGGCGCCATTGATCTGGACCCCACCAAGGCCGGACGCGACCTGGGAGAAGTTGCCGGCGCGGAGGACGCGCCTTGGGGCGTCCTCGTCTCCGCGGATTCGAAAGAAGCCCTCGAGAAAAACGCGGACGTGGTCATCCATTCCACTTCTTCTTCGCTCCCCAAAGTGATAGACCAGTTGCTGGCTTGCCTGGAAGCTCAGTCCTGCGTCGTGTCGACGTGCGAGGAATTGTCGTACCCCTTTCGAACGCATCCGGAACTCGCGGCCAAACTCGATGCCGCGGCGAAAGAATGGGGCGTAGCGCTCGTGGGCACGGGAGTGAATCCTGGGTTCGTGATGGACAAGCTCGTAGTGACGCTCGCGGCGGTTTCGCAGCGCATCGACCGCGCCAAAGCGCTGCGCATTGTGGACGCCTCGAAACGGCGCTTGCCGTTGCAGAAAAAAATCGGCGCAGGCATGACGGTCGAAGAATTTCGCACGCAGGTGAAAGCCGGTGTGATCAAGCATGTGGGTTTGCCGGAATCCGTCGCCATGGTCGCGGACAGCTTGAATTTGCCGGTGGAAACGATCACCGAGACAATCGAGCCCAAAATTGCAGCCGAGCGCGTGCGGACCGAATATCTTACCGTGGAAGCGGGGCAGGCGGCCGGCGTTCATCAAATCGCGCGCGGCACTTCGAAAGACGGCAAAGAATTGGTGTACCTCGAACTGCAAATGTACATCGGCGCGAAGGATCCCGCGGATACCATCACGCTAACGGGCCACCCGAACATCAGTCTTACGATTCCGGGCGGCTCGCACGGCGATATCGCCACGGCGTCCGTGGTGGTGAACTCGATTCCCACGATTCTCGATGCGCCCGCAGGCCTGCGCACGTCGCGCGACCTGCCTATCGGCTTTTTTTCACCGAGCGCCAAGCCCTGATTCGAAATGGGAAAATAGAGACTTGAAAAATCAGCCGTGTCATCCTGAGGGCATCCGATGAGGATGCCCGAAGGATCTCAACTTAACGCTGTGCTGGATGCATCCGCATAGCAACTGCGTCCCACTCCCTCCCCCATTCTTTTCTTTACTGAAAACTGACCACAGCTCTCGTCAATTGTGTTTCAGGAATTCTCCTTTGTGCCCGGTCAGCGAGTTGTAGAGCGTTTCGATGAAGGCGTCGCTGTTGATGAATTGGCCTGAAAATTTATCCCACGGCGCAAGGATTTTTGCCTGCTTCATCTGATCTAGCGTCTCGTGCTCGTTGAGCGCCTTCTGCACCACGGCGGAAGTTTCCTTCAACATCTTGGTGAACGCGCGCACGTCGTCGAGATTGGAGAGCGCACCGTGACCGGGAATGACTTTCACATCGGTGGGGAGCTGTGCGGTGGCTTTTTCCATGGCGTCAATCATGCCTTGCAGGCTGCCGCCGCTGGCCACGTCAATGAAAGGAAAACCGTAACGCACGAAATCGTCGCCCATGTGCACCACATTGTTTTTTGGAAAGAAAATAATGGAGTCGCCGTCCGTGTGGCCCGAAGGAAAGTGCAGCGCGCGGATGTCCTCGCCATTCAGATGCACCGTCACCTCGTGCTCGAAGGTGATGATAGGCAGTGCGGGCTTTGGCGCGGCCTTTTGCTCCATCTTGATGGAACCGCCATTGCCCGCGGTGCCGCCGGTTTCCAGGCGCTTGCGCACGTTATCGTGAGCAATCACGGTTGAGCCGACATTGGCGAACGGCTCGTTGCCGCCGGTGTGGTCGCCGTGATAGTGGGTGTTGATGACGAAGCGCACGGGCTTATCCGTAATCTTCAATTCCTTCAGCGCCGCCTGGATTTTGTTCGCCAAGGGGGCGAACTGATCGTCCACTATGACGATTCCGTCTTCGCCTACGGACGCGGCAATGTTGCCGCCCGCTCCCTCCAGCATGTAGATGTTCCCGGAAACCTTGGTGACCTTGATCTCGACCTTGGAAAAATCCTGGTTCTGCGCTGACGCTGCCTGGCCCAGCAGCATCGCCGCCGCTGCCAGAACAGAACCCATGGAAAGCCGCCAAAACTTGTTCATGTTTTCCCCCCTTAGACAAACGCGGCGCATTGTACCACTGAGGGGCTGGTCGAGATTGGCGGTCGAAAGTTGCAAACGGCAAGGCCTGTCCGTATCCCTCCCCCTAGGTTTCTTCATAGGTATTCATTCTAAAGGACTTGAAGTCTTGAAGTTGTTTAGAATCCGGCTTAGGTCTGCCCTGACATCTCGCCTGCCTGAGTCGTCTATTCCTCAGGAGCCAGGAATGGGAGCTATGGGACTTGCGCTGCCTTGGAAGGCTAGTGCCGTACCAACGGAATGGGAGAAATTTGAAGCGGTCAATGGCGCGGTGCCTCGGCCTGAGCAGTCTGCCTCATATCTTGCCGAAATAAGTTGGAACGGCACTAGAATCTCTTCCGCGCCGCGCGAATGGGGGACGCGAGTGGAACCTTCCGAGCACCCGACGGGCGGCTCCAGTCCAGCCGCCGTGGAACCCGCCAGCGAAGATGCCGCACTGGCTGCTGCCTGCCAGTCGGGTGATCTGCACGGCTACGAGCGCTTGTACGCAATGCACGGGGCGCGCATGAAAAATCTTGCGCGGAACGTGCTGGGCAATTCCGTCGATGCGGAAGACGCCGTGCAGGAAACTTTCCTGAAAGTGCAGCGCAGCATCGCCAGCTTTCGTGGCCAATCGAGCTTCGTCACCTGGACCTACCGCATCCTGATCAACACCTGCTACGACGCCAGGCGCAGCCGGCTGCGGAAGAAAGAAGTGGCGAACGAGGAGCCGGAAGACGCTCCGCAGAGGGAGCTGCGGGCGCCGGGAGCGCATCCCACGTTGCGAATGGCGCTGGAACGCGCGCTCGCCAGGCTGACGCGTCATCAGAGGGATGTTTTTCTGTTGTACGAAGTTGAGGGCTTCCGTCATGCGGAGATCGCGGCGATGCTGGAAATTACGGCGGCGGCTTCGAAAAACACGCTGTTTCAGGCGAAGAAAAGTCTTCGCCAGATGCTCGAGCCGCCGCGAAGCAGTTCCGCGGAAGCAAGGTGAAGGACCATGAATGTGACTTGTAACGCTCGTGAACGGATTTTCGAGGACGGCACAGGGGCCGAATGGGAGGCGCTGGAAGCGCATGCCGTTTCCTGTGCGCGGTGCGCAGAGGAAGTTCGTGCGTGGAAATCGCTGAGCACCGCAGCACAAGAGCTGCAAGACTATTCGCCAAGCCCGTCGTTGTGGCCGCGCATCGAGCGTGCGCTGGCCGAAGAAGCCGCGCGGAAGGCGCAGCACCCCGTGCACAGGGGCTGGTTGTCCTTCTTGCCGGTCATTTCTCTGGGTTGGCAGACCGCATTGGCAGGCGCTTTTGTTCTGATTCTGGCGATTTCCGCGGGCTGGGTCTACATTGTTTACGGACCCAACGTTAAACTGAGCCCGCCCGATCCGTCTCTGCTGAAGAGCGCGGCGCTGAAGGAAGTGGAAAGCACAGAGACCGCTTACGAGAGAGCCATCGATAAGCTGGCCGCGCAGGCCAAGCCGCAGCTCGAGGATCCTACGACTCCGCTGCTTGCGAATTACCACGAAAAACTTCTGGTGCTGGATAGCGCGATTGCCGATCTACGTGCACAGGCAGGATTGAATCCTTCGAACGCGCAACTGCGTTATCAGTTGCTGGCCATGTATCGAGAGAAGCAGCGGACACTCGAAGAGGTTTTGGAGGCAAAGAGGCAATGAATCTTTGTGGATTGAATTTTTGGAGAGGGGTACGACGTGCTGTCGTGGTGGCAGGAACGCTCTCTGCGATATTTCTTGCGGCAGAGGGACGTGCGCGAGCCGCAAATGCCACCCAGGACCAAGTTTCGAGAGATTTCCAGAAGACGGTGACGCTTGGTGCAGGCCAGTCGGTGCACGTCGAGCACAAGTTTGGCGAGGTGCGGCTGCATGGGGAGTCCGGCCGCGAGGTGAAAATCTCGGCAACCATTCGTGCGCAGGCCAGCTCGCGCGAGGAAGCCGAATCCTTCGCGCAGAAAATCCAGATTGACGTGCAACAATCCGCGGAGGGCGTGCGCATCAAGACGATTTACCCGGAAGAAGAAAAGAGATGGTTTCACACGAGCAAGAGCTCTTCCTGGTCGGTGAGCTACGACATTGGGATGCCGTCAGATGCGCCGCTCACCGTGCGGAACAGTTTCGGAGGTGTGGACGCCGCGGGAATTCATGCAGCGGTGGATATCGATAACAGCCACGGGTCGCTTGCGGTGCGCGATATTGGTGCTGCGCGCCTGAACAATGCGTTTGGGAGCGTCGAGGTCAATGGCGCCACCGGAAATCTCTCCGTGACCGATACAAATGGATCCGTGCAGGTGTACGAGGTAAAGGGCGCCGTTGAAGTACGCAACCGTTTCGGTAGCATCACCACGAAAAATATTCAGGGGGCGGTGACCATCACCGGTGGCAACGGCACGGTTACGCTGGCGGATGCCGCCTCTGCGAGCATCACCACTTCCTTCGGAAGCGTGGATGCCCGCAACGTGCGCGGCGACCTCTCGGTGCACGATAACAACGGCAACGTCGAAGTCTCCACGATTGGCGGGGCCGCAGACATCACCAACAGTTTTGGCAATGTCACTTTTTCAGATGTCCATGGCCGCGTGAACTGCAGGACAAACAACGGCCGGGTGAAAGGCAGCTCCGTTACAGGTAGCTCCGTAACGATTCGCGATTCCTTCGCCAGCATCGAGCTCGACACCATTAGCGGCGCACTGGACGCGGAAACTTCGAATGGGAAGATTACGGTCCGCGACGCGCGGGGCAGCGTGACGCTGAGGTCATCGTTCGGAGCCATCGAGGCGTCAAATATCCCAAAGGGGATAAGCGCCACCACTGGCAACGGGGCGATTACACTCACGGACATCGGCGCGGACGCCTATGCCAAGACGAGCTTTGGCAGCGTTTTGATTGAACGGGTGAATGGAAACCTGACCGTGGAGGACAGCAACGGCTCGGTCACGGCTCGCAATGTGAAAGGCGATGCCAGTGTGAAGACTTCCTTTTCCGGCGTTACCTTGGATTCCATCGGCGGGCGGATCAGCGTGGATAATCAGAATGGTGCTATCGGCGTGACAGCTACGCGGCCGGCCAACGGCTGCCGCGATATTTCGCTTAAGACTTCCTTCTCTTCCATCCGCGTGCGAATTCCCGAAGGGGTGGGATACAACCTGTCCGCACGCACATCCTTCGGCCGGATCTCCTCGGAATTGCCGGTCACTTCGACAGGCAGTATCGGCGGAGACACGTTGAACGGGACCATCGGCTCGGGCGGCTGCCAACTGCAACTCACCAACGCGAACGGGAGCATCGAGATCGCCAAGGCCCAATAATCGGGCAGCATCTACTTGCGGTTGCGTGTGCGGTGCATGGCAAAAGCTTTTTTCAGGATGCGCGTCGCAGTTTCCGTCAATTGGAACTTTGCGAGTTCATCTTCCCGCGCAAATGCGAGATCTGTAACATCGCTGCCTGCGTGGGGTTGGCCGCCGATGCATTCGCACAGATAGTCCGCAATGACGTAGTGGAAGCGGGGTTTTTTCTTGTCTCTAGCGCCGGCGGGACCGTTCTCCCTATAAATCCGGTCGAAAACTTCAATCAATTCGAGAACGCGAACCTCGATTCCCGTTTCTTCGAGCAATTCGCGAGCGACGCCTTCCTCGAGAGTTTCGCCAATCTCGAGAGTGCCGCCGGGGATGGACCATTCACCGAGCAGCGGCTCGCTGCCGCGACGGATCAGCACGACGCGTTCGCGATCGATAATTACGCCGCCAACCCCGATCACTGGCCGTTCGGGATACTCCCTAGAAGAGGCCATTCGACAAGCCCTCAAGTTCTGCGGCAGAGCGATTGACAGCAAGCTCACCGCGCACGAGGTTGAACCCGTATCCCCGGTATATAATACGCTGCAGGGTGGCGAGCACGGTCCTCGTACCGCCCTTTGCGAACAACCGTACGGAGGATGGAGCCGTGATCCGTTGCCCTGAATGTTCCGCGGAAATCGACGTGGACGAAGACGAAATCGAAGAAGGCGAGATCCTGAGCTGTCCCGAGTGCGAATCCGAACTCGAAGTCTCGCAAACGCATCCCGTCCACCTGAACCTCATCTCCGATGATTTGGACGAGGAGGAGGAAGACGAGGAAGAGGAGGGCGAGGTTGGCGAGAATGGCGATCTCCTCGACGAAGATGAAGAGGAAGAAGACGACGAGGAATAACCGAACGCCCCTTCGCGGGCCGGCATCCCTGCATGCACTTCCCGCAATCTAATCTAAAATGAAGGGCCTCATGCATTCCTTGCGAAGGATCCGTTTTTTGTGTGCAGCTGTGCTTTCGCTGGCGCTTGCGAGTGTTCTTATAGCAATGCAAGAACCCAATGCCCCGCCTTCCGCCACACCCGCACAGAATTCCGCCACGAAAGTGGACAAACCAGCAAAGAAAAAATACAGTCATGCGAATGATTTCCTGATCCGCGGGACCGTGTTTAACGACAAAGGGCTGTCCTTTCCCGGCGTGGAATTACGGATTCGCCCGGCGGGGCAGAAGAAATACCGGTGGGAGACTTACACCAATTCGCGAGGAGAATTTGCCGTGCGCGTTCCTCAAGGCTCAGACTATGAGATGCTGGTGCATGCCAAGGGATTCTCCGATCAAACGCGCACAGTCGATGCGAAAAATGGGGGAAACGAGGAGACAGTCGTGTTCCGCCTGGAGCCGGCCGTGGGAGGAAAGAAATGAAAGTGGGTAGACGCATCTGGTGTGTGGCTCTGGCGCTTTCGTTGTTTGCGACTGTGGCAATGGCGCAAGACAAAAAGCGCGAAGCTCAGCTCCGCACCGTCCGCGGCTTGGTGATGGACAAGTCCGATAGCCCTGTTTCCGGCAGTGTCGTTTTCTTGAAAAACACACGCACGAATTCCGTGCGCAGCAGTTACACCGACGACACAGGGAGCTATCGTTTCAGTGGCTTGGATCCGAATGCGGATTACGAATTACATGCAGAAAAAGAAGGCACGAAATCAGCCACGCGTACGGTATCCAGTTTTGACTCTCGCAAGGACATCGTCCTGAATCTCAAGATCGATAAGAAAAAAAGCTGAGCGCAGCTCCCGGCCCGGGAGATTGCTTCCGAATTCTACATCGCATGGCCCGCCGCTTTCCCGAGTGCCCTTTTCTCAAAGAGGGAACTCCGCTGTGCCAGGAAACCATGTGCTCGTTCGAGGAATCTCATAGGGAGTTTTGTATTCTGGAAACTGCGCGGTCCCTTTTGTAAGGGAAACCCAGACGTCTCGGGAGATAATCGAAGATAGCTATGAGAAAACAAAATGGGATGCAACGCTGTTTCGCTATTTTGGTCCTGATTGGGTTATGGGCCGCTGTTTCTCCCGCATGGGCACAGCAGCCGGAGCCTCAGCAGCCCGCTCCACCCGCCACGGATCCGCAACCATCCGGTACCAAGAATGAGCGGGACAAGAAGGAAACCGACAAGGCGGGCGAGACCGTTGGGAAGAGCAAATTGGAGAAAGAAACAGGGACCATTAACGATCGCATTTTCGAGGTCATGCCGAATTATGGGACCGTGGAAAACGCCAAAGACCTTCCTCCGATCTCGACCGGACAGAAGTTCAGGCTGGCGACCGCCGGCGTTTTTGATTGGGGAGCGTACCCTTTTAACGGGGCCCTCTCGGCGATTGCGCAGGCAAAAAACGATCCGAAACAGTGGGGACAGGGCTGGGACGCCTATGGGAAACGTTTCGGCGCCTCCTTTGCCGACAACAGCATCGGCACATATATGACGACTGCGGTTTTCCCCAGTCTGCTCCATGAAGATCCTCGTTACTACCAATTGGGAAGGGGAGGCTTCCGCCGCCGCGCATATCATGCCGTGAATCGGCTTTTCGTGACGCGTACGGATTCAGGACACGACCGCTTTAATTACTCGGAGTCGGTCGGTAATGCCGTTGCCGCAGCGATCTCAAATATCTACCACGTACCGGAAGATCGAACCGCTTCTCGAAATGCGACGACATTTGCCTTTCTGATTGTGTATGACGGCTTATCCAACGGTTTGAAGGAATTCTGGCCGGACATCCGACGCAAAGTGTTCCACAAAAACACTCCGTAATTCTGAGCTGATTCCTGCGAATGCATCAGCCCACAGATGGGGCCAAAACCTGTATTGCCCGGGGCACGACTTCGAGCACAACCGGCGTTGGGCCCAGAATCTCCCCATCGCCGTGGAACAAACAGGGCCGGTCTGTGGTCAGCCTCACGCATTTTACACGCCAACGCTTTACGCGGGATGTGCGTAGCTCCCCCGTTCCCAAGAGCCGGGGAAGCAGTTTTAGAACGCCGAAAGTGCTCAGGCTTTCGATCAAGACAACATGAAGCAATCCGTCGTCAACGGTCGCGTCAGGCGCGAGCCGCAATCCCGCACCATAGGTCGGCGTTTTAAGTACGCCTGCGAGTAAGGCTTTGGCCGTTGCTGGGCCTTGCTCGCTCCCTGGGAATTCCACCTGCACGTCAAGAGGCAAGTATCCCGCTAGCGCGCGCAGAGCTGAGGCGATGTAGCGAATTCGGCCGGGGAGATGACGATACGAACCGCTGGCGTAGCTTGCCGCTTCCGCATCGAGCCCAACCCCCCCTCCGCCGACGTAGAAACGCTCCCTACCGTCGGCGGTGCGCGCTCTAACCAAATCAGCATGTCGCGGCCTGCCCCGGAGCATGTCTTCGGCCGCCTTAAGCGGATCGCGCGGGACTCCCAGTGCGGTGGCAAAATCATTTCCACCTCCGACCGGCAGAACCCCGACGACGACGTCAGCCCCAAACACTCCATTCGCAAGTGCCTGAAATGTCCCATCGCCGCCCATAGCGAAAAGCAAGCGCTGGTCCTGAGAAATGGCGTGTCGAGCGGCCGACTCTAGTTCCTCGGCGCTCTTAGTCGCCACAAACTGAGCTGAAATCCCGAGCGATTCAAACATCTTGCGGATGCGGGGCAAAATGGCCCGCGCACGGCCGCCCCCGGCGGCGAGATTGACGAGCACGAGAGGTGGCGACTCCCGCAGGAAAGGCCACACCTCTGCGTGCTCCATCATGTCTTTACAGTGCAGTCCGGACTAACATTGATTCAAGATAGGTTTGGTGCCGGCGGGCGGAATCGGAATACTCAAAGGTATTCAAAAGACGCAACTTATTCATTTTTTCGAGACGCCCAAAACGCAGAAAACGGCAAAATTGCGCCCAACTGGAACGTATCTGGAACACGGCAGTTTTGTCTCGTGAGTCCAGAATATCCGTTTTCAGTTCGCACGTAGTGATGGCAGTCCTATAGTTTTGGTATTTTCGAATAGCTTCTGATAAACATACCATAAAGGGTAAAACAAATCGATGCTCCATTCAAAAGGAGTTAGTTTCTTTACAGGAGTTACGAGCCGCTTTATATCCGCCATTGCCACCTTCAGTGCGTTCTGTTTAGACAGATCCAGAGACGGCGTAAACGGCCAAGGTTGCAAGTTTATCGCCACTTGCCGATTCGTCTGGCTTCACCGTGTTGGTTGCGAATGTCCTCTCTCGGAAGACGTGGAAAGCGAGGAATGTCCGTAAATTGGCGCAACACAACTAAGACCGACGCGCGGCTATGGATCCCTTCGTCTGCGATAGGGTTCATGGGGTCTTCTAAATTGTTGTTGACAGGGAATAGGACAGGAATAGAATCCAATGATTAAAGTAGGGTTTTGCTAGGGGCTTGACCAACAATTCAGGGGGTGGCCTGCCGATGCTTAAACGTCAGGGTATCTGCATTTCCTGGGCGCTCATCCTGCTTCTTTTGTCTGCCATCTCGCTATCCGCGCAGATCATCACCGGTGAAGTCACCGGGACGGTGACGGATCCGTCCGGGGCGGCTCTGCCCCAGGCGACGGTCACTGCGAAGTGCGCCGCGACGAACGCGTCGCGTACCGCCACAACCGGCGATTCGGGGAGTTACGTGCTGCCGAACCTTCCGCCGTGCTCGTATAGCCTGAGTGTTTCGGCACAAGGGTTCAAGACGTCCCTCAGCCGCGCGGACGTCGTAGTCGGCATCACCATCAAGAAGGATTTCGCACTCCAGGTGGGCGGGCGCACCGAAATTGTTGAGGTGGAAGCGGCCATGCCTCT
>Ga0209160_1001758_pt1 | contig 18247 bp, 11 predicted proteins | sample GraSoiAngelo_153_FD_186167 | JGI IMG/M metagenome (GOLD analysis project Ga0209160, IMG submission 186167) | Grasslands soil microbial communities from the Angelo Coastal Reserve, California, USA - 14_1009_12_40cm (SPAdes) (version 2) | ecosystem: Environmental > Terrestrial > Soil > Grasslands ... | reverse complement strand
TCACTGGCGCTTCCGCAGTAGTCTCTATGCCTAGCAGCATCATCGTGCCGGCCGGCACTAGCAGCGGCACTTGGACTGTCGTGACAGGCGATGTTCCGGTTACCACTACGGTGCAAGTCAGCGCTACTACAAATGGTGGAACTAAGACCGGCAGCTTGACGGCCACAGTGAACAAGCCGACATCGGTGAGCTTTGCACCCAATCCAGTGGTTGGCGGCTCAAACAGTGTCGGTAAAGTTACGTTTGGGCGTGCTGTGAACAGTCAGACGATCGTCACATTAAGCATCCTGAGTGGCGCTTATGCCGTAGCCTCCATTCCCACCAGCATTATCGTGCCAGCCGGCAGCAGTAGCGGCACCTGGACCATCGTCACTAAGGATGTTCCGGTGACTACCACGGTGCAAGTCAGCGCCACAGCAAATGGTGGAAGCAAAACCGGCAACCTCACTCTGAACCCGAACACACCAACCTCTGTTACCTTCACCCCGTCAACTGTGACGGGCGGAAGCAACTCGCTCGGCAAGGTCACGTTCGCCCGTGCGCTGGCGAGCAATACCGTAGTCACTTTGGCGATCGTAAGTGGATCGGTAGCGGTGGCGTCCCTGCCCTCGCAGTTCACCGTACCCGCGGGAAGCAGCAGCGGCACTTTTACGGCGGTCAGCGTTCCAGTCGGTCAACAGACGGCTGTGCAAGTCTCGGCTACCGCAAATGGGAACAGCAAAGCAGGAATACTAACCGTGCAGTAAGTGCCCTCGTCCCAGATCGCGGGCGTGCTGCATCGAGAAAATGAGGGCGTGTTGTTTCTCCCTGCGCTTTAAGTGCCGTTTGGATTCGCGCCTGCGCCAGGAAGAGGTACAGAATGAAAATCTGATTCCAGCGAGCGGGGTTCCCTGTTCTCTCCGGGCGCCTACCTCGCCACTGTAGCCGAACCGGGAATGGTCTACATGATGGACGGCGGATTATTGGGGTTGGCCGATCGGATCTATACGCGGCGCTTAAACGATGGGAACCCAAAGTGCGCACGCGTCTAGTCGTAACAGATGAGTCGAGAAGATCAACCTCCGAGAACGCCGTCCGCTAATAATCACCAGGGATGACACACATCAAAGCGCTGACCAGCCAACTACAATTTGCTAACATGCTTGGGCTTGGCAGCAAGGAGAGCAGTGCTGAGGAAGTAAGGCATTGTGGACTGAGGGCTGTCTGTCTTCGCGTCGTTATGCGCCTAGACGTAATCGTACCCACTTATAACCGCGAGCACCTGCTAAAGCATGCGTTGCAGAGCCTGCTTGCGGCAGAGATTCCCACTGGGTTAACTATTTACATTACAGTCGTAGACAACAACTCCACCGATCAAACCCACCAAACTGTGAATGCCTTCAAACCGCCATTCGGAGGCCGATTAAATTATTTGTTTGAGCCGAAGCAGGGGAAATCTGCTGCGCTCAATGCCGGCATAACTGCCACCAATGGTGACCTGGTCGGCATGCTGGATGACGATGAGGAGATCGATGGCTCTTGGTATGTTTGCGTCTACAAAGCATTTTCCAACCAAGATGTGGATTTTATCGGTGGACCCTACCGCCCGCGCTGGGGAGGCCCGCCTCCGCCTTGGTTGCCCAACAACAATTCAGCGGTAATTGGCAGCGCCGGCGGCTTTCCCCACCCTTTTGTCTATGGCACAAATGAGGCCATGTTGATGGGCGGGAATGCGGTTCTGACTCGGTCCATCCTACGCCGGGTTGGACTCTATTCCACCGATCTGGGCCCGCAAGGATCGCGCTTCCTTGCCGATGAAGACACTGATATGTATCTGCGCTTGCTCGCCGCAGGCGCAAAAGGAATGTATCTTCCTGATCTGATCATCTACCACTACATCCATCCTGAAAGACTGACGAGACGGTACTTTCGCCGATGGCATTTCTGGCGTGGTGTTTCCTCTGGTGTGCTGGACAAAAGGCACCCCAAGAACGTCGCATATCTGTTCGGGATCCCACGCTTCCTGTTTGGAAACGCAGTACGGGCTTTGCTTCGAATGTTGGGCACAACTCTGAAAATGCGAAGAGACCCAGCACAATGGTTTTCGGACGAGCTCAGAGTGTGGGATGTGGCTGGCTTTTTCTACGGCAAGCACTTTTATAAAGCCGCAAAGTAACAGCAATGCTGTTTTGGACCAGTCATTACACTAGTACGACTTACGATTACAAGTAAGAAAACTATGCGAGTCTGCAGCGCAGGTGGGTTCAATCGTCAATCGAAAATCGTCAATCGTAAATTCCAGAAGCAGCTAGCTGTATGAAGACGGTCGAAGGAAACCAAAGAAATCGCGCCACCGCTTGCGAACAAACCCAGTGATAAAGCGAAGCCGGATCTCGTGTTCAAAAGCCTCAATGGGCTGGTTTCGCAAACCAAAAACGATCCATTTCGCACCATTGCTCAGCGCCTGCCGATAGATGTGAGCCGGCACTCCAAGGAAGTGCCCGCGTTTGGAGCATTCCACTTCTTCCGCCCGTAGCATTGCATGGAAGTAGCCGTGTCCTGTGTGCCATCTGCGGTGGTAATCCTTTTGCAGCCGTTCAGGCTGCACTTCTGTGGTGACGACGAGTTGTGGAAGATATCTTCCTTTGCGCCCCGAACGCCACAGCCGTAACAGCATGTCATGGTCTTCCAACGAGCCGATTCCGTCCTTGACTCGTTGGAGATCCGGCTTGAACAAACCAATCACTTCAAATGCTTTTAGCCGGAACGCAACATTCGCACCGATTAAAGAAAGCTGGCGGTCCATATCTACATAGAAGGAGTGATCGCCATAGTCAAGCAAGGCCAGGGGAGCCCAGTGAGAGCGAGTCAGCCACGCTGGAGGCTGGGACTCCCATTGGGGCAGCACCTTTCCGCCCACCGCATCGGTGCTCGGGTCAGAGTCAAGGCAAGCCTTGATTTGGGCAATCCAGTCGCTGGCAACGCACACATCATCATCGGTGAATGCAATGATCGGCGCGCGAGCGTTCGCGATTCCCGTATTCCGCGCGTAAGATAAGCCTTGCTGTGGCTCGAAAATATAGCGAAGTTTCTCGGGATATTTGGTAATCAGCCCTTGTACGAGGTCTCTGGTTTGATCGGACGAGTTGTTGTCAATGACGAGAATCTCATAGCTCATTTCGTTCGCTTGCTGGCGAAGCAAGGCTTGCAACGCCCTCGCAAGAACAGTGCACCTGTTGTAGGTGCTGATCACAACCGAGACATCGACAGCCATAAAGAAAACTCTTTTCTAAAATCTGGTCCCAACTCCAAGAGATAACGACAATAGCATTCCCGTTCGCTTATTCCACCGCCGGAGCATCCACTAAGTGATTTAGCTTAACTCCAATAGGGCCTTCGACCAATTGCACGACCCGGAGCATGTGCTATTATGACGCCACGCTTTTACGTCCCTTCGTTGTTGTCCTCGCGACTCTGGCCACAAAGCGACCCGTCCCTCAGTTCTGGCAAGCATAGCTGAGGTTCGAGCCGGTTGGGCCCAGAGCAAACCAAAAAAAATCGTTCAGACTCAGAGATGAATACTGAACTTACGTAATCTCGACCGGGCGTTGTGGGGCAGCAATATTGATGCGGTGCCACTTCACTCCGTCGGACAAACTCGATCCGATGTATTTTCGCCCAAATGTGGGAGGAGGAGCACGGAATGCCAAGTCTACCTAAGCGGGGGTTAAGCGTTTACTTTAGAAACATGGCGTGTATTGCTGGGATAATCACCAGCGGAATCCTTGCGCATGCCAACACCAGTGACGTGGTACTGTATGCCTCGAAAGCACCTGTGAAATCGGGGACGTGGGCCGTGGTTGTGGATTCCACCGCCGTCGGGGGATTTGCCATTGGAAATCCTAACCTGGGTGCCGCCAAAATTGGTACCCCCCTAGCCACACCGAAGAACTACTTCCAACTAAGTTTTCCCGCATACAGTGGAAAGGCTTACCATTTTTGGATTCGTGCCAGATCCCTCAACAATGCCACTAGTAACGACTCTGTGTATGTTCAATTTTCCGACAGCGTGAACAGCTCGAACACTGCCGTTTATCGCATCGGGACTACATCCGCAGCACCGGTAGTCCTTCAGGCTTGTTCTGGAGCCGCAATCCAAGGTTGGGGTTGGACGGATAATGGCTGGTGCGGTTTGGGGTCGGCGATTTATTTCCAGACTACTGGAACGCATACCATCCGTGTGCAAACTCGTGAAGACGGTCTCAGCATCGATCAAATCGTGCTGTCTCCGCAGACGTATCTTTCCACGGCCCCCGGCAAAACTGTCAACGACGCGATCAAGCTGGCGGCCAATCTGCCGGCGCTTAGCTCAACCAATGTGAGCATTGCCACGAACCCGGCCTCCGGATCTGCTCCTTTATATGTAAGCTTCACAGCCAATGTGACGCTTGCCAGCGGATCGGTCTCTGCCTACAACTGGAACTTCGGCGATGGCCAAACTTCAACGGCAGCCTCGCCTTCTCACAAGTATTCGACTTCCGGCAACTTCACCCCTACATTGAAAATCACTACCAGTGCCGGGGCAACGGCAAACGCCTCTACTTTGCTCAGCGTGAGCGGGTCCTCCAGCAGCGTCAAGTTGCGTGTCATGGAAGCCAACATCTTTTATGGTGGCCGTGGAACCGACAACATCATTAATTTGACCCGTGATGCCGCATGGATTGCCAAGATGAACCCCGACGTTGTGTCTTTAATCGAGGTGCTTGGTGGTTCTAACGACCCGCAAACCCTGACCAGCTTGGTAAAACAGAAGACGGGAATCACTTGGTACTACTCTTACGCTCCCAAATACCCGGGATGCCCCGAAGGTGTCATGATTCTGAGCAAATGGCCCATTGTGAGCAGCTCGCAATACTTCATGAAGTATCAAATGCCGATAGCCCAAGCGACTCTTAGCGTGGGCGGGAAACGCGTAAACTTTTTCTCCACCCATTTCCAGTGGCCGGCTAGTGCCAGTTCGGAACGTCAAGCCGAGGCCAACCAGTTGGTTTCCTTCGCCAACAAGTTCGCCGAGCCCCGTATCATCGCCGGTGATCTTAATGCGCAAGATGGCACGCCCGAGATCAATATCGTCGAGCAGAAGTTTCTGAGCGGATGGAATACAGCATTAAGCCACAACACAGCGGTCGCCTATTCTGATAATCCGCCTGACCCGTACACCAGGACTCGCAAAAGCAGGATTGACCACGTTTTTTATTCCAAGGGAGCCACGAACCTGTCGGTCACCGCGGCAAAGGTGCCAGATACACGGAACCTCGCGATTCGGCCAGTCATAAAGATAGGAACCAGCGACGATAAAGGAGTGAGACCCTCAGACCATAACTTTATGACAGTAGATTTTACGGTCTACTAGGAACCGTGCCACTTCAGATACAGGGGCAACATTCGTTGCCCCTGGAAAGAAACTCAACCCTTGCACAGCCACGTTTCAACCAGCATCCGCTCGATCCTACCGAAAATCTGGTCTGCTGCACCTGATGTCGTGTTAGTGTCAAGAAATCGGTAGCACACCCATTTCTTCTCGCCGTCCCTCTAGGCCAATGCGTATTCTCGTCGAGCCTGGCAGCTACACGTGCCTGAACATGGGCGACGTCGCCATGTTGCAAGTCGCTGTCTCCCGCCTCACCGCGCTCTGGCCAGACGCTCGCATCGGTATCGTGACACAGGATGCGGAGCGCCTCCGCTCTTATTGCCCGACGGCTATCCCTGTACCCGAAGCTGGAAAACGAGCTTGGTTTCAGGGCCATATCTCGGGACGTTTACAACATAAGCTGCCTTCGCCTTTGTCGGGCATTGTCGAAGCCGCCGAGCTGGCTTGTCGCTGGCGAATGCCAACCCTCGTCGGTTCTCTCCTCGCATTCAAGATGAAGCTCAGGCGCCAGGAATTCGGCGGCATGAAAGCGTTTCTCGAAGAAATTCTGAGCGCGGATCTGGTTATTTCGGCCGGCACAGGCATGATCACGGATCATTTCCATGATAGAGCTATCGAGCTACTCGATACCTTGGATATGGCTAATCGCCTGGGAATTCCCACCGCTATGTTCAGCCAAGGTCTTGGTCCAGTTAGCGAACCAAGACTGCTGGCCAAAATGAAGTCAGTTTTGCCGACGATCCGGTTGATTGCTGTTCGGGAGAATCTCATAACGCCACAGCTGTTGGAATCGGTAGGAGTTCCGTCCAATCGGATTCTTAGGACCGGGGACGACGCCTTGGAGCTGGCATTCAACCATCGAGTTCACAACCTCGGCAACGCTATCGGTGTGAACCTCCGAATTGCGGAATATTCGCAAATTGACCAAGCCATGCTCGAATCAGTGCGTGCCGCGTTACAGAACTCAGCCAGAAAGTATGGCTCGCCTTTTGTTGCGATTCCGATCCTCTGTCGAGAAGATTCCGACCTTAAGGCCATTCGACAATTGCTTTCGGGCTGTGACCATTATCTCGACGATGACCTTCGGCCGGACACGCCGTCAAAAGTCATCGCACAAATCTCCCGCTGCCGGCTGGTTGTGACGGGCAGTTATCATGGGGCAGTATTGGCAGTGGGACAAGGAATACCAGCTGTGGCCCTGGCGCGATCGCAATATTACCTCAATAAATTCCTGGGCCTCAGAGACCAATTCGGCGACGGCTGCCAAGTCATTGCACCAGATGATAACCGGTTCGAAGAAAAATTGACTGCTGCACTCGAGCGCGCTTGGAGCACGGCTCAAGATTTGAAGCGATCCCTACTCAGGTCGGCGGAGAAACAGATTCGGTCCGGTACAAACGCCTATCGGCAAGTCGCTGAACTGATGGAAAGGATACAGTGAAAGAGCAATTTCCTCGCCTTGGAGCTAAGCAGCTGGCGTGCCGCGCACCAACCATTTTACCCGATTTTGGCTCACTCATAACGCGAAGAAGGCTATATCTCTCGGCGTGCAACGGTGAATCTAGTTGTAAGCGTACCCTCCCGCCAGCGTAACGCTCTGGTTGTCTGGATTGGTGACCACCACGTCAAAGCTTCCGGTGGACTGTCCCGTCGGCGTGGTTGCATAAATGTAACTACCAGTCCAGGTCTGCACTGTTGCTGGACGTCCACCAATCGTGACAGTCGCTCCGTACTGAAAGTTTGCACCATTGATGCTGATGCTCGTTCCCCCGCTCACCGTCCCCGTATTGGGAGACACACTGGTAATGGTGGGCGGTGGTGGAGTCGTGTAAGTGTATCCGGCGGTGAGAGTACTGCTCGGACATGGAGAAGGATAACATCCCCTGGTCACTACTACATCAGCCGCGCCAAGTGGGTTAGGTGGAGTATTTGCAGTAATCGTGGAGCTATTTACCACGATAGCAGTGGTCGCATTCTTCCCTCCTACACTCACGACATCGCCTGGAACAAATCCGCTCCCTGCGATAGTGATGGCTGTGCCACCGGCCGAGGATCCGCTCGAGGGCGACACCGAGCCTACGCTCGGAGGTCCCACCGGCGCAGCGTAGTTAAAAGCGCCTGTGGCGGTCTGGTTGTCCGGATTTTTCACCACCACGGCCACCGGTCCAGATCCGCCCGGCGTCGTAACTTTGATCACAAAACGGCTAGTGCTGTTGACTACGGCAGGAACGCCACCGAAGGTAACCGTTAGACCCGACACAAAATTTCTGCCAGTAATCGTAACCGTATCTCCGCCACTCGGAGATCCTGTATTAGGCGACACAACATTGATCTTCGGCGCGGTAGAAACCGGGGCTAGGGATGTATAAGTGAAACTGCCGGGAAGAGTGCCATTGTCACCCGCTTTGTTAGTTACGGTGACATTTAGCGTTGCAGCCGCGTGCGAAGGCGTAGTGGCCGTGATAGTTGTGCTATTTACAACCACAGTCTTGGTGGCGGTAGATTGGCCAAAACTAGCTGTTGCGCCAGTTGCGAAATTGGTGCCAGTGATAGTCAGAATTGTCCCGCCGCTGACAGGACCAGTATTAGGACTAACTGCAGTGACCGTTGCGCCGGGGCCGGGAGTGGTCGGCGTTGTAGTCGTAAACGACCAGATCGGGCCGCCGGCAATGATGTTCGCCATGGTCTTCCCAACGATCCGCCAGTAATACGTCGTGCCCGGAGACAGATTGGAAACTTTGTAGGTTTCGAGTGTGGGTGGGGCAGGGTCTCCGGTGATCACATCGGAAGCCAAAAGCGGCGGATTCGAGGTAGTGCCAAAGTAAACGTCATATCTTTGCCCCCAAGGGCCGCCGTCCCACGTGAGCGTAAGGCTTAGGGGCTGCGTAGTGGCAGCATTCAGAGGCTTTTTATATACCGGAGTGGTAGGTCCGAGAGGCACAAAAGGATTGTATTCCGGGGGGTTCGTGAACGTCGAGTTCCATCGCCGCTCAAACGAATTCACAAACCACTGAAAAAACCATGGTTTCGTCTTGGTGAAATAGTTATGCTCCTGCTGACTATTGGCGGATTGAAAACTCCAGTTCGATGACCCGAAAACTGCCATCTTCTGCAGCGGTGTCCCAGGCTGCCCGTAAAACAGTAAGGCCTTCTCGTGGTTTATTCCCTGATGGTTGTCAGTTTTGATCGGAATGCCGGCCATGTACAGACGGTCCACATTGTACGAGTCCCATTCCGCGGTATCAACAATCATCCGCACGGCAACTCCCCGCTTGAAGGCGTTTATCACGGCGTCGGCCTCTGGCGCATTCGTAATACGAAACATGTCGATATCGAGCTTCACCTTCTCTGCATTGATGGCGTTAATCGCGCGCTGCCCGTAATTGTGCGCCGCGATTGTGGAAGGAGGAAAATTCAACTCCGGATTTAAGGTAATCGCGGGCCCCCAAGACCGAGTCGGTGGGGGCACCATAGGGTTGGGGTTGTAGTCGCGGTAGCTCACTGTGTCGATCCACCAGTCGTCATATTTGCTTTTGAAACTGTTGACCACAGCAGGATCATCTGAAAAGTAAATCGCTTCGTCGGTATAGTTCAAATAAGGAGTGTAGGGCTTGAATTCCGAAACCGTGAAATTTGCTCCACTAAATTCAACTGTACCTTGACTAGCGAACATCATCATCTTCCAGTGCAAAATCCCGGTTGCGAATCTTTCTCGCATGGGTATACCAGCGTTGACCAACTGCTGGAGGATCTGCGTATTTTGGGGATGAGCGTCCTCGGCTCGCGTGTCCATCAGGACTCTGACCTGCACTCCTCGATTTTTCGCGGCAATCAGGGTGTTAGCAAACGTTGGATCGTCCGAGAACCAGAAAGCGGTATCGATTGCCACCGTCTCGTTGTTTATGAGCGCGAGGAGAGGCGCACGGCAATCTTCAAAAGACGTGTCACATAACCGCTCCGCCGCGCGGGAACTCGACGCAAGAAATAGAAACACTACAGGCAGAAGAAATATGGTGCTGAATACTTTTTGTCTCATAAGGCCTCGGGTATTAGTTGGTAGCGCAGCGAGCAGGTTTCAAAGGGGAGACATCGGGCGCAAACTGTTAACAGGATACACTCGAATGCCTCCCACGCGATACTTTTTCTTGTATTCAGACGTGGACCCGCCACCGGCGGTTGCTCAGAGTTCCTGTTAACTTCTTGTGACAAACATCGTTTCCTAAACATTCGTCCTTCACAGTTTGAACCGTCGTGTCGAATCGAAACTCCAAAACGTCGCAAAATCATAGATTTAGCAATCTGGACTAAGTTCAAGTACTTTATACAATTCGCGAACTGCACGGTCGGTTGCTGTACCTGGCTTATAAAACAGCTCGTCGGCAACGGCCTTGCGTTGCACCGACAAGCGCACTGGGTCAGCCAAGTCACGCTCCACTGCCTCAACGGCCTGTGTAACGTTTCGAACACTAGTAGATGCTTCGACCAGCAGCGCCACATATTCGGGATGGATGCTGGTCCGCGCAATCAATTCGGGCATCTCGAGCCTTATTAGGGGGCGATCCAGCAGCAAGTATTCAAAGCCCGCTGAACTGTGGTCACTAATCATGACATCGGCGGCTGCCAAATAGGGCGCAATAGTTCCGCGTCTCGCTAAATGTCCGCGCCCTGCACGGAGAATCGGGGTAAGCCTGCCCGGCCAATCTACTCCGCCCGAATTCCGGGGATCGAGATCAAGAGAGTTGTCGTGCAGCTTGACGATCAAGTTGAACTCACTCCGCACTAGTTCCGCCACTAACTCCTCCCCCATGACGTTCAGAGATGAGTAAGGAGTCCACGTCGGGGCATAAAGCAGAGTGGGACGCGCGGGATCTAACCCCAACGAGGCTATGATCTTGTCGCGGTCGAGTGAACCATCTACCAGACAATCTGCTTTCGGCATACCCACGAGTCGAGAGGCTGGACTGTTGTGGTCGATAGCGCCGCTGCTAATAAAATTATCCAAACGTCGCTGATTGATGAAAAACAGGCGATCCCACTCTCGAACCGAACGCTCCGGCCGATCGTAGATGTTGCCGTACTTTCCCGCCACGCCGTGGAACATCTGGATTCGTCGTGTGCCTCGCGGCAGGGTGGCCCAAACGAAATCGGCGGCAACATAAGCATCAAATTTCATAAGGGCCGCGCGGAACGGGCTGATGCGCTGGATTCCATCTTTTGCCTCTGCGAAAACGATGTTCGGATCACCGGCTTCGGCCGGCGAAGAGCAGTAGAACCTTACTCGCTCGTCCTTTCGCATGCGCTGATGCAAAGGAGCCATCATGGCGTACTCCATTGGCAGCCTGGCGTTGAACAGTACACATCGGACATCGGGGTTCCAGCTCCGTCGCCAGTAAGTATCAATCTGGCGCGCCCGGCCGATAATCTGATTCCGTCTCATCGCTCCCGGAAGAACCTCGTCCCTTCTGGTTTAGCCCAGGTATTGCCTGGAATGCCTTTGGAGGAAGAATCGGGAGCTGCGGCAGCATGACTTCGAAGGCACGTTCGTAGTCAGCCGCGAAATCAATCTCAATCCATGGATAGCCCCGCGTTCCGATTGCATGCAAGGGACGTAGTTTCGCGAAGTGTTGAAATGCCCTGGGCGCCCAACTTCGCAATCCACCATCTTTGATAAGGGTACCCAGTTGTTCGGTCAGTATTCGTGCCCCTGAGACCCCGAATTTCACGATGCCCACATTCTCGCCATCGGCCTGGTTCGGATCCATTTCCTTGGAAATCTCTATCACCTGGCCGCGGCTTATCTTGACCTTCATTTCTTCATCGCCATAAGAATTATCCTCGCGATAACCAACCAGAAGCGCGTCCTCATATCTTGCGGTGAGAAGATCCAACAAAAGCTGCGGATGGAAAAATACATCTGTATTCATCACCACGAAGCCATCCAGAAAAAAATGTCTCGCCAGCCATAGCGAGTAGAGGCTGTTTGTCTCCTGATAAATTGGATTCTCAATATATTGAACGCCGGCACCGCAAACTTGCCGAACCTGCTGGGACTGAAATCCCACGACGACCACGATGTCCTCAATGTCGCTTTGCCTTAAATAAAAGATCTGACGCTCGATAATTGTCAGCTCCCCTAGCTTCAATAAACACTTGGCTCGTTCGCCAGCACCTTGTTCCAACCGAGTACCTTTGCCGGCCGCCAGTAGGATTGCTCTCATTGTCGCCTCTGCGCTCAAGTGCGTAACTCCGAAACATCGGAAGGCTCGCTTTGTGGTCCTGTCAAATGGCGATCCTTCCAACGCTGCCGGAACATTCCGAGAAAGAACCACACCCAGAGCTCGTGGTCAAAACTTTCTCCACTTTTACCCGCTAATTTCGCCCCGAGAATTCCGCCGGCCGAGCGAAGAAGTTTCCTGTACATATATCGAGGAACACCGAGAATGTGGGGAACTTTCGAAAAATCCAGGCCGGTTTCCTCAGGTGCAAGCATGTCTATCTTACGTTGCTGGTACAGCATTGCGCGGCTTACCCCATGCCAATAGAACCAACGGCGAAAATAGCGTTTGTTCAGTCGATCCTGTGGAATAACGTGATGCACAACCATCCCGGGCACATACATACCTCTAAGCCCAGCCTCGCGCGCCCGCATACCCCACTCGCGGACTTCCTGGCCGAGAAGGGTGCCAGCTTTTCGGCCGATCTTGGAATCCCAAAGGCCCGCCCGCTCGAAGGCATGCTTCCGAAACGCCAGATTCACTCCGAGTGGCGGATAGCGGTTGCCGAATTCCACTGGTTTTGGCCCGTAATCCAGTAGTGCGATCACCGACCAATGCCGCCCCCCATAATTTGATATCCAGGCCGGTCTTGGGCCAAGCCAAATTGGAAGGACTTTCCCCCCGACGAAATCGCACTTTTCTTGCTCCAACCCCTGCTCAGCCTGATCAAGCCAGTCGGACTCAACCCGAACATCATCATCAGTCGTAGCAATTATCTTGCCATTGGCAGCTCGAATGCCGGTGTTAAGCGCAGAGCTACGGCCGACATTTGATTCGAACAAATAGCGTAGCGTAGCGGGAAAAGTATCTACCGCTTGCTGCACAAGTTGGCGAGTGTCGTCGGACGAATTGTTGTCCACAACGATCACTTCCCAAGGAGCAGACGCCTTGAGCTTGGCCAGGCTGGCCAGCGTTTGCCGTAGTTCCGAGGCACGGTTATACGTCGGGATCACGATGGAGAATTTCACGGATGCAGCGCTTTCCATAACCATTTGGTGTTCAAGCTGGTACTAGTGTATTGACCAATAAGAAGTAATACCAGCGTATCGTAGAGCACGTTGCCGTCCACGAAAGTGCGCGAAGAGCAAGGTTTATTTAAGGCTTTTGTGATATGGTAACGGGGTGCTTAGTTAAGTTGGATTAAAGACAACGCGGCTAATTTTAAGTGTTCCGTTGATGCATCCAACCGACGTTCAGCTGCCGGGCCACACTACAGGAAATGGGCCTTTCGGAGATTAGAGTGTCCAAGATAGCCCTCGAACCCCTTGTAAGCGTGGTTATCCCTGTTTATCAGTCTCCCTCATTCATTGTCCATGCCCTCAATTCTGTCTTGGCGCAAACTTTTTCACACTACGAGATAATAGTTGTGAATGACGGTTCCCCTGATACTGAGATTTTAGAGCGACTTCTTAAGCCGTATACTGCAACAGTTCGTTACATAATGCAGGAAAATCGAGGTCCTGGCGCGGCCCGCAATGCGGCGATTCTGGAAGCTCGCGGAGAGTACGTCGCTTTCCTGGACAGCGATGACTTTTGGCTGCCGCACCATCTACAAAATCAGGTGAACCTACTCCAAGCCGACCGATCCTTATCGCTGGTTCACTCAAATAATCTATGGGTCGAAGGTGACGTCCCCATTAGGAAAGCATTCCGGGCGAATGGAAACAGCAAGCATCCAGTGACCTTCGAGGCATTACTTGCCGAGGAATGTCAAATTGTTACTTCGAGTGTTGTGGCACGCCGACAAGCGATTCTGGATACCGGGCTGTTTGATGTCACATTTAGGCGCTGCGAAGACTTCGACCTTTGGCTGAGAATGTCTTATCGTGGCTTACGGATGGACTACGATCCTGGAGTGCAGGTCTATTATCGCCGGAACAGTAGCGGACTGTCAGCAGATCCAGAAGCTATGATGCATGCCCAGATCGCAGTATACGAGAAAGTTGCTTCGCAACCTATTTCCTTGGCGCACAGAGAGATAATCGCCAGACGAATTGCAGCGTGTCAGGCTAGACTGGACGTCGAGATTGCGAAAAAATCTCTGTTGGCACGGGAGTATGATGGGGCATTGCAAGCGGCGCGACGCGCGGTGACCGCGGTGAATAGCTGGAAATTACAAGTTGCCATTTTGGGGGTGAAGTATTTTCCTCACCTCTTCGGCGGAACGTATCGAGCTTACCATCGTCTCGTTAGATACCGACGGCGCGCCACATAGTCGGTTGCTGGTCAGACGAGGCCTTCAAGGTGGCAAATTTGCTTCTGAATCGAGGGAACCGCAAATCAGCGAAAATCCACGGTTTTGAAAAAACACTTGCGAAAAGGGGTAGGACTTGAAATATCCTCCCTATCTTTTTTCGAAAACTTTGTCGCGCGATTCTGATCTCTTTCTGACGGCTGACTCCGTATCTATCTCTGCGAAACAACTAGCGTCGATTTTAAATCTCCGCTATCCACTCCGACGGCTTTGAATTCCGAGTTGTTAACTATGTAGAACACGCGGTTGGTCATAGTTGGCGACGTGAGACTTATCGTGCCGCGGCCATTGGGCGCAACCGTGTACGAACCGGCAACCGCTTCTGCTGCGATATTACCTAAAGGCGTGCTCTCATCCTGGATACCGACCAACCCGTTCACGCCATTCATCGTCCAAACCCCGGTGGTATTGTTCGCCGTGGCGATCGTGCCTGTGACAAAAACCCCTTGAATTGTAGATGGGCCCAAGTTGGCGCCGACCTGCGGCTCAAGGAAGCCCGTGAGCCCAGCAGGGCTGCTTATATCGAGCAGGAAAGCCTTGTTCTGGGTCACTGCGTACATCGCAAAGGACGCAGCCGGCACGCTTCCGGACAACGAAATGGTGCCGCGGCCATTACTCCCCATGGTGTAAGTTCCGGAGAGCGCCTGATGGGAAATGATCACTCCCGCATTATTCTCGTCGCACATACTGCCGCTGGCTAGAACACCAGCGCCGTCGGTATTGAGTATCCCAACAGCCGACACATTCGACAGCGTGGAATGTTCGACGCTGGAAAGACTGAGAACTGCATTGCCCTTGAAAGTGGCAGTACTGAAGGATATTCCCGTGTCCTGACTTACAACGAGCCCTCCTAGGCGATCACTGCCAGCGGCCGCGTCGGTAGAGACGAAGTAGAGTTTATCCTTGTCGACGATGTAGAAGCTGAAGTTGAAGGTTCCTGCTCCAGGAGCTACAAATTGCATAGTGCCACGGCCGCTGGGGGCTACAGTGAAGGCGCCGCTAATGGCTGAACTACCGGAAGCTGCCCCGTTATCGTTGAGATCAGCAGTCCCACCGGTCAGGGTACCTGCATTACTCTGGAACAAGCCGGCAAAGCCGATCCGATTACCGGCCGAGTCGCTGCCAAACAGGAGCATTACATACGGCCCAGAGATCTGTGCCACCGAGAATGGTGTAGTCGCTTTATTGATGATCCCGGCGCCGCGGGTTCCGCTGTTATCGAACTCGATAAACTCGATCTCGCCGTTGGCTGCTATGGCAAGTTTATAAGTTGCGGTTCCCGAAACCGTGGTCAGGGTCATGGTGCCGCGGTTGTCCGAGCCCACCGAGTAGCTTCCAGTAAAAGACAGAGTCTGCACTCCAGAAGTGCGGTTTACGTCTTGAATGCCATTGGTAATATTTCCGCTGCCATCAGCTTGGAAATTTCCCGCCGAGTAGACAGCTCCGGAGCCATCAAATCCACTGAAGCGAAAAGCATACGTGCCTTTCAGGCGGCTGTCGAAAGATGCAACCAGCGCTACGTTGGCCGAACCCATTCCCACTGGGTCGACGCTGGACGTCGCTATCACTTTTACGGCGGCAGGGCCGGGCAAGCTGCTGGGTGCGGTGTACAGCCCGTTGTTATCCACCGTTCCGCAAGCAGAGCCACTGCAACCTGTTCCTGTCACGCTCCAGATAACGCTGGTCTGAGGACTCACTTGCGGAGTGAACTGCTGGGTACCAGTCAAAGCGACTGTCGTCGCAGTGGGCAACACAGTGACGGAAATGTGGACAATCTTCACTGTTACCGATCCAGACTTGCTGGGATCGGCTACCGAGATTGCTTTCACGGTTACTGTAGCGGGGTTCGGTGGCGCAGCGGGTGCAGCATAGAGGCCATTGGCGTCGACGGCGCCGCATGAGGCACCGCTGCATCCAGATCCCGAGACACTCCAAGTAACGCTTTGATTCGACGCGCCACTCACATTGGCAGTGAATTGCTGCGTAAAGGTTACTCCAACGAGTACAGGATTGCTGTTCGGCGTGAGTGATACGGAAACCGGACCGCCTCCGCCACCGGTCCCCCCATTAGCGCAACTGACCAGTAAGCTCAGGCCAAACAGTATGAGCAACAATTCTAGTTTTTTCATTCACTTACTCCATGCTTCGACGCATCTCGAAGAGTCAACTCTTCGCCCAACGAAATCTTCGCACATCGTTACGCCGCACGGTGTGCCGCATTACTGGCGGGGATAGTAATAGTTACTATCCTTAGTGCGAATAACAAACCTTACGTGAGGAGATGCAGTCCCAGGTCCAAACTCATGCGAGCAGCAACCGGGCGACAATCAATCGATTTCGGAAGGAGTTAGCCGGTAACGTTACTGGCTGCGGGAGACTTATCGGCACTGATCCTGTATGCAAGGAATTGCCTACGCCAAGTGGAAAAGAAGGGTCGTTTTCGGACAAGGGCGAGTCACCCTCGGCTTGTGTGGCCCGCACTACAAATGTGAGGACGCAGACAAGTCCCTGGCTTGGCCCCGGGCTACAGTTTTCGAGTGGTTGCTGGCTCAGAAGCGGAGATTTCCGACCTCATCGATGAATGAATGGGTAATTGTGCCTCGAGAATCCAAAAGCGGTTGGACGGGCCCGCGAGGCAGACGGCTCAGCGGGGTACAACCCTTGGAATCGCTTCAGGTTGGCTCTCCAAAGCAACATGACTATCGATCTCTGGACAAGCATGCGGATGTATGAGAATCTTTTGAGTCAAGACTCAGCGAGTTGCCCGTCGAGGAGCAGCTTGCCCTTCGCACGTATTCGCTCGTTGGAATATTGGCACATTGCCTCCCCACATATTTTCCATCTCTGAGAATGACCTCCACGTTTGAACTCGTCATCCGGCCGCGCAAGGGTTGGCAACCCATTAACTATAAGGAAGCTTACCTCCACCGTGAACTATTGGGCTTTCTCATCTGGCGAGACATCAAGATTCGGTACCGTCAGACTTTTCTCGGTGGACTCTGGGCGATACTGCAGCCCTTACTGGCAATGCTCGTCTTCACTTTTATTTTCAATCGTCTTGCTGGTGTCCGAAGCGATGGACCGCCGTATCCTCTGTTTGCGTTCGCGGGACTCATACCGTGGACTTTCTTCTCCAACGCCGTTTCCGCCTCCAGCAACAGCCTAGTTTCAAATCAGCACTTGGTTTCGAAAATTTACTTTCCGCGTGTCTTTATTCCACTCGGATCCATTGGAGCATTACTTATTGATCTGTGCCTCAGCCTGGTGCTTCTATTCGGCCTCATGATTCATTACCATTGGAATCTAACCTACCGATGCCTGCTGCTTCCGCTTTTTCTTGTGGCCGCTTTTCTATCCGCCAGCGGAATCGGTCTCGCGCTTTCCGCGCTCAATGTCACCTATCGCGACGTAAAATACGCAGTTCCCTTCCTCGTCCAAATGGGCCTCTTCGTCACGCCAGTCATTTATCCGATCCGCTATGTACCAGAGCGGTGGCAGATTTTGGCAGGCCTTAATCCCATGGCGGGAGTCGTGCTTGGATTCAGGCACGCGCTGCTGGGCAGTCCAGCGTCATGGCAACTGATGGGATTGTCATTGGGAATAAGCCTGTTTCTGTTCCTGATTGGACTCTTAGTCTTCGGACGCATGGAGCGTAAGTTCGCGGACATTATTTGATGCCACCCATATTGGAAGCTCGGAATATCTCCAAGGAGTACGTTTTGGGGCGGAACACGCGCCGCAGCGATAATTTTCGGGAAGCGCTGATGCGGAGCCTAAAAAAACCTTTCCGTGCTCGACACAAGCAAGAAGAAAGCTCGCCCAAGAACTTCTGGGCCCTGCGTGACGTCAGTTTTGACGTCCAGCAGGGTGAGACGCTCGGCGTTATCGGGCGGAATGGGGCTGGCAAAAGTACCTTGTTGAAAATTGCTTCTCGCATCACGGACCCGACCGAAGGTTTCATGAAATTGCGGGGCCGACTCGCGAGCTTGCTGGAAGTTGGAACAGGCTTTCACCCCGAACTCACAGGTCGGGAAAATATCTTTCTCAACGGAGCCATCCTTGGAATGCGCAGGTCCGAGATCATGTCCAAGTTCGATGAGATCGTGGAATTCTCAGAGATTGAAAAGTTTCTTGAAACCCCGGTGAAGCATTATTCCAGCGGAATGTATGTCAGGCTTGCATTCTCTGTAGCCGCTCATCTTGATCCGGAAATCCTGGTAGTGGACGAAGTGTTGGCGGTCGGCGACATGGCCTTCCAGAAAAAATGTTTGGGCAAGATGAGTGAGGTGAGGCAGGGCGGCCGTACTG
>Ga0209160_1001751_pt1 | contig 18276 bp, 15 predicted proteins | sample GraSoiAngelo_153_FD_186167 | JGI IMG/M metagenome (GOLD analysis project Ga0209160, IMG submission 186167) | Grasslands soil microbial communities from the Angelo Coastal Reserve, California, USA - 14_1009_12_40cm (SPAdes) (version 2) | ecosystem: Environmental > Terrestrial > Soil > Grasslands ... | reverse complement strand
TGGATGAAAATTTCAAAGCCTACGGCCTTTTCACGCACCGCCACACCCCGGAAATTCTCGAACACACTGGTCTGAGCGAGTCGCGGGTCGTTTTCTCCACGCACCTGCTCCCGCTTGCGCGCGGCATTCTTTCCACAATCTACGTCACGCTGAGCGAACCGCGAACCGCCGCGGAGATCGAGTCTCTCTACCGGAGTTTTTATGCTGGCCGCGCGATGGTGCGCATCTGGTCCGCCGGCACTTTGCCGGAGTTGCAGCACGTCGCGCACACCAATTTTTGCGACATCGGATTCGCTTTAGACAAATCTGGACGCCGCCTGGTCATCGTTTCTTGCCTCGACAATCTTGGAAAAGGCGCCGCCGGCCAGGCCGTGCAGAATTTCAATCACATGCTGGGAATAGAGGAGCAAACCTCACTTCAATGAGAATCGTAATCAAGTTCGCAGGAGCATTGCTTGAAGACGACGCCACGGTGCGCTCTCTTGCGCGCCAGGTCGCGGCGCTGGCGCAGCAGGGCCACGAAATTCTCGTCGTGCATGGCGGCGGGCGGCTTTTTACCGCCACGCTCAAGCGCATGGCCATCGAAAGCAAGTTCGTCGCCGGCTTGCGCGTCACGGACCGCGAAGCGCGCGACGTGGCCGTTATGGTTTTCGCCGGTTTGCTGAATAAGAAGTTGGCCGCAGCGATCTCGGCGGAAGGACAGCCTGCCATCGGCATCTCTGCAGCGGACGCTCGGTGTTTCCTCGCCGAGCCCATGGTCCACAACGAGGTCGAAGGCGGCCTGGGATTCGTGGGCTACCTCACCGGATTGAACACGCAATTTATCGAGTCTCTTTGGCACGAAGGCCTCCTTCCGGTTGCGCCGTGCCTCGGTCTAGGTTCAGACAACGAGTTGTACAACATCAACGCGGACCACATGGCCGCAGCCTGCGCGGAATATCTCAGCGCCGATCAGTTGATCTATCTCACCGATGTCGCTGGCGTCCTCGATGGGGAAAGAGTTCTCTCCGCCGTCAGCTGCGGGGAAATCGAACGACTGGTCCAAAGCCGTGTCGTCTCCGGGGGCATGGTTCTTAAGCTGGAGGCCGCCAAGCGCGCCATCGAAGGCGGCGTGCGCGAAGTTCGCATTGTTGGCGGTACGTCGTCCGATGCCTTGTTGCTGGCTTCTCACGGGGCAGGAGTTTCCGCTAACGACGGAGTCGCCTTGGTTCCCGGAACACGCGTCCTTCGCGAACCCTTATCCGCTGCGCAAGCGGCTCTTTCGGCGGCATGATGCGAGCTTCGTCCCAAAAGAAGTCTCTGGTCCGTTCCGTGAGCAAGCCCAAACAGGGGCCGGCGAAAACTAGCAAGCCGGACTCGCCTTTGCTGGATGCCGAACAATTTCTTCTGCCCACCTACAAGCGCCCTCCCGTGGTCATGACCCACGGCTGCGGCGCCTTTGTTTTCGATTCCACCGGCAAAAAGTATCTCGATTTTCTTGGCGGCATCGCTGTGAACGCTCTCGGCCATGCGTATCCGCGCATCGTGAAAGTCATCCGCCGCGAAGCCGCCCGGGCCATTCATCTGTCGAATCTTTATCACAATACTTACCAAGGCCCGCTCGCGCGCAAACTCGCCGGATGGTCGGGTATGGATCGCGTCTTTTTTTCCAACAGCGGCACGGAAGCTATCGATGGCGCAATGAAGCTGGCGCGCCTCTGTGGACGCCAGTCCAATGAACCTCCCGGGACCACCGCGAAAAAACACCGCTTCTTGGTCCTTGAGAATTCCTTTCACGGACGCACTTTCGGTGCTATCAGCGTCACCTCTACGGAAAAGTATCGGTTGCCTTTTGCGCCTGTCGTTCCAGGCGCGGAATTCGTCCGCTTCAACGACATCGCTGATCTCGAGGCGAAATTCGACGATACCGTTTGCGCCATCCTTCTGGAAACGGTGCAGGGAGAAGGCGGAATCTATGCTGTCAGCGAAGAATTCTGGAGTCGTGCCCGCACCCTGGCTACGCAGCGCGGCGCTCTCCTGATCGCCGATGAGATTCAGTGCGGGCTTGGCCGCACCGGCCGCTATTTCGCTTATCAGAAATTTCCTTCGAGACCGGATATCGTTTTGATTGCTAAGCCGCTTGCTGCTGGGCTTCCGCTCGGCGCGATTCTCACCACGGAAGCAGTCGCCTCTCGCGTCTCTCCCGGGATGCATGGCACCACTTTCGGGGGCGGTCCGCTGGCTTGTGCTGTGGCCCTCGAGTTTCTCAAGATCGTCGAGGACGAAAAACTCCTCGAAAATATCCGCGCGCGAGGCGCAGAGTTGCGCGACGGGCTTATAAAGCTTGCAGCAAAATTTGGCTTCATCCGCGAAATTCGCAGTGAAGGCCTGATGATCGGCGTCGAACTGTCTGTTGAAGGCGCGCCTTTCGTCAACGAAGCAATGCAGCGCGGCTTGCTCATCAACTGTACCCACGATTTTACGTTGCGCCTGTTGCCGCCCTTTATCATCACTCGCACGCAGGTGCGCGAATTCCTGAAACTCTTTGAACTTGTTCTTGCAAAAGCTCCGCAGCAAGCTTCCGCTTCGGATTCCGCGAAGCCCGCTGATGCTGGGCGGGTTGCCCATGCGTCGGCAAGGTGAAAAAATGACTACATCGACTCTCGTTGCGCCTATTTCCTTATCGAATGATCTGCTCACCGGAGCGGAGTGGAGCCCCGCGCACACGCGCGAATTGCTCCAGCTCTCGGCGGACATCAAGGCGCGCCCCATCCGTTACGCGTCCACCTTGCAGGGCAAATTTATCGCCCTGATTTTTGAAAAGCCTTCGTTGCGCACGCGCGTCACCTTCGACGTCGGCATCCAGAGCATGGGCGGCTCCGTCGTTTTTCTTGATCACACGCAGGCCTCTGCTTCTCTAGGCGCCCGCGAATCCATCGCCGATGTCGCGCGCAACCTCGATCGCTGGGTGCAGGGCATCGTAGCTCGTGTTTACCACCAGCGGGTCCTCGAGGAAATGGCCGCTAACGCGGACATCCCCGTGATCAACGCACTCTCTGACAAATTCCACCCCTGCCAGGCGCTGGCGGACTTCTTCACGCTCGAAGAAAAATTCGGCGCATTGCGCGGGTTCAAGCTCACCTACGTCGGCGATGGCAACAACGTTTGTCACTCGCTGATCTATCTTGCCGCCCGCCTTGGCGTTCATTTGCGCATCGCCACGCCCGCGGAATATGCGCCGTTGCCCGAAGTCGTCGCCGACGGCAAGCGCGTTGGCCGCGAAACAAAAGCCAAAATCGAATTGATGACCGACCCGCGCGAAGCCGTCAGCGGCGCGATGGGCGTTTACACGGATTCCTGGACCAGTATGGGATTTGAAGCCGAAGGGCAAGTGCGAAACACGATATTTCAGCCGTACCAGGTCAACGCCGAGCTGATGTCGCTCGCCGCGCCCGACGCCGTGTTCATGCACTGTCTTCCGGCGCACCGCGGCCTGGAAGTCACTCCGGAAGTCCTCGACGGCCCGCAGTCGGTGGTCCTCGATCAATCCGAAAACCGCATGTATGTGCAAAAAGCAATCCTGCACACGCTGTTCTAGTCCAGCGATGTTCTCTACTACATCGCGAAAAGTTTTCTTTGTAAGCGTGCCCGCCGCGGTGGGCGCCCCACTTCAGCAACACCAAAATGCAAGAGAGGAATCGTGAAAGCACAATTGCCTAAACCGAAAAAAGTTGTACTCGCCTATTCCGGCGGCCTGGATACCTCCATCATCATTCCCTGGCTCAAGGAAAACTACGGCTGCGAAGTGATCGCCGTGATCGGCGACGTCGGCCAGCAGGAAGACCTCGAAGCTGCGCGCAAGAAAGCGCTGGCCACAGGCGCTTCTTCCGCGCACGTCGAGGATCTGCGCGATGAATTTGCGCGCGACTACATTTGGCCGACGCTGCGCGCCGGCGCGATTTACGAACACACTTATCTCCTTGGCACTTCCATGGCGCGCCCCGTCATCGCCAAACGCCAGGCGGAAATCGCGCTGAAGCTTGGCGCTGATGGCCTTTCCCACGGCTGCACTGGAAAAGGCAACGACCAGGTGCGGTTCGAACTGGCCTACAAGGCCATCGCGCCGAATGTGCAAATCATCGCGCCTTGGCGCGAGTGGGACATCGATTCCCGCGAAGACGCCATTGCCTACGCGCAAAAGCACAACGTTCCGGTCGAGCAGAGCAAGAAAAACATCTACAGCCGCGACCGCAACATTTGGCATCTCAGCCACGAAGGCGGCGAACTGGAAGATCCTGCGAACGCGCCGAACGAGACCATGTGGCAATGGGTCGTTTCCCCGGAAAAAGCTCCGGACAAAGCCGAAGAAGTCGAAATCGGATTCGAGGCAGGCACGCCTGTTTCGGTGAACGGTTCGAAGCTCGGCCCAGTCGAACTGCTCAACACGCTGAATGAAATTGCCGCGAAGCACGGGATAGGCCGCACCGATCTCGTCGAAAATCGCCTTGTCGGGATGAAATCGCGCGGCGCCTATGAGACTCCCGGCGGAACGCTGCTCGTCAAAGCGCATCAGGAGCTCGAGCGCCTCACCGTCGACCGCGAAACGGCGCATTTCCAGCAGGCGCTCTCGCTGCGTTACGCGGAACTTGTCTACTACGGCCTGTGGTTTGCGCCGCTCCGCGAAGCGCTCGATGGATTTTTCAGTGTTGCGCAGCAGCGCGTCACCGGAGCCGTCGGCCTGAAACTGTGGAAAGGCACGCTCAACGTCACCAAGCGTGTTTCTCCGTTCTCGCTTTACCGCGCCGATCTGGCCAGCTTCACCATGGGCCGGTACAACCCCAAGGACGCCGAAGGTTTTATCAATTTGTTTGCGCTGCCCGTAACCGTGCGTCCCAAAGCAAAGGCGGAAGGAAATAAGTAGGAGAGACATTCTTGTCTGTCCGCGGTATTCGACGGGCGACGAAAACCGGAACAGGCAAGAATGCCTGTCCCACGAGTACAAAATGACCGAACGCAAAGACGACCGGCTGTGGGGCGGACGCTTCGAACGCGAACCAAACAAGCAATTCGACGCGTTCCAGCGCTCCTTTGCGTTCGATCGCCGCCTCCTGCCGCACGAGATTGCCGTCGATCGCGCCTGGGCCAAAGCTTTGCAGCCCGTCGGCGTTTTCACCGGGGCAGAAGTGAAACAAACGCTTTCCGCGCTCGACAAGATCTCGGACCGCGCGAAAACGGATTCGGCGTGGCTCGAATCGTTCGGCGCGACCGCCGAGGATGTCCACCACTTCGTCGAAAAAGCTCTGGTCGAGGAGCTCGGCCCGCTTGGCTGGAAATTGCACACCGGGCGCAGCCGCAACGAATTGGTCTCCACCGATTTCCGTTTGTTCGTCATCGATGCGGTCAGCGAAGTTCAGCATGGCATCGAGGCCTTGCTGAATTCGTTTTTGTTTCAGGCCAAAGCGAATCTCAGCGTGCCGATGGCAGGCATGACGCACATGCAGCATGCGCAGCCGATTTTGCTTTCGCATTTTCTCCTCGCGCACGCCGAAGCGTTTACCCGTGACATCACTCGGCTCCAACACGCTGCTGCAAGCGCTGATGCTTGTCCGATGGGCTCCGGCGCGCTCGCAGGAAATTCGTTCGTCATCGATCGCAGCACGATCGCGCGCGAACTTGGTTTTTCCCGCATTACGGCAAATAGTCTCGATGCGGTCAGCGACCGCGATTTTGCCCTGGACTATATCTTTGCTCTTACCGGTATCGCCACGCATCTTTCGCGGCTCGCGGAAGATTTCGTCATCTTCGCGTCGCAGGAATTTTCTTACGTGATTCTTCCCGATGAATTTTCCACCGGCAGCAGCCTCATGCCACAAAAGAAAAATCCCGACGCATGGGAACTGATCCGGGGCAAGACCGGCCGGATCACCGGGGCTTTGCTGGGTTTGCTCACAACGCTGAAGGGCTTGCCGACGAGCTATCAGCGCGACCTGCAGGAAGACAAAGAGGCGCTCTTCGCCGCGCACGATCAGATTGCGGACATGCTCGCGGTCGCGGCAGGCGCTGTCGCGGCAACGAAATTTAATACCGAGCGATTGAAATCTGCGGCGTCCAATCCTGCTCTGCTGGCCACGGAAGCGGCGGATTATCTGGTCCGCAAAGGCGTTCCCTTCCGCCAGGCGCACGACATCGTCGGCAAGGTCCTGCGCGAGGCCGAGAAGCAAAATATTTCGTGGACGGCGCTCCCGCTCGAATCCTTGAAAAGACTCTCGCCTGCCTTTGAAGCCGATTTTTCAAGAAGCCTCAGCGTTGACGCTGCGCTTTCCTCGAAAAAAGTCCCCGGCGGTACCGCGCCCGAAAGCGTCGCTGACGCTATCGCAAGTTTGGAAAGACGTCTCAACAAAAAAGCCATCAAAACAGGAGCCAAACCATGAATGGAAGCCATGCAGCAAAACAGCAGTTATCCCTCGCCGCGGTTGCGGAGGATCGGAGGTCCCTTCCGGGAGAGACGCGCTAGTCATACGGATATCCCGTTGATGAAGCACGCCCTCTCCGAAGCCGCACTCCCGGTGGGATTCCGCTTCGCCGCGACCGCCTGCGGCCTCAAGAAAACCGGCGCGCTCGACCTCGCCATCCTTTCGAGCGACGTGCCGGCCTCGGCCGCCGCGGTCTTCACGCAAAATCTCGTCGTTGCCGCACCCGTGCTCATTTCAAAGGAGCATTTGCGTGCCTCGAAAGGCCGCATGCGCGGCGCGGTGGTGAACGCCGGGAACGCCAATTGCGCTACGGGAGAAGCAGGTCATGCCGCGGCTCTGCGCACGGTTGCTGAAGCCGCGAAGCGGCTGGGCTGCAAGCCGCAGGAATTGTTTGTCTGCTCCACTGGGGTGATTGGCGTACCTCTGCCGCTGGAAAAAATTCTGCGCGCGCTGCCGGTCGTTGCGCGGTTCCGCCGTCCTTCGGCGCGTTCCTTCGCGGAGACTTCGCTCGCGATTTGCACCACAGACACTCGCCCGAAAACGGCAGCTGCTTCGTTCAAAATGGCCGGAAAGCGGATTCATTTCGTGGGCTGCGCCAAAGGCGCGGGAATGATCCATCCGAACATGGCGACGATGCTGGCGTTTGTCGCCACGGACGCGGCGATTGCGCCCTCACTTTTGCAAAAGACGCTGCGCGACGTCACGGGCCGGACGTTCAACGCCATCAGCGTAGACGGAGATACTTCGACGAACGACACTTTGCTGGTGCTCGCGAATGGCGAAGCAGGAGCGCCCTCCATCAAAGCGGGGACATCGGCACATCGCGCGTTCACTGCCGCGCTCGAAGAAGTCTGCCGCTCACTCGCACTGCAAATCGTGGCCGACGGCGAAGGCGCGCAGCGCGTCATTGAGATTGAAGTGCGCGGCGCAAAAACGGAAGCAGCGGCGAAGCGCATCGCGGAGACCATTGCGACCTCTCCGCTGGTGAAAACCGCTTTCGCCGGCGGCGACCCGAATTGGGGGCGCATTTTCGCGGCTGCGGGGCGCTCCGGAGTAAAGTTTGACACCGCGCTGGTAGACATCAAGATGGCCGGCATTTCCGTGTTGCGGCGCGGCCAGCCGCTCGATTTCAACGAGCGCGCCGCCAGCAACAAACTTCTCACCGAGCACGTTCCGCTGGTCGTGGATCTGCACGCCGGCAAAGCCCGGGCGCGCTACTGGACCTGCGACTTCACCGCGGAGTACGTTCGGATCAACGCTAGTTATCGCACCTAAGAACCTAAAAACAAAAGAGGCTCACAGTCGGAACTTTGCTAACGAAGGGGAGGAGGGTGCCCGTACTTCGGGACAGTAACGCGCAGGCTAACGAGTAGCGGTGGTTCTATTGCGGCACCTCGGAATGGGCCAGTAAGTTGGATGGCATTGGCTCCAAATCCCGCCGCGCGGGCGAATACGAGGTGACCTCATGTGGGATGACTTCATCAGCGGCCAGATCCGGCGCACCAGCCGCAACCTCTTCCTTTTGGGCACCGCCGTCCTGACTATTCTGGGACTGCTTCTTGCAGCGGGCTGGCGGGACACTTACAACTTTGTGTTCGGACCGTTCCCGGTGCAAGGTTCCGAGCTGGTCTCGATCTGGAATCCCGCGGTTCCCAAACGGTATTTCCTGAAGGTGCAGGGAGAGAAATCGTTCGCCACCGGAATGCAAGAGGTGGACGCCGGCAACCACAACAAAATTCGCGCGGAGATCGTAGCGCTGGTGGTGAACAAGCGGCTGCTGCTGGTGAAGACTCCGGCGGACAATCATCAACTGCAATTCACGGGGACTTTGGCGGCAGTTCCGATGGAAATCTCCAAGGGCGTGGTTCGTCCGTTCCAGCAGAAATATCCTGAGCAAAAGGACGCTTTTCTTCCGTTCATGCTGGATGCCACGGGCTTCCGAAAGGGAGACAACCTCTTCGTGGCGGCTTTCGGCGCGGGCTTCGGCGTCCTCGGACTTGTGCTGATCGGCATTCCTGTGCGGAGGAAGATGCGGCCTGAAATTCACCCTCTGCTCACGCAGCTTGCGAAATACGGCGGGTTGCAGGATGTGCGGATGCGCATCGATTTGGAAATGCGCAGCGAGGGCGGAGGCGAAAAGTTCGGGACAATGCAAATCACCACGAACTGGCTGATCAACGCGGCGGCCTACAAGACGAACGTGATGGCGACTCGAGACGTCGTGTGGGCTTATCCCAAAGTTACCAAGCACTATCACAACGGGATTCCCACGGGGAAAAGCTACTCGGCGATCATCCGAGACTCCAAGGGCCAGTCCTTGGAAATCAGCGGGAAGAAAGACTCAGTTCCGAAACTATTGGAGTCCCTGCAACGGCGGATGCCCTGGGTGCTCATTGGTTTTAGCAAAGAGCTGGAAGCGCTTTGGTTGAAGGAAAAGCCAAAATTCCTGCAACTCATCGAGCAGCGCCGCGCCAGCCTTGCTGGCGCGACGCACTAGAATTCCCGCTTGCCATTGGTGAATTGGGCGCCGAGGCGATTTTCCTGAACTAGCTGGCGGAGTTATCCACCGTGTCTGCGGACTTCACGCGGTCGCTGCCCATTCGTTCGCAACAAGCAAGAATGCCGCACCACGTGCAGCAAGCTAGATATTCTTGCTTCTAGGTTATTTGCAAGGGTTTTGGCCGTTCGCGTTACAGAAGTTCGGCCCGGCGGTTACCACGAGCTTCAACGGGCCAGTTTGCCCGGGGAAAGGGGAGCCGAGCACGGCGTTCAGCGTGCCGCTGTTCTTGCTGATCGTGTAAGCCGAAATGCTCGATGAGTTGTTGTCGCCGTTATAGCCTTCTTGGTTGAGCACGTAGGCAAACTGACCTGAAGCGTCAACGGCCACGGAGCCAGGTTGATACCCCGCGACTTGAATGGGCGTGCGAGAAACAGGCGTCAGCCCGCCCGTTCCCCCGTCAATGGAAAAGGCAAAAACGCTCTCTGGCGGATATATGTCGGTATAAGGGTAATAGTTGCTGCAATTCGAAGGGTTCGGATAGTTACTCGTCAAGAAGGCGTATTGACCGGTCGGATCAACTGAAAGGTCACTAAAGCCAGCCCGCAGGTGGAAGGCCGGGGAGCTGGAAGTCAGCGCAAGTGCGCCCGTGTTTCCATCTAAAGTGTATATCCAAATGTCCTGCTGACCAAGGCTACTGGCCCAGGTCCAAAGAAAGATTTGACCGATGGATCTGTCGGGATCATGAAGGGCGAGCCAGAAATCTGTGTCAGCGCGCCGGTACCGCGATCAATGCTAAAGGCATAAATATACCGACCTTGCCCCGAACGTGGGTCATACCCGAGGTACAGAAACCGGCCTGTGGGATCCACGGTCACAGCGGAAGCGTACCCTCCCCCTGGAAAGGGCGAGCCAGGAACCAGCGTTAGCGCGCCCGTTGTTTGGTCAATCGCATACGCTCGAATACCACCGCTCTCTTGCGCATAGACGAATTTGCCAGCGGGTTCCACGGTGATCAAGAAGGGCTGATATCCGGTCGCAAAGGGCGATCCGGAAACTGAAGTTAGCGACCCTGTGCTTCCGTCGATGCTGTAGGCCAAAATGCTGGACGCGGAAGGATCGGTTACGTAGATGAAACGGCCTGTGGCGTCCACAGCAATACTACCAATCGCCCTACCGGCTTGAAACGGCGAGCCAGGAACGGCTGACAGTCCCCCAGTCTTGCTGTCAACGGAATAAGCTGAAATGCTGCTAGGCTGGGGATAGTGATTAGAGTTTGCGACGTAAACGAAGCCTGCGGACTGGGCCGACAGGCTGGTTGCGCCTGCGCTCAACATCAGCACGACTGCACTCAAGAATAAGGCTTTACTCCACTTGATAATGATCATGAACAGTTCCTCCTGAAATTGATTTTCTGGTTCGGGCCGGACACGAACGCTTTTCCAAGTTTCTTTTCCCCTATAGACTGAGAAGAGAGGGAAGAATGGCGAGCACAGTCTTTGTGCCCGGATCCGCGTTAATAAATGGGCTTCCCTTTCACGGGAGCATTAAGGGCCTTCCGTCTTTGCCGCGCCCCAGCGCCAGCACCTGGGTCACGAGCAGTTGCGATGGAGGTGGGCTCCAGTCCTGCTGCAAAGGGCGAGCCCGGCACAGGAGCGAGGGCGCCGGTATTCGCGTCGACCGCGTAAGCAGACACAGTGCCCGTAAAGTTGTTCATCGAAGAGCCTTGATTTGCCGTGAAGACGAACCGGCCCGCAGGATCGACCGCCGTTCCGACGGGAACAGCTCCCGCGACAAAGGGGGAACCAGGAACCGCAGTCAGCGAGCCAGTGACCGTGTCAATGGTGTAGCCAGCCACGCTGCCGGTTGGATAGCTTGGGTATGAATTCGATGCATAGAGGAACGGACCGCTGGAGTTCGCCTTCACGGAGTATGGGCCGCCCGGCACGGAGAACGGAGAGGCGGGAGAAAGCGCGAGTACTCCTGTGGCGCCATCAATGACGTACAGCCAAATGCCGTTTTGAAAAGAATCCGCCACATAGAGCGCCTGTCCCGCGGCTGTGGCATGCACGGTTACGGAGCAAGGCATCGTTCCGGGGGCCGGAAAGCCGGTCTTGGAGCGATCTGTGGGAACTGTGAACGGCGAGCCTGGAATCGGCGTCAGCGATCCGTTGCTTTGCTCAATGGTATAGGCCGAAACGGTTCCGTTTGCATTGTGATAGCCGCTCGCGACGTACACAAACTTGCCAGAAAGATCCACGGTTACAGACTGAGGATTTGTTCCCGCCGGAAAGGGCGAGCCGGGGGCCTGGGTTAGTGCGCCGGTATTCTGGTCAATCTGATAAGCACGAACGGTTCGATAGTTATAGTTCGCGACGAAGACAAACTTTCCCGCGGGATCGACGGCAACAGAAACGGGGAGCTCCCCACTCGCCGTAGGATCTTGCGGGAAAGGCGAACCGGGAACAGGCGTGAGAGCCCCGGTGCCGCCAATGGCGTACGCGCTGATGGTGTCGTCGCCGCGATTGGCGATGTATGCGAACCGGCTTTTAGGGTCCACTGCAATGGACCACGGGCCTCCCGGGTCCGCGAACGGCGAGCCTGGCACGGGGAGCAGGCTGCCCGTCTGGCTATCGATGGAGTAAGCGGAAATGCTGCCAGCGGCCGCGCCGGAGTTACCGCCGGCATTTGTGACGTAGACCAAGCCGGCGCTCTGGGCCTGTAAAGTAGTTTCCTTTGCCGCGCAGACCAAACACAGACAACAGCCTAAGAAAAACGCTTTGCTTAACTTGAACATGGACCGCCCCCTTCCAAGTTCGGTTAGGTCTGAATCTGCGGAGAGCGGCAAGCCGAGGGATCTTGCTGAGAGTCTCTCCACTGCTGAACAGTTGAAAATCAATTCCCGGGCGTGCGGATGGGACAACCGAGGCGTCAAAGCCGAGGCTTTCCTGCTGGGTCTCGCTGCTGGCGTCCGGAGACGTTGAATCTGCAGGTTCGCTATTTAGCAAGCGCGAGAGGCTCTTACAATCGGTTGAACGTTGGAATCAGAGTGGGGAGAATTGCTGAGAGCCATTCAGGGAAAGTGTGTAGTTTGAAAAAGGAACGTCCTTGTTCATCAATGAAATCGAAAAGATGCGGGCGGGTAAGCCCAGCCTCTATGAATCCCATTTCCAATTGGCGAATTGTTCGCGGAGAGCGATTTTTTTGAATTTGCCGACGGACGTACGGGGAATGGCGTCGAGGAACACGAAGGCGTCAGGAAGCTGCCACTTGGCAAAAGATTCGGCGAGGAAGGCGCGCAATTCTTGCGGCGTCGCGCTCGCGCCCTCTTTCAAAACGACGGCCGCGAGCGGACGCTCTTGCCACTTCGGGTGGGCAATGCCGACAACGCAAGCTTCCTTGACGGCGGGATGACCCATTAACGTATTTTCGAGATCGACAGAACTGATCCACTCGCCGCCGGACTTCACCAAATCTTTCGCGCGGTCCACGATTTTGACGTAGCCTTCGTCGTCCATGGTGGCGACATCGCCGGTGCGGAACCAGCCGTCTTCCGTCCAGCGATGGGCTTGGTCGGGCGATTCGTGATAACTGGCAGCGACCCACGGACCGCGAATCTCAATCTCTCCAGAAGAAATGCCATCACATGGAACCTCTGTCGATTTGCCTTCGGGGCCCTCTGGGCGCGTCAAGCGAATCTCGACGAAGGGCGCCGGCCAACCCTGTTTGGCGCGAATTTCATATTTCTTTTCTTCGGGCAAGTCGCGCATATGAGGCCGGAGTCCGCCGGAAGTGCCGACGGGAGTTGTCTCGGTCATGCCCCACAGATGCTTGATGTGCAAGTTGAAGCGATCGAGCCGGCGAATCAGTTCGAGAGGCGGCGCCGTGCCTCCGCAGACGACGCGAATGGAATTGTCGAATTTCCACCGAGCGGGATTTTTCTCGAGCGCATCGAGCACAGCGATCCAGACGGTGGGGACGCCGCAAGCAACGGTGACGTGCTCACCGACCATCAAGCCAAGAACGCTTTCCGGATCGACATTCGGACCGGGGAGAACCAAGCGTGCTCCCAGCATGGTGCAAGCGAACGGCAGGCCCCAGGCGTTGGCATGGAACATCGGAGCGACCGGCAGCACGGTATCCATATGGCTCAACCCAAAAACTTCGTTGAGGCCGCAACAAAAAGAATGCAACACCAAGGCGCGGTGGGAATAGATAACGCCCTTGGAATGTCCGGTTGTGCCGGAGGTGAAGCACATGGCGGCGCCGTCGTTTTCGTCAATAGGCGGATATCGAAAATCATCGCCAGCTTGCGCGAGCAGCTGTTCGTAATTCAGGCAATCTTCCGGCATGGTGTTGCAGCCATAAGGGACGACGATCACTCGTTCGAAGGAAACATTCTCGCGGAATTTTTCGTAAAGCGGCAGGAGGACATCGTCGATCAAAAGGAACCGGTCGCCGGCCTGTTTGGCGATTCCTGCAATTTCATGCGGATGGAGACGAAGATTCAAAGTATGCAGGATGCCGCCGGCACACGGAACGCCGAAGAAGGCCTCCAGGTGGCCGGCATGATTCCACATCATGGAGGCGACACGATCACCAGGTCGCAAACCAAGTTTCGTCAACGCAGCCGCGAACCGGCGTGCGCGACCGTGGAATTCGCCATAGCACGTGCGATTGATGGACTTGTCTGGCCTGCGGGAAACGATCTCGACGCGCGGGAAAATCTTGCCGGAGCGCTCCAGGATGGTGGGCAGCGTCAACGGGAAATCCATCATCGTGCCGCGCATAGGCCTCTCCGGAGGGAAACGAATTTGGCCGCATGCTACCACTAAACTGCGGGAAAGGGGAAAGGCGCGGGATAGGCAAGCGGGAGCGGCTTCCCGATTCGGGACAATTTCTATTGCAAAGTGGGTTAATTTCCGAGAGGATGCAACGGACGGCTGAAGCAACGGTTTCGCGCCTGGGGTGATCCAGTTTAACCGGGTTGCCTGTAAAGGAAAGCTGTCTCTTCAGCGCGCTCCGCGACTCGCATTTTAGGTTCCGGACAGAAGGAGTAAGAGGTGAAGAAGCTCTATATCGGTAATCTTCCGTTTTCCGCGACGGAAGACCAGCTCAATGAGTGGTTCTCTCAAGTCGGTGTAACTCCCTCGGGCGTCAATCTGATTCGCGACCGGTTTACAGGACAATCGCGCGGGTTCGCCTTCGTTGAAGTGACCAACGACGAAGACGCGGATCGCGCGGTGAATTCCTTAAACGGTCAGAATTTCGGGGGAAGAAACCTCGTAGTAAACGAAGCACGTCCCCAGGCGGAGCGCAGTGGCGGTGGCGGAGGGCGCGGCGGGTACGGCGGCGGACGCGGTGGCCATGGCGGAGGCGGCGGTGGGCGTGGCGGCCATGGCGGCGGTGGCGGGCGCGGCGGAGATCGCGGCGACCGTGGTAATCGTTGGTAAGAAAGCGTTTCGAAACTAGGAACGCGGCGCCCTGGTTTCCATTGGGCGCTTCGGCCGCTGTGGAAATCCTGCGTGGTACCTTTGTGTCAATCAGTTGCCCTAACAGACCTCACCTTCGCTAATACAGCTCGTCCAATTTCATGGAAGAGAAGTCGGCAAGAAAATTGTTGCACGAGGAGACTGCGCGAGCGAATCATCGCGCTGATTAGTTTTGCGCGAATGTGTGTAGTATCCCGCGGCATGCCTGTCCTGTTTCGCGAAACAATTCGTCCCGTAACGTGTTTGAAACAACAGGCAAGGAAAATTGGTTGCGGACAGGTTTATGAAGTATATGAATAGTCCGGGGAGCGGTTCCGTGGAGGATGGGTGCGCGGCAGGAATCTGGTGAACCTTATCGGACGAAGGCGCATCAAAGGATTGAAGCAAACGTACTACGGGATAAAGTGATTCGAACGGGACCGCAGTTAAGATTGAAATGACGACTTGGCACAAACGCGATTGGAAGCAGTTTTACGAGCTGGCGCGGCGCCCCTGGCGACGTCACCGCCCGCCTCGGCCGGTCTATCCGACAGGGATAAATCGCGTCCTGCCAGCGCAAGGTTTCAGCCTGTCTGAGCTGGACGACGCAGGCGTGGATCTCGACCTTGCCGAGAGTCTCGGCCTGCCTGTGGATGCCGGACGCATCGGTGCTTACGGCCCCAACGTTACTGTTCTGCGCGATTTCATCCGCTCCTCACGGCAACCGCTCTGATGGAGTTTGCTTCCGTAGGCCAGTAGGGTAAACCTATTGACGAGCGCTGCTGGTTATAGCTGCGTTCATGACTGCCCGGTCGAGTCGATCCAGGTCATCCTGTAGCTGCTCCAGTTTTGCCTGTTCGATTCTTGACTGGTGTTCGAGCTCCGTTTCTCTCATATGCGCCTCTTGTTCCTCGGGCACTGACGCTTCCATCTGTGTCTTGAGCTCGTTGATCGCGTCCTCGAATTGCTTCCGTTGGGTGGCATTCTCGGCGCGATCCTTCATGCTTTCATACTGTTTGATCTGAACTTCTTGATATTTCCTTGTAGTTCGCAACTGCTCGATTGATGATCTCGCTTCATCCAGCCGTTGCGAAGCATGGGCAACGGCCGTTTCTTGTACGTGTAACTGGTAGATGAGAATCTGCGCTCTTCGTGCCGCAATCGCGGATGTTTGCAGGTCCTTGCGTAGTTGACGAATCTCTGCCAGCAATGCCTGGAGCGTCGGCGACTCTGTTGGCGTAGCCTGACCAAGCACGGGCGAAGAGAATAGCAAAAGGCTAAGAGCAAGTACGGACGGGCGAAGCATCGGGCACCTCCGCTGTACTCGAATAATTGGACACCCAACCCTTTACAGAAGTTCCCGGTTCGCAAGGGAGAACATGCATGAGGGCGCCATCGCCAAAATTAAATAATTGTGAGCGCCTTCCCGGCGGCCCAGCCGTCGAAAGTAAGTAAGTAAGCAAGCCCGACGAAAGCGGTCCGGGCAAGAAAAGGATTCCAACCCAATGAACACCTTACTGGCAGTCGCAATTCTGGTTTCCGGCCTGTTCGTTTTGCCGCCACAGGAGAAGCCTCTAGACAAAACGCCTGAAAAGATCTCTTGCCCGATGCATGAGCCGCACAAATCTTCACAAGAGGATCAGCATCATCAGGGCGTTGTCGAACGCGGGGATAAAGTTATGGGATTCTCGCATGAGAAGACGAGGCATCATTTCCGGCTTTACTCGGACGGCGGGGCCATTGAAGCCGAATCCAATGACTCCCAAGACGCCACGAGCCGCGACGAAATTCGGTCGCATTTCAGGCACATTGCCAAGATGTTTGCGGCGGGAGATTTTTCCTCACCCATGCTAATTCACGCGCAGAATCCGCCGGGAACCGAAGCTATGAAACGGCTTCGCGACAGCATTCAGTACAATGTTGAGGACGCGGAACGTGGGACGCGCATCCGCATCACAACCAAGAACCCCGAAGCACTTCAGGCTGTGCATCGGTTTCTGCATTTTCAGATCGCAGACCATCAGACGGGCGACGCCACAGAAATAACGAAGGTACCGTAGACGCTTTCCATGTGCAGTTTGTACGATGTGCTGGAATCGCGTAAAATGAGGGTTTCAATCGAGCCCAATGGCCACTCCTTTCCATATCATCTCGAACGTATCGGCCATGCCAGTGCCTTCGCCGACCGCGCATCCGCGGCCAGGTTGGCTGCGTGTCAAGTTTTTTGGCGGCGAGCGCTACCAGGATCTGAAGCGCCTCATGCGTACGCTGGATCTGCACACGGTCTGCGAGAGCGCGCGCTGCCCCAACATGGGCGAGTGCTGGGAACATGGCACGGCAACGTTCATGATTCTAGGCGACATTTGCACGCGGGCTTGCGGATTCTGCGCCGTGGCTTCAGGCAAGCCCGTCGGACCGCCGGACGAAGAAGAGCCCTTTCGCGTGGCCGAAGCCGTCGAAAGATTGGGGCTGCGCTACGCGGTGGTGACTTCGGTAAACCGCGACGACCAGCCTGACGGCGGCGCGCACATTTTTGCGCGCACCATTGAAGAGATTCGCCGGCGCGTTCCGGGCTGCAAGGTCGAAGTGCTGATTCCTGATTTTCGCGGCGATTGGGACGCGCTAGACGTGGTTCTTGCCGTGCGACCGGACATTCTCAATCACAATACGGAAACCGTGCCGCGGCTCTACCGGCAGGTCCGCAAAGGCGCGGTGTATGAACGTTCGCTCGAGCTGCTGCGCCGTTCAAAGGAAGCGCATCCGGAAGTTCCGACGAAGACCGGGTTGATGCTTGGGCTTGGCGAGGAAAAGGAAGAAGTTCTGGCCACGATGCAGGATCTCGCCGCGCAGGGCACGGACATCCTGACGCTCGGACAGTATTTGCAGCCCACTCGCGAACATCTGCCCATCGTTCGCTACGTTCATCCTGACGAATTCGCCGAATTCAAAATCCTCGGCGAGGCCATGGGCTTCAAGCACGTGGAAGCGGGCCCGCTGGTGCGTTCTTCGTATCACGCGTTCGATCAGGCCGCATCCGCGGCCAGGTAACACCGAAAATATTTCTCGCATCGCGTCGTCTCTTGCCAGCGAGAGTTGCAGGACAACGCATTTTGTGCGCGTGCCTATGAATTACTTTGGCGTAGCGGTCGACCAATCGGTGAAAGGGACGGCGCGGCCGCCACGAATCACCGTGGGAAGCACGTGATCGAACCCTTTGTGCGATTTCGATGAATAGTTCAATTTGAGCTGCGGGCCGAGGCCCATATCGAATTCATGGATGGATTCGATGCCTCGAATTAGCCCGTCGCGCGTTAATTCTTTTCCCGCGCGCTTCAGCCCTTCCACCAGGACCATCGCATCGACAAAGCCTTCCAAGCTTACGAAGTTCGGCTGGGCCGAGGGGAAGTACCTCGTCAGTTCGCGGCGGTAAAGGGCGACCGTCTTGTAGTCGGTCAGGTAGTAGGGTGGCACGACCTGGGTGATTACCATGCCGTCCGAGTCGAGGCCCGCTTCCTGGATCAAATCGTCCGTCCCCACGAAAGACACCGTTAGGAAGAGGGGCTTCCAACCCCTGGCATGAGATTGTTTGAGAATGGGAGCGACCGTATTCGCGGGTCCCACCAAAACGACGGCCTCCGGATTTGCCGCTTTCACAGTGTCGATCGCGCCACCGACTTGCGCCGTTTGCCGCTGGTAGGAAGCGGCCGCGATCGGCTCGGCATTGTGAGTCTTCAGCGCCGCTTTCACACCTTCAAGCACTGCCGCGCCAAAAGCATCCTCAGGGTAGATCACGCCGACCTTTTTGTAGCCCAGCGTTCCGCACATGCCGTCAATTTGTTCTCGTGTTTCATCGAAA
>Ga0209160_1001750_pt1 | contig 18281 bp, 20 predicted proteins | sample GraSoiAngelo_153_FD_186167 | JGI IMG/M metagenome (GOLD analysis project Ga0209160, IMG submission 186167) | Grasslands soil microbial communities from the Angelo Coastal Reserve, California, USA - 14_1009_12_40cm (SPAdes) (version 2) | ecosystem: Environmental > Terrestrial > Soil > Grasslands ... | reverse complement strand
GTCATCACTCGGAGTCGGCAGCTCCTGATGATGGACTTTGGGCCGCCAGGTCGGTCCCCGTGGGCGCTTCTTGCGGATCTTGAAGAGCCCGGCCTGGTGCCGGCCGACCAGGACCGCCGTGGTCACGCCTACGCTCATGACCAGGATCGTAGCCAGCACACCAAACCGGAGCAGCGCGATCACCGAGAGCACCAGGGTGAGCGCGAGGATGGCCGGGCGGCTGATAAGTCGCGACATGCCTTCGAATACAACGTCTCACAGGTGCCGATCCCGCGCCGGGCGCTTTTCCCGGGGGGAGGCAGGGCGGGTTTTAGTTCAGGTTCCGGAAGAGCGTCGCGATGCCCTGGCCGCCGCCGATGCACATCGTGACGATGCCCCACTCGGCCTGGCGACGTTTCAGCTCGTAGGCGAGCTTGACCGTCAGGATGGCGCCGGTGGCGCCGACCGGGTGCCCGAGGGCGATGGCGCCGCCGTTGGGGTTGACTTTCTCGGGGTCGATCTCGATCTCGCGGATCACGGCAACGGCCTGCGCGGCGAAGGCCTCGTTCAGCTCCATCAGATCGATGTCGTTGATCGTCATCCCAACTTTCTTGAGCAGCTTTTGAACGGCGAAAATGGGCGCGACGCCCATGATCTCCGGGGCGATCCCGGCGACGGCGTCCGCGACCCACTCGAGCTGGGGCGTGACACCGAGCTCGTCGGCTCTGGCCTTCGTCATGACGACGACCGCCGCGCCGGCGTCGTTGATGCCCGACGAGTTGCCGGCGGTCACGCTGCCGCCCTCGCGAAAGGCGGGCTTGAGCCGCCCGAGCGACTCGATCGTCGTGTTGGGCCGAGGGTGCTCGTCGGTGTCGGCGACGATCGGGTCGCCTTTCTTTTGCGGGATGGCGACCGGGACGATCTGGTCTTTGAACCGGCCCTCGGAAATGGCCGCGGCCGCCCGTCGCTGGCTCTCCGCCGCAAATTTGTCCTGGGCCTCGCGGGAGACGCCGTAGCGATCAGCGACTTTCTCAGCCGTGCATCCCATCTGGTAGCGGCCAAACGGGTCCGTAACCAGCGACAGCGTGCCGTCGATCAGCGCCGCCTCGCCGAGGCGCCAACCCACCTGGGACCGGGGCAGCAGGTATGGCTGGATCGACATGTTCTCGTTGCCCCCGGCGACGACGACCTGCGCCTCGCCGGTGCGCAATTCCTGGACCGCGCTGTTGATCGCCTGTAAGCCGGAGCCACAGAGCCGGTTGACGTTGAAGGCCGTGGTCTTCTCCGGCAGCCCAGCCTTCAGCGTTGCGAGCCGGGCATTGAAAGCATCCTCACCAACCTGGCCGACGCACCCCAGGATGACTTCGTCGACGACGTCCGGCGAGATGCCCGCGCGCTCGACGGCGGCCCGGATCGCGGTCGCCCCCAGGTCGGACGTCGGGGTGTCCTTGAAGGACCCGGCGAATTTGCCAATGGACGTTCGCACGCCCCCCGCGACGACGATCCCCTCTCCGTTCAACACGAAATTATCTTAGTCGTCGAGGCTCTACACTCCGGGGCCGGGGACGCTGGCGGAGTCATCGCCGCGCCGGGTGATTCGCTGGGCCTGCTGCTGCGCCTTCGAAATGCCGCGCTCGACCTGGGGCCGCGCCGACTCCACCACGCCCTGCGCCTGGTCGATGACCGGCTGCATCTGGCCGCGGACCTGGTCCAGCCGCTCTGATAGGTCCGAGCGCATTTCGCGTCCGGGCTTGGGCGCGTAGAGCAGCGCGACGGCGCCGCCGATGATCAATCCGTGGACCACGCCTCTGAGATATCCCATCGCTGTCCTCCCTTGGTAGCCGAGGTGTTCGGCCGGATCATCTTATCACGATGCGCCGGTTTCGTTATATTAGCGCTATAACGATCCGGTGGCTACGCCCGGGTCGGCCCCAGGGTTGGAACGGAGAGGGGTGCCGCCGCGTAGACGGTTCGGGCAACGCGCAACGTCCCCCGGACGGTCAGGTCGAGCACGGCCCGAAGGAGGACCGCGCTGACGCAGCAGAAGCTATACAAGAAGGTCTCCGGAATACGATCCCTCAGAAAAGGCACGCCCACCGCCAGGCCGGCGATCAGCACGCCGGCGGTGCACAGCGAGGCCCCCAGCTCGACACCCCGCGCCTTCAGCCAGGCAGTAACAGTCATGGAGTTATGAAAGTGTATACATCAACTGTCAGCAAAAGTCAACGCAAAACGTAAATCTCGTGTCAGTCTGGGAGCGGCACGCCTACGCCTCGAGACTCCGCCAGCTGGAGCACGACCGCGCCGGCGGCCACGTCCTCGATCGCGAGGCCCACGGCCTTGAAGAGCGTTACATCTGACGGCTGGCGCTGGCCGGTCGCGCCGGCAACCAGGTCGCGGAGCGAGCGGACGCGGCCCCAACTGAGCTGGCCCTCGCGTTCCGCCAGGATCAGGTCGCCGGCCTCGAGGCGGGCGGCGTCGACGTCATCGGCGACGAGCAGGTCGGCTCGCGCGATCGTTCGGCCGTCGACCTCCCGCCGATCCGGATAGTTCGATCCGCAGACATTCAGATGCTGCCCGGCCCGCAGCCATTCGCCGGGAAAGATTGGCTGCGCCGCCCAGGTCATCGTGGTCATGATGTCGGCGCCGTCGATGGCGTCCCGCAGGCTGGCCATCGGCCGGACGGAGATGTCTAATTCGGCGGTGAGCCGGGCGGCGAACGCTGCCCGATGACCGGCATCGCGGCTGAAGACACGGATTTCACGCAGTGAACGAACGGCAGCGACGGCAAGCACCTGGGTCAACGCCTGGCTCCCTGCGCCGATGATCGTGAAAATCGACGCCTCGGGACGAGCCATGTACTTCGTCGCGAGCCCGGAAGCCGCACCGGTTCGCATGCGACCGAGCCAATCGGCCTCCATCAGGGCGCGCGGCCGACCGTCGGATGCGTCGAAGAGCGAGACCCAGAAGCGAGCGCCGTTCGGGCCGTGGGTATAGGCCTTGAACCCGATCAAGCCGCTGGACGGGAGGGCCGCGGACATGGTCGCAAGCGTCGAACCACCTGCCACGCGTCGCCGCGGCTGGTTCGTGGCGCGCCCCGCGGCCCACTCTCGAAAGGCCGACTCGAGCGCCGTAATCGTGGCGTCCATCGTGAGCAGCGCCTTGACGTCCGGCTCGCGCAGGAAGATCGTCATGATTAATCTTGACACCACGCTGATCGATCCAGGTTTGCGGCGCCGCATCACCCGGGCGCGGGTCGGGCATCTGGCAACCTCGGACGGTCCGAGGCCCACGGTGATTCCTGTGTGCTTCGTGTTGCTTGGCGACACGCTCTACCAGGCAATCGACGCCAAGCCGAAGTCCGTCGCACCTCGTCGATTGCGTCGCGTTCGGAACATTCAGGCCAATCCCGAGGCGGCGCTACTGGTCGATCACTACCTCGAAAATTGGCGCCGACTGTGGTGGGTCCTGCTCCATGGACGCGCGCGACTGGTCGAGGATGGCGCTGAGCAGCAGCGCGCGATCGCCGCGCTTCGGCGAAAGTACTTGCAGTATCGGACGACCACGCCGCTTGCCGCGGACGCGCTGGTTATTGCGCTGGACGTACGGCGGCTACGGCACTGGCAAGCCAGCCATCCCGTTCGCCGCGGCGAGGCGCGACGTCGGCCGGCATGAACGTCCGGATTGAGAGGATGCCACTCGACGGATCGCCATAGCGATCGTTAAATCGCACGCTGTCGGCGAACCAGGGGTCGTTGATCACGAAGTCAGTGTCTGACCCGTAGCCGGTCAGCAGCACGAAGTGCTGGTCGCCGCCCAGCTGGACTTCGGCCACCACGGGGCGTCCGGCGTCGAGCTCGTGCTGGATCAGTCCCAGGTCCGGGCCGAACCACCCGGAAAAGGCGACTCGTCCGCTGGTGTAGGTCGTGACCGCGGCCCAGATCAGTTCATCGTCGAAGGCGTAGCCGCCATTGCCCGTCAGCCAGGTATTGAAGCCTCCCGGGTCGGTGTCGATCCCGTAGTGGCCCAGCATCATGGTGACGGCCGTGATGGCACAGCCCGCCGAGCCGACCGTCTCTGTCGTCGAGCTGCCCAGGGGTGCGGACGCCCAGGCGCCGTCCTGCTGGCTCATCGCTGGAATCGTTATCGAGTTATCCGCGGCGGCGACGACGGGTGCGCCCAACAGGGCGCTGAGGGCGATCGCGCCGGCCAGCGTCGCGGCGCGCAGACGGGGAGTCAGATTGGGGAATCTCACAGACAGGAAACCTCGGATGGACGGCCAGACAAGCGCGGCCCATCTTGCGGCCTCGCTGAGGCGCAAACAAACGCCCAGCCTGACGCGACGTCGCCGGGCTGGTCAGGTCCCAAATGTGTCAGCCACCCCCCCGCGGAAAAGCGGGCCGGACATGGCTGCCTGAACGAGCTTGTTACGGCTTCTGGACGCTCAGTCCCAACCGGTATTCAGGTCTCGTAAAGAACTAAATAAGAACGGCGCGCGAACCACCCAGCGGCTGTGGGAGGTTTTCAGCCGCGGGAGGCTAGGCAGCCTGCGTCTTGGGGGCAGCGCGGCGGGCTTTGGCGCGCTCGATGCGCTTCTCTTTGGCGGCGCGACCGCGCCGAACGTGCGCCTTCATCTCGGATACAACCCGATGGGAGCCCAGCACTTGCAGTGCTTGCGACGCAAGGATCAATTCGCGGCCCGATGGCGATTGGAATGTAGCCGGCGTGCAATTGAGTTGCCATTGTTAAGATGGGGTGGCGCACATGAGTGACCCGCGGCCAATCGGCGTCTTTGACTCAGGCGTCGGCGGGCTCACCGTTCTACGAGAGCTACAGCGCCAGCTTCCGTCTGAATCCACCATCTACTTCGCGGATCTTGGGCATTTCCCCTACGGGCCCCGCTATCAGGCGCAGGTGCGTCATTTTGCCCTGAACATCATCCGGTTCCTCGAGAAGCTCGACGTCAAGATGGTGGTCATCGCCTGCAATACGGCGACGGCGGCCGCCCTCAACGCCGCTCGCGAAGTCTTCGACATCCCGATCATCGGCGTAATCACGCCCGGAGCCGAAGCGGCCGTGGCCGCGACGAGAAATAAGCGCGTGGGCGTGATCTCGACGGAAGGGACGATGCAGAGCCAGGAGTACCTGCATGCCATCCGCGAGGCGAATCCCACGATCGGCGTCCTGCCGAAAGCCGCGCCCCAGCTCGTCGACCTCGTCGAAAGCGGTAAGGCGAATGCGCCAGAAACCGAGGCCGTTCTGCGCGAGGCCCTCCAGGACATCCTGGACTATCGAGCCGATACGCTCATCCTTGGTTGTACTCACTATCCGTTGCTTCGGCCGCTCATCACGAAAATTGCCGGCGACAACATGACCGTTGTCGACTCGGCCGAGACCACCGCCGCTCGCGTCAAACGCGTCCTCGCCAAGAACGGCCTCGAGTCGGCTGAAAACGAAACCGCCCGTCACCGGATCTACGTCACCGGATCGCCGGAGCGGTTCACCGAAACCGCACGCCACTTGTTCGGGCAGGACCTGCCGCCGATTACGACCGTCCGCCTGGAGCTCGTCGAAGAACTCAGCGGCCGGGAGGGGGCGGCGTGAGTGCCACCATGACGGGCACGGACTTCATCGTCCCCATCCGAGCCGAGCTAGAGGACTTCGAGCAGCGCTTGCACGCGACCGTACGCGCGGATCTCGGACCGGTTGCCGAGGCGATGGAGCAGATCCTCGATGCAGGTGGCAAACGGTTGCGGCCAGCTCTCGTGTTTCTCTCCGCAGGTCTGGGCCCCGCCAAGCGCATCGACGACATTTACCGGGCCGCGATGGCGATCGAGTTTATTCACAATGCGACGCTGATCCACGACGACCTGATCGATGGCGCGCCAACTCGCCGCGGACTACGCACCATCCACGAAACGCTGGGACCGAATCCGGCGATCATCATCGGGGACTACTACTTTGCCAAGGGTGCGAACCTGATGTCGCAGATCGGCAACCCGGACATCGACGCCGTGCTCTCGCAGACCGTGATGACGATCTGCTTCGGCGAGATGCTGCAGCTCACCAGCCAGCGCCGCTACGACCAATCGCTGGACGAGTACTACGCGAAGATCGAGCGCAAGACGGCCGTGCTGCTGGCCGCCTCGACCTTCTGCGGCGCGGTGCTGGGCGGCCTCGAGGACCAGCAGGTCGAGGCGATCCGGCGTTTTGGCCGGCTGCTGGGGATGTCGTTTCAGATCGCTGACGATGTGCTCGATTACCTGGCCACCGAAGAAGAGGTCGGTAAGCCGGTCGGCAATGACCTGAAGCAGGGCACGGTCACGCTGCCGCTGATGCTCGCCCGTCAGGCCAACAACGGCAGGCTCGATGCCGTACTCGCTAAACCGGTCCTGGACGACGCCGATTATGCCGAGGTGGTGCGGCTCGTTCGCGGCTCGAGTGGCATCGACGAGTCGTACGCGTACGCGAAAACCTTCGGCGACAAGGCGCGCGCGGAGCTCCGAGCCTTCCCGCCGTCCGCCTACCGCGACGCGCTCGAGTCGCTCACCTACTACGTCGTCGGGCGCCGCAGCTGAGCTGAGCCGGGCGCCCAATCTCGTGTGCTAGGTTGGCCTGAAGTGAGGTTTCGTTTGGCGACGCGAGGCAGCACGCTCGCCAAGATCCAGGCGCAGCTCGTCGCCGATGCGCTGGCGCGCCGTTATCCGGAGCACGAGTTCACGTTGACACCGCTAACGACCCATGGCGACCGACACCCGTCGATGCGGCTGAGTGAATCGCCTCGCGAGGGCGTCTTCGTGAAGGACCTGGAACAGGCTCTCCTCGACGGCCGGGCGGAGCTGGCGGTGCATTCCGCCAAGGACCTTCCGACGCTACCGACATCAGGACTGACCCTGGCGGCCTTCCTCCCGCGGGAGGATCCCCGCGACGTGCTCATCGCCCAACCGCCGGGCACGCTAGCGCAGTTACCGGCCGGCGCCAGGATCGGCACCGGCAGCCCGCGGCGGGCGGCGCAGATCGCGGCCGTCCGGCCTGATCTTCAGACTGTGGAGATTCGCGGCAACGTCGATACCCGCTTGCGCCGCCTGGCCGAGGGTGCGGTCGACGCGTTGGTCCTCGCCGCGGCCGGGCTGGCGCGGCTGGGCCGGCTGGGCGAAGCGCACGAGCTGCTCCCGTTCGAGGTCATGCTTCCGGCGCCCGGTCAGGGCGCGCTGGCCATCCAGGCAGTCGAGGGGAGCGAGGCGGCACGGCTGGCGGGGGCGATCGACGATCCCGGGACCAGCCGCGCCGTCCATGCCGAACGCGCGCTGCTACGGCGACTCGGTGGCGGTTGCCTCTCGGCGCTCGGCGCCTACGCGATCGTCGACGGCGACGACCTCATGCTGGAGGCCGTTGTCCTGGATGAAGCCGGCGCGACCGTGATCCGGGCCCAGGCTCGAGGCCTCCACGACGCCGACATCGTCGAGGAGGTGGCCGCCAGCCTCGAGTCGCAGGGTGCCAGTCGTCTGCTCACGCGCCCGGACACGTCGCTGGCGGGACTGCGCATCATGGTCACACGCGCCGATAGCCAGGCGGCGGCCTTGGTGGAGGCGCTCGAAGCGCGCGGAGCGACGACCGTCCGGTGCCCGGTGATCGCCATCGAGCCGATCGCGGTCGACCCGGCGGTCCTGCGGGATCTCGCGCGCTACGACTGGGTGGTGCTCACCAGCGCCAACGGTGTCGACCGGCTGCGCGACCTGCTGCGTGAGGCGCATCGCGATTTCCCGGCGGACCTGAAAGTCGCGGCCATCGGTCCCGAAACGGCGGCACGGGCCCGGGAGGCAGGAATGCCGCCGACGCTCGTGCCCCAGCGATACATCGCGGAGGAGCTGGCCGACGCCCTCTCGGCCGCCATGTCGCCTGGCGCCCGCATCCTGCTGGCGCGGGCGGCCGGCGCGCGCGACGTCCTCCCGGAGCAGCTCCGCACTCGCGGCGCCCAGGTCGATGTGCTGGAGACCTACCGCGCGGTCCCGCCGGCCGACGTGCGGCCGGGCCTGGCCGCTTGCCTGCCGAACGTCGACCTCGTGACGTTCACCAGCTCGTCAACCGTGCGCCATTTTGTCGATGCCATGCCGGGGCCGGTGCCCGATCAGGTCCGCGTTGCCTGCATCGGCCCGATCACCGCGCAGACCGCCCGCGAGCTTGGACTGCGGGTTGATATCATCGCCCAGGAGTACACCACGCGCGGACTGGTCGACGCCATCGTGCGCAGCCGGACTCCAATTCCAGCATGACCTTTCCCATCGAGCGCCCCCGCCGGTTGCGGTCGAGGCCGGCACTCCGCCGGCTCGCCCGCGAGACGCGGATCGCGGCCGCGGACCTGATCTATCCGTTGTTCGTGCGCGACGCGATCGACGAGCCGCAGCCGATCGAGGCGATGCCCGGCCACTACCAACACACCCTCGACTCGTTGACGCGTGAGGCGGAGGCCGCCCTCAAGGTTGGCGTAAAGAGCTTCGTGCTCTTCGGCATCCCGGCGGAGAAGGACGCGCAGGGCTCGCAGGCGTGGGACGACGACGGCATCAGCCAGCGCGCGCTGCGCAGGCTCCGGGATGCCCTGGGACCGGAGGCACTGCTGATCGCCGACCTCTGCCTCTGCGAGTACACCGATCACGGCCATTGCGGCGTCCTCGACGGGGAGACGGTCGCCAACGATCCGACACTGGAGCTCTATCAGCGGATTGCCGTCGCGCAGGCCGCCGCCGGCGCCGACGTCGTTGCTCCGTCCGGCATGATGGACGGGCAGGTGGGGGCAATTCGCACCATGCTCGATCGCGAGGGCTACAGCGACCGAGCGATCCTTGCATATGCATCGAAGTACGCCTCGGCGTTTTATGGACCGTTCCGGGAAGCGGCCGGTTCAGCGCCACGCGTGGGCGACCGGCGTGGCTATCAGATGGACCCCGCGAATGCGCGCGAGGCGGTCCGCGAGGCGCGCCTCGACGTCGAGGAGGGTGCCGATATCGTCATGGTCAAACCCGCGCTTGCGTATCTCGACGTCATCCGCGCGGTCGCAGACGCGACCGCGGTTCCGGTGGCCGCCTACAACGTCAGCGGCGAGTACGCGATGGTCAAGGCGGCGGCAGCCATCGGCTGGATCGACGAGCGTCGCGTGCTCCGCGAGATCCTGCTCGGGATCCGGCGCGCCGGGGCGCAGATGATCCTGACCTACCACGCCAAGCAGGCCGCGATCGACATCCCGTGCTGGGACGACCTGGGGTGAGACGGCCACCCCGCAGCGTTCCGCAGATGCTCGCGACCCTCGCGATCGTCGCCGTCGCTATACTCGCGTTCACCGTTTATGTGGGCAGAAATGCGGGTGGCAACCCGGGCACCGCGGCGACGCCTACGCCGAGTTCCGTGGTGACCGCCGCTGGCGCGACCTGTGGCGCGTTGAACTTCGGCCCGGTGATGACCACGACCGGGGGCAACGCCGGACAGCACACCTACAGCGCGCCGCCGCCAATGTCGATCAACACCGCGCACCACTTCCTGGTCACGATGAAGACCAACAAGGGAACCATCACGCTCTGCCTCGACCCCAAGCTGGCTCCGAACACGGTCAATAATTTCGTTTTCTTGACCCGCAACCAGTTTTACGACGGCCTCAAGTTCCACCGCGTCGTGGCGGACTTCGTCATCCAGGGGGGCGACCCGCAGGGCACCGGCGGGGGTGGACCGGGCTACAAGTTCAACGACGAGCCGGTCCTCAGCGAGTACACCGCCGGCGCGGTGGCGATGGCGAACTCGGGGGCCAACACCAACGGCAGCCAGTTCTTCATCTGTACCGTCGACGATACGAAGAAGTTGGCCAAGAGTTACAACCTGTTTGGCTACGTTCAGTCGGGCATGGACGTCGTCCTCAAGATCGCGCAGGGCGACACCATGACGTCCGTCACGGTCCAGGAAGAGATCAGTTAGGTCCTCAGCCAGCCCTCAGGGAATGGTTCTGAGGCGGGCGTATAATGGGGCGGCAAAGGGACTCTGAATGCCATTTCTTGGTCACTGGTATGTGCTCGTCATCGTCCTGGCGATCGTCCTGATCGTCTACGGGCCGGGGAAGCTCCCCGAGGTCGGCGGCGCTATCGGGAAGGCGATGCGCGAGTTCCGTAAGGCCTCCACGGATCTGACAGAGGACATCAAGAAGAGCGCCTCAGAACCCGCGGCGGATACCCGCCCGGCGCCTGACCGGCCGGCCAGCGACATCACGTCGCCGACCGACACCAAGGCCTCCTAAGCCAACGGCGCAGCCCGCGCCACCCATGGCCAAGCCAACCGTCGTTCCAACGGACGACGAGCGACGGATGACCGTCATCGAGCACCTCGAGGAACTCCGGCGCGTCCTGATCATCTCGCTGATTGCCTGGGGGATCGCGACCGTGATCGGGCTGGCCATCTCCCAACCGGTGCTGGGCATTCTGCTGGGCCCCGTCCACAAGGTGATCGGCAACCAGCGGCTGATCTACCCGGGACCGATCGACGGATTCCTGCTCTTCTTCAAGATTGGAATCTTTACCGGGTTCGTCCTGAGCAGCCCGATCATCATCTGGCAGGTCTGGACGTTCGTTGCTCCCGGCCTGCATCGCAACGAGCGCCGCTTCGCGGTGGGCTTTGTCGGTTCGGCCATCGTGCTCTTTGCGATGGGCATCGGCTTTGCCTTCTTCGCGCTGCCCATCGCTTTGAGGTTCCTGACGGGTATTGGCAGTTCCGAGCTCCAGTACCTGCCCTTCGCCGACAAGTACATCAACTTCGTCCTGATCCTCATCGCCATCTTTGGCGTCACCTTCGAGCTGCCACTCGCGATGACGATGCTCGGCCTCGCGGGGATCGTCAGCACCGCATTCCTCAAGCGAAACCGGCTGAAGTTTTGGATCGGCATCTTCGTGGGTGCCAACATGGTCACGCCTGGCGTCGATCCGTTCACGCCGCTGCTGCTCACCATTCCCCTCATCATCCTGTTCGAGATCAGCATCCTCGTCATCCGCGCTCTGCGAAAATAGTCACCTTGGCTCAGACGCGACCGGACGGCCGTAAAGTCGACCAGATCCGGCCGGTAAAGATCGAGACGGGCGTGAACCTCTATGCCGAGGGCTCGGCCATCATCAACATGGGCGACACCCGCGTCCTCTGCACCGCGAGCTGGGACGACAAGCCGCCGCCGCACAAGAAGGGCACCGGAGAAGGCTGGGTCACCGCGGAGTACTCGATGCTTCCGCGCGCGACGCAGACGCGAAATGCCCGTGAGGCCCGCACGGGACGGATCGACGGCCGCACGCAGGAGATCCAACGGCTGATCGGCCGGGCGCTGCGCGCTGCGATCGACATGCCCCTGATGGGGGAGCGGACCATCATGGTGGACTGCGACGTCCTGCAGGCGGACGGCGGCACGCGCACCGCCTCGATCACCGGGGGCTTCGTCGCGCTCCACCTGGCACTGCAGAAGGCCATGGAACGAAACCTGTTGCGGGTACTGCCCATCAAGCATTTCGTCTCGGCGGTGAGCGTCGGCATCGTCCAGGGCCAGCCGCGCCTTGACCTCAACTACCTGGAGGACTTCGCCGCCGAGACTGACATGAACTGCGTACTGGCGGAGGACGGCCGATTCATCGAGATCCAGGGCACGGCCGAGCAGGAGCCCTTCAAGCAAGAGGAGATGGACCAGATGCTCAAGCTCGCCATCAAGGGCGCCGCCGAGCTGGTCGAAGCGCAGAAGAAGGCGCTGAAGCTGCACTGAACCGGCTGCTGCTCGCCACTTCGAACAAGGGCAAGCTCAACGAAATCCGTTCGATCCTCGCCGACCTGCCGATGGAGCTGGTGACGCCGGCCGAGGCCGGCATCGTGCTCGATGTCGAAGAGGATGGCGCGACCTACCTGGAGAATGCGCGCAAGAAGGCCGATGCCGGGTTACGGCTGAGCGGACTGCCGACCCTGGCCGACGATTCGGGGCTCGAGGTGCCGCGTCTCGGTGGCAAGCCGGGGGTCCAGTCGGCGCGCTTTGCCGGGCCCGACCACAAGGGCGACAGCCCGGCGCTGGTGCGGGCGCTGCTGGAGAGGCTGGGGCCGGCCGCAAGGGAGTCGCCGCCCGCGACCTTTCGTTGCACCGCGGTGCTGGCCCTGCCGGACGGCCGGACCTTTGCGGGCGAAGGCATCCTGAGCGGAACGATCGCCCCGGAGCCCCGCGGAACCGGCGGCTTCGGCTTCGATCCCATCTTCCGACTGGCGGACGGCCGGATGCTGGCCGAACTGTCCACCGAGGAGAAGAACCTGCTCAGCCACCGGGCCCGTGCGCTCAACGCCCTGGAAGTGCATGGTGCCTTCGACGCGGCGCTGTCGTCGAGCCGACGGGCGTGACGTGCTGAGGGCGTCTTTTCTCTTTCTTTCCCGGCGGCGCGGGCTGCAGCGATTCGTGACGCGCCGGCGGATCACCAGCTCGCTCGCCTACCGTTTCGTCGCCGGCGAGCGGCTCGATGATGCCGTCCGGGTGGTTAGCGACGTCAACCGTCGTGGCTGGTCGGCAAGCCTCGACCACCTCGGCGAGAACGTCACCGAAGAAAAAGCGGCGCGCAGCGCCACGGACGACTACCTCGCTGCCTTCGAGCGGATCGCGGCGGCAAAACTCAACGCCAACGTCTCGGTCAAGCTGACGCAGCTGGGGCTCGACATCGCGCCCGAGCTCTGCCAGGAGCTGCTGACCAGGGTCCTGCAGCGAGCGAAGCAGCTCGACAATTTCGTGCGCATCGATATGGAGGGCGCGTCCTACACCCAGCGCACGCTCGACCTGGTGTTCGGCTTGCACGAGCGCTTCCCCAATTGCGGGGTCGTGCTGCAGAGCTATCTTTACCGGACGCCGGAGGACGTGCTGCGCGCCAACAAGGCAAAGGTCCGGGTTCGCCTGGTGAAGGGGGCATACGACGAGCCGCCCACGGTCGCCTTCCCGAAGAAAGCCGACGTCGACGCAAATTACGAAGCCGAGATGCGGGAGCTCTTGCTCAATGGCGTGTACCCAGCAATTGCAACCCACGACGACCGACTGATCGAAGCGACCAAACGCTTCGCGCGCGAGCGCGAGATCACCACCGACCGGTTCGAGTTCCAGATGTTGTACGGGATTCGCCGTGACTTGCAGGACCGGCTGCTGCGTGAAGGCCACCGCGTGCGGATCTACGTCCCCTACGGGACCGAGTGGTATCCCTACCTGATGCGGCGGCTCGCCGAGCGACCGGCGAACTTACTCTTCATCGTCCGCAGCCTGATTCGGGAGCGTCGGGCCGCCTGACCCGGGCGGCTCAGGCTCGCCGGCCTTGGTAGCAAACTCCACCTTCGCCTGCGGAGGCGGCGGCACCCGGTGGCCGAAGATCCCGCCGAACCACATCAAGAAGCCGAAGGCGACGCTGCGGAACTCGCTGGTGCGCCAGTTGTCGCTGTAGCGATAGCGCTCGAACCAGCGGAAGGCGAGGAAGGCCACCAGGCTGATGGCGGCGATGACGAGGAGTACCGGGAGCATGCGACAACCTTACTAACGTGATGTCGGGGCGCCGGGATTCGAACCCGGGATCTCATGCTCCCAAAGCATGCGCGTTAGCCAGGCTACGCTACGCCCCGCGTGGTGGATTTTACGTTGCCCGCGGCATTAGCCGGCCGACGTCGGCGGAACGGCCAGCTGCTCGGACCAGTGGTAGCCGCCGTCGGTGGTTGCCGCGATCACGTAGTCCCCACCGGCATTTCGTGTCAGGACCCACCCCGCCGTCACACTGGTAAAGGCCGCCCCGAAGGTTTCGGGAGCATTGTCGATGTGGCCGGTTCGGCGAAGCGTCGCGCCACCATTGCTGGCGATGACGCACTGCGCCACGTTGGTCGCCGGCCCATCGCCGATGAAGACGGCGTCGGTCGGGTCCACGACGCTGAAGCTTGGCGGATAGGTATCCGGTCCGGCCGGCACACCGGGCAAGATCTGTTGCTCGGACATGGCTTCTTTCATGACGGCCTTCCAGCTCGATCCATCCACGGTGGCGTACGCGACGTATGGGCTGTGACTCATAGCGCTCGAGCCGCCGAGGAACAGCACCCAGAGCGCGTGCGGTGCCGCGCATTCGATCAGCGTGACCTGCGGCAAACCTGGTTGCGGGTCGGGCCGCTGTAGCGTCAGGCTCCAGTTGGACCCGTTGTCGAGCATTCGAAGCACGAACACGCCGTCGGGTGTCCCGACCCATCCCTGGCCGGCTTCGCTGAAGCAGACGCTCTGCGGGTTCGACGGCCCCCCGAGTTGCCTCCAGGTCATCCCGCCGTCGTTGGTGACGACCAGCGTCGCCCCCTCGTGTGGCACCAGCCATCCATGGATCTGCTGCGGGTCGGTCCCGCCGGCAATGCCCCAACCCGACGTGGCGCTGATGAAATGCACCGACCGAACCGGTGTCTGGGGTTCACCAAGTTGGCGCCACGAACGCCCGCCATCGGTGGTGCCAAGCAGGGACCGGGTCGCGACCGCCCACCCGGTGGTGGCGCTGATGAAGTCCACGCCAACGAACTCCTCTGTCGACCCGTATTGCTTGGTCCAGTGGGCGCCGTCGGCTGTACTGAAGATGGCGTGCGAGCCGACGGCCCAACCGAGACGTGGCCCAACCATCTGGATGGCGCCCAGCGACGGCACGAAGAGGGGATCGATCCCGGACGAGGTGGGGGTCGCGCTTGGTGAGGCGGTCGGGGTTGTCGTGGGTGAGGGCGTCGGCGAATCGCTCGCGGTCGGCGATGCGCTGACGCCAGGGGTCGGCGTCGGTCTCGTCGCCGACGCCGCGGTGCAGCCGGCGAGAACAATCACGATCAGGCTCGTCGCCCCGAGCACGGGTAAGCGGAAACCCACGCTGATGCAACGAAATTGGACCCCCACGTCGTGCGCCTGAATAGCCGCCTCCCGTGTGGAAAAGGCGGCGTGATGATCTGTTATGATGCGCCCGAGGCATATGACCTACGCTCAGAGCGAAGATGCAAGTTCGATTCGGATCGCGCTCGGCGCTTCGTTGCGCCGGCGACGCCAGGAGGCCGAGCGCTCGCTGACCGAGCTGGCCGAGGCCGCCGAGCTCTCGCCGGCGTACCTGTCAGAGGTCGAGCGGGGACTCAAGGACGTCTCGATGGAGCGTCTGCTCGCGATTGCGCGGGCCCTGGAAGTCCCGGTCGCGGACCTGTACCTGGATCTGGCGCGAGCGCTGGGGAGCCGGGAGGCGATGTCGCAGCAGCGCAGCTGGCCGGACGATCCCCGTATGCAGCTACGAATCGCTACCGCGAACCTTCGTCCGCAAGCTTTGCGCAGTGTTGCGCATTTCAGCTTGTACCTGGCCGCGACGCAGGCGACACCGCCCAGACGGCGGATCGGATTCAATCTCGACCGGTAAGGAGGATCTTTCATGGCGCTTGTGCCCAACGTCGTCGAGACCACCGCGCGCGGCGAGCGCGCTTACGACATCTACTCGCGCTTGCTGCGAGACCGGATCATCTTTCTGGGCAGCGAGATCGACGACGACCTTGCGAACCTCGTGATCGCACAGCTGCTCTTCCTCGACAGTGAGGATCCCGACAAGGAGATCAACATCTACATCAACAGCCCGGGCGGCTCGCTGTCGGCCGGTCTCGCGATCTACGACACCATGCGTTATGTGCATCCTCCGGTGAGCACGTTGTGCACCGGGATGGCGGCGAGTGCCGCCTCGCTAATCCTGGTCGGGGGGGCGAAGGGCAAGCGGTTGTCGTTGCCACATTGCCAGATCGTGCTGCACCAGCCGAGTGGTGGCATGCGGACGTCCCAGGCGACCGACATCGAGATCCATGCCCGCGAGATTCTCCGACTGCGCGAGATCATCGTCGGCATCTATGCCAAGCACACCGGTCGCACGACGGAGCAGGTCGAACGCGACATCGAGCGCGACTTCTTCATGACGCCGGAGATGGCAAAGGACTACGGCCTGATCGACGAGATCATCCAGCCAACCGAAAAGAAGCCGTTCATCGCGCCTGCATCGCCGAACGGCCACAGCCTGATCCCAACCAAGTCCTGACGCGTCGACCGATCGCCAGCGCAACGGGCTGACCGACTAGCATGGCGCCCAGTGTTCCTCGGGATCGATCTGGGCACGAGCTCGCTTAAGGCGCTGGTTCTCGACGTCGACGGGTCGATCGTGGGCACCGGGTCCGCGGCGTATCCGCTGCAGACGCCGCAGCCGGGCTGGGCCGAGGCTGACCCCGAGGCCTGGTGGCAGGCCGCGGCCATTGCCGTCCCGCAAGCGGCCGGCGTGCACGCCTCCGAAATCGCGGCCATCGGCCTTTCGGGCCAGATGCACGGGGTCGTGCTGAGCGATGAGCTGGGGCACGCCCTGCGGCCGGCGATCCTGTGGGCCGACTCCCGAACGCGCCGGCAACTGGCGACCTACAGCGAGCTGAGCCCGGAGCTTCGGCGCAAGCTGGCAAATCCCGTGGCCACGGGGATGGCCGGCCCGACGCTCCTCTGGCTCAAGGAGCACGAACGGCAGCTCTACCGGCAGGCGCAATGGGCGCTCCAGACGAAGGATTGGCTGCGATTGCGCCTGGTCCATGAGGCCGCGACCGAGCCGAGCGACGCCTCCGCGACGCTGCTCTACGACATGACAACCGATTACTGGGCGAAAGACCTACTCGAGGCGCTCGATCTCCGTCTCGACTTCCTGGCGCCGATCCGGGAGTCGGTCGAGATCTGCGGCATCCTGACCGGTTCGGCCGCGGAACACCTCGGGGTCCGTCCCAACCTTCCGGTGGTTGGTGGTGCAGCTGATGCGGCCGCCGCGGCCATCGCCGGCGGCCTCATCGATCCCGGGCCGGTGCAGCTGACGATCGGCAGTGGCGCCCAGGTGGTGGCGCCGCGCGATCGCCTCGCGATCGATCCGACCGGGCGCACTCACCTGTATCGCGCGGCAGCGCCGGACCGCTGGTACGCAATGGCGGCGATGCAGAACGCCGGCATCGCGCTGGAATGGGTTCGAACCATGCTACGCGCCAGCTGGGACGAGGTCTACGACGAGGCCTTCGCGGTTGCGCCCGGCGCGGAAGGGCTGCTCTTTCTGCCGTACCTCACCGGCGAGCGCACACCGTATTTCGATCCTGATGCCCGCGGCGCCTGGATGGGGCTGCGACTCGTGCACACGCGCGGTCACCTGCTCCGAGCGGCGTTGGAAGGCGTCGCCTATGCCATTCGGCAGGGGCTCGAGGCGTTACTCGCGACCGGCGTTCCCGCGACGGAGTTGCGGCTCGCCGGCGGTGGGACCTTCGATCCGCGCTGGCGTCAGTTGCTCGCCGATGTGCTGGAGCAGCCCTTGCTCGCGACCGCGACGACCTCCGCCTCATCCCTCGGGGCCGCGCTGCTCGCGGGCGTGGGCTTCGGCGCCTGGCCCAATGCGCATCGGGTGGCGGCGCTCGCGGCGCCGCCCACGCTGGTCGCGACACCGGGACCGTCGAGCGAGGCGTACGTCGAGCCGTATCTCAGATATCGCCAGCTCTACCTGCCGATCGCCGCCGCGATGTCCTGAGTGGCAGCGACTCCGGGTGAACACCCGCCTGGTTGGGTAACGGAGTTAACAAGGTCATCGGGTTGTTTTGAGATGCGCAATAAGATAAGGCCCATGCGGCTCGCCAACGTGAGCGCCGGCGCGGCCGCCCGAGTGCGGCTGGCCCTCCTGCTGACCGCCATCGTGCTGGTCGTCGAGGTGGTCGGTGGACTCTGGGCGCACAGCCTCGCCCTGCTCAGCGATGCCGGCCACATCGTGACCGACCTCGTCGTGCTCGCGCTCTCTAGCTTCGCGTTGGGGCAGGCGCAGCGTCCAGCCAGTGCGCGACGCACCTTCGGCTACCAGCGGGTAGGGATCCTGGTCGCGCTCGTCAATGCGCTGTTGCTCGCCGCGATCGTTCTCGGGATCGTTGTCGAAGCTGTCCGGCGTTTGCAGCATCCCGGCGCGGTGCAGGGCGGAATCATGGCGGCAGCCGCCGTCGTCGGGCTGGTCATCTCGGTCACCATCGCCCGCTCGCTGCAGCCGATGCAAGCCGACCTCACCGTGCGCAGCGCGTTGATGCACATCTGGGGTGACGCCTGGGCCGCCGGCGGCATCATCGTGGCCGGGTTGCTGATCGCAGCCACCGGCTGGTTGCCGATCGACCCGCTGCTCAGCCTCGCGATCGCCGCGCTGATCGCCTGGAGCGCGTGGCGCGTGGTCGCCTCAGCCATCAATAGCCTTCTCGAGTCGACCCCC
>Ga0209160_1001748_pt1 | contig 18284 bp, 15 predicted proteins | sample GraSoiAngelo_153_FD_186167 | JGI IMG/M metagenome (GOLD analysis project Ga0209160, IMG submission 186167) | Grasslands soil microbial communities from the Angelo Coastal Reserve, California, USA - 14_1009_12_40cm (SPAdes) (version 2) | ecosystem: Environmental > Terrestrial > Soil > Grasslands ... | reverse complement strand
GTTACCCGACTCGTACCCGACGAGGAGCAGCCGGAGGCCGTTGTCCTTCATGACTTCGAGCGTGGCGCGCGGCACATTCGCCTTGGCGTTGCAGGACCACGTGACGCCGAGCCGGCCGAGCCGGCGCGCGATCTCCTCGGCCCGCGGGAGATCGTCGGTGAAGGTGTCGTCGTCGAAGAAGTACTCCTTCACCTGGGGGAAGTGGCGCCGCGCCACCTCGATCTCTTCGATGACGTGGTCCACCGACCGCGTCCGATAGCGCTGGCCGCCCACCGTCTGCGGCCACAGGCAGAACGTGCACTTGGAACGGCAGCCGCGCCCGGTATAGAGCGAGACGTAGGGGTGGAGCAGGTATCCAATGTAGTAGTTCTCGACGGTGAGATCGCGCGCGTAGACGGGGACCACGAAGGGCAGCGTGTCCATGTTCTCGATCGGCGGGCGCGGCGGCGTCGCCCGCAACAACCCCGCGCCGTCTCGATAGCCGAGCCCCCTGACCTCACGGAGCGGGCGCCCCTCGGCGACCTCCTGGATCGTGAAGTCGAATTCGCCATGACAGACGAAGTCGATCGCCTCGGAAGCCGCCAGCGCCCGCTCGCGCTGCACGGCGACGTGAGCGCCGACGAAGCCGATGCGGAGCGCCGGGTTCTCGGCCCTGAGGGCCTCGGCCACTCTGACGTCCTGGACGAACGACGGCGTGCTCGTGTGCAGGACGGCCAGCTCGTACTGGCGCGCCAGCCGGCGGACGTCGTCCAGCGTCAGGCCGTCGGGCGGCGCGTCCACGAGGCGCGATCCGGGCACGAGGGCGGCCGGCTGGGCCAGCCACGTCGGATACCAGAAGGAGCGCACCTCGCGACGCGCCTGGTAGCGTGATCCCGCGCCGCCGTCGAAGCCCTGATACGACGGCGGATGCAGAAAGAGTGTCCGCAAGTAGCTCACGGGGTGGCCCTCCGCAGGCGGCCCTGGTGGTCGATCGTGAAGGATTGTCCGTACCACCGCACGGTGCGGCCGCAGAAGGACAGGATCCAGATCGCCGCTGAGAGGACGTCCCGGAGCGGAAGGAGCCACGCGTCGGGCAAGCGAGGAATGCCGGCGGTCCTCCGCGTGACGTGCCAACCGGCCAAGCGGGCCACGAGATTCGCGGCGAGCGCCGCCACCGCCGCCGGCGTCGCGCCGGCGCAGGCGAGCGCGAGGAGCGAGAGGGGCAGCCCGAAGGTGACGAACGACATCAGATAACCCACCGGCCGCACGGAGCGGATCGTGCGGGCCCACCGGAGCTCGTGGCCGACCAGCGTCCGGAAGTCGTGCTCGTCGACGATCGTCTGGACGACGAGCGGCGAGAGCTCGACGCGCCGGCCGCTCTCCGCCACCGCCCGTCCCAACATGTAATCGTCGGCGAGGTAGTCGACGACGCTCTCGAAGCCCCCCAGCGCGTCGAGCACGTCCCGGCGGCATGCGATCGTGGCGCCGAACGCGTACGCCAGTGGCTGCAGACCGGCTGCCACCAGGGCCGACGGGAAGAACCAGTCGTTGATGTACATCGCCCCGAGGGTCGACGGTAGGCCGGGCATCGGGACGGCGCCGTAGAGGCAGGTGACGAGGCCGGTCCCCGGGTCGGCGAGCGGCGCCACGACGGTCCGCAGGTATTCGGGCCCCACCCGGACGTCGCTGTCGGCCAGGACGATCACGTCGTGCCGGGCACTCTTGTAGATGTTGACGACGTTGCTCAATTTCGGATTCGTACCCAGCGCATGACCATCGCAGACGAGCACGACGTCGAGGCCGGGGAATTCTTCGATGAGCCGATGCACGACGTGAACGGCGGGATCGCTCGGATCGCTGACCCCGAAGACGAGCTGAAAGCTCGGGTAGGCCTGCTCGCAGAAGCTGCGGAGCGTCTCGTTAGAGGAACGGCTGCACGCCGCACAGTGGCTTCAGCACGCTGACCGCCGGCGTGAAGCCGGCCAGGCGGGACGTCGGCGTCCGAAGGCGTGAGCGCGATACGCCGCCCATGCCCAGTATCCCGCGGCGACGAACGCGAGCGCGACGAGAACATCGGCCACGTAGGTCATGACATGGCTCCCGTGTTCGCGATCTCAGGTATGTTGCCGACCGGCGCCGGCCGCCAAGCGATCGCACAGACGACCAGGCCTCCCGCGGCCCACGCGAGCTCTCGCAGGTGCCGCAGGAGCCCGAACGCGAAGCCGGCGCTCGGCGCCAGGCCGAGGGCGGCGAAGATGGCGGTCTTGCTCCCCTCCTGGATCCCGATCTTGGCCGGGACCATGAACAGTACGCCATCCACGGCCGCCGACAGCGTCTCGATGGAGATGATCGTCGATGCCGACACACGCAGCCCGAGCGAACGGCAGATGAGGTACGCCTCGACGACGCCCCACGCGTACGCCGCGGCGAAGAGCAACGTCGCGGCCGCAAATCGCCCACGGTGAGCCCGGACGAAGCCAGCGAACGAACGCCGGAGCGGCGACAGGCGCCACGCGGCAAACCCGCGGCGCGCCGCCACGATGGCGAGAACCCCCAGCAGCGCCGCCGTCAGCACGCCGGCGATGACGGTCCACATGGGCAGCCCGACGCGGAGCGTGCGTGCACAGACGAGCACCCCGACGGCCACGAACAACGCCTGGCCGAGGGTCTGCGCGATCTTGGCCACGATGACGGAGGTTGCCTCGGTACCCGTCGCGTGGCTGGCTTTCAGCATCGCCGTTCGGCCCACTTCGCCCGCGAGCGTGCCGCTCGGCGTCAGGTAGTTGATCGCGTCTCCGGCGACCCGCAGGGCGACGAGACGGCGCAGCGGCACGGCCGCTGCCTGCCGGGGATCGGAGGCCCACTTCCATCCGAGCGCGTTCAGCACGTGAGCGACCGCCTCCTGTCCGAGGATCAACGCGATTCCCCAGCCGGTGGCGGCGAGCAGTGCGCCGACACGCGGGAAGTCGAGCCGCCACAGCAGCACCACGAAGACGACCGTCCCGACGACCGCCGCCGCCAGCGTGACCCGTTTCATCGGCGGCGCCTGGCAAGCGCCCACAGCGTGAGCCAGAAGACGTGCGATCCTCCCGCTGCGGCCCACAGGAACCACTCCAGGCGGTGCACGACGGCGAGGGCAAGGAGGACGTAGATGAAGTCGCGGCTGGCGATGCGCTCATACAAGAGGGCGCCGGGGCCGCGGCGCGGTGACGGCTGGCGCAGGATCAGCCACCACACGGACGCCATGCTGAGCAGCACCCCGGCGATCAGCACGAGGCCGGCGGGGATGACAGCCGCGTGGGCATGGCTCAGATGCAGATGGACGGGCAGTGCCAGGAACACCGCGACGTGAACGACGTTGTCCGTGACGGCGTCGAACCGCGCGCCCCACGGCGTCGAGAGGAGCTGGAGGCGCGCGACCTCACCGTCGCAGCCGTCGAGAATGCACGAGCACCAGAGCAGCAGCGCGCCGGCGATCGCCGCCCCGTAGGCCGGGACAGCGAGGACGCCGGCGCCCAGGAGCCCGACCAACAAGCTGCTCGCGGTGACGGCGTTCGGCGTGATGGCGGTCCGCGTCAGGGCCAGCGAGACGGGAATCGAGATCCCCCGGTCGAGTCGTGCCAGGTATCCGTCGGTGTCCTTCCGCAGTGAGCGCACCAGATCGTGCTCGGCGCGCTCGACGTCCTTGGGGTCGCGAAGATCGTACCAGGCGCGGACATCGGCGACCAGGCGCTCGCCGTGGAAATCGGCATCGACCGGCCTCGGCGATCCGGAGACGCCCTGAGACGAGCGGCCCAGCACGGAGCGCCTCGCGGAGCGCCCCGCCGGATAATAGACGGCCACGGTGCGGCCGCTCCAGAGCCATGCCGTCGGCGCGGCGCGCCGGCGGCACTCGCCGAGGAACGCGCGCAACTCTCCGGCCTCCGGCATGCCCTCCGGGTCGAGCACCAGGACCGCGGACGTCGGCGCGAGCGCGCTGCCCACGGCGGCCGGCGAGGAGACGGCCGTCCACGGTAGGGCGCGAAGCTGGGCGTTCCACCGACCGGTGAGCGCCGCGATCGAACCGGTCACGAAGATGAAGCGGTCGACCGGGACGTCGACGAGCGCATGGGCGGCTCGGAGCGCGGTCGGAACCCCGAGGACGAGCGGCACGTCGGGCACGACGGACAGCACGACTTGAAGACGAGGTGCGACGGAACTGGCCATGCTGAGCTCCACGCCGTTTGCAAAACGGCAAGTCTTCCGCCTGATAAGGAACCGGGGTCGTGTGACGGCGTCGGCGCCGTCGGTCAGTCGGCAGGGCTCAGGCGGAAGGGGGAGCGCGAAGACGGTACGGCGCGGACTCGGGTGAAGGCGGGAGCTCTGGCGCGAGCATGAGCGGCGGCATGACGCACGCGATCGACGTGACGTCGACGGTGATCACGGTGGCCACCGCACCGACCGCGGACGTGACGAGGATGACCGCGTCGTCGTGGTCGGCGTTGTCGGTGATACCCGGGATCCACGTCTGGTCGGGTGGGCTCGCGTAGGCCAAGGGCACGAGCCAGCCCACGACGAGAAGAATGACGACCGCGCTCAAACGCCGCCCCGTCATCGCGGGTGAATAGTAGCACGATGAGACCGGGGCCGCGGCGGCTGTTGACAGTGGTAGGGCCCGCAGCTACCGTTGGGCGCTCGATCCACGAGGGGAGCGTTGCCCGTGCAGCTCAGGACCGTCAACGGGGAAGTGGCCAAGTTCACCTCCCGCGGCGAAGCAGCTGCGCGCGGCCTGTCCGATTTCATCGCCCGTGACACCTCGGTGGCGTACACCTTCGTGGCGCCTGCATTTTTCCTCTTGCTGTTCCTGGTCGCCTATCCCTTCGTGCTCTCGGTCTGGTTCAGCGTGAGCGACGCTCGCGTGGGCGAGACGGGAAGCTTCGTGGGCCTCGCCAATTTCGAGCGGCTGCTGGGCAGCGACATCTTTCGCCAGACCCTGAAGAACTCGCTCGTGTTCACGTCGATCGCGCTCCTGCTCAAGACGGTCCTCGGGATGGCCCTGGCCCTGCTGCTGTTCCGGGTCGCCCGGTTCAAGCGGCTGATCCGCGGCGCCGTGCTGTTGCCGTTCATCGTGCCCACCGCGCTCAGCACGCTCGTCTGGTGGTGGATGTTCGAGCCGCTCTACAGCGTGGTGAACTGGACGCTCAAGCACCTGCACATCGTGAACAAGGACGTCCCGTGGCTGCCCGATCCCTACCTGGCCATGTTCACGGTGATCCTGGTCAACACGTGGCGCGGCCTGCCCTTCTTCGCGATCACGCTGCTGGCCGGCCTGGTGGCCATCCCGCGGGAACTGTACGAAGCCGCCGAATCGGACGGCGCCGGCCCCGCCGCGCGCTTCTGGCACGTCACCGTGCCGCTCGTCAAGCCGGTGCTGGCCGTCGTCATCCTGTTCTCGGCGATCTTCACGCTGGCCGACTTCAACATCGTGTACATCCTCACCAAGGGTGGACCGATGAACATGACGCATCTCTTCGCCACCTACTCGTTCGCCCTGGGGCTCCAGAGCGGGCAGATCGGGCAGGGCGCCGCCGTCTCGCTGTTCCTCTTCCCGATCCTGCTCGGCGTGGTCTTCACCCAGCTCCGACTCGTCCGCAAGTCCACGACGTATGACTAGACGCTCGTGGTGGTCGCGCCCGACGCGCTCGCTCTTCACCCTGTACCTGCCGGTGGCGCCGTTCGTGTTCTTCGCGCTGTTCCCGCTCTACTTCATGCTGGTGACGTCGTTCAAGAAGAACGCCGAGCTCTACAACGTGAACGCCACGCCCTTCTTCATCCGCCAGGGCCTGACCCTCGGGCACTACGAGATGCTCTCGAAGGACACCATGTTCTGGAGCTGGTTCGCGAACAGCCTGATCGTCAGCATCGCGGCGACCGTCGTCTCCGTCCTGATCGGCATCCTGGCCGCGTATCCGCTGGCCCGCCTGCGCTTTCCCGGCGCGGACTCCTTCGGCGTCGCGATCTTCATCACCTACCTGGTGCCGCCGTCGCTGCTCTTCCTGCCACTGAGCACGGTGGTCAACCGGCTGGGGCTCTCCGACACGCTGTGGGCGCTGATCGTCACGTACCCGACCTTCCTCGTTCCCTTCTGCACGTGGCTCCTCATGGGCTATTTCCGCACGGTGCCGAAGGAGATTGAGGAGTGCGCGATGCTGGACGGCTGCAACCGCTTCCAGACGCTGCTGAGGATCCTGCTGCCGGTGGCGGTGCCGGGCGTCATCTGCGCGGCGCTGTTCGCCTTCACCCTCTCCTGGAACGAGTTCCTCTACTCGCTGGTCTTCGTCTCGCCGGCCGAGCTGAAGACCATGACCGTGGGCGTCTTCTCCGAGCTGATCCGCGGCGACATCTATTACTGGGGTGGACTGATGGCGGGCGCCTGCATCGGCTCGCTTCCCATCGTGGTCGCGTACGTGTTCTTCCTCGACTACTACGTGTCCGGACTGACGGCGGGCGCCGTCAAGTAGGAGGCAGACATGGTGAACCGGCGGCAATTCCTCCGCGTGACGGCGGGTGGCGCGGCCTCGGTCGTGGTAGCCGGCGGCGTCCCGGCGACGGCCCAGACTCGCGAGCTGACCTTCCTGACCATCGCGAGCTTCGTGCCCGAGACCGACAAGGAGTTGAAGCGGCAGTTCGAGGAGTGGGGCGCGAAGAACAAGGTCAAGGTGCGGCTCGACATCATCGCCCACCTGCAGCTCGTGACCAAGAAGGCCTCGGAGGTCCAGGCGCGCTCGGGTCACGACCTCACCGCGCTCGGCCCCGGCCTCGGTGACGCCGATCTCTACTTCGATCACCTGGTCGATCTCAACGACGTCGCCGCCGACGTCGCGCCGAAGAACGGCGGGTGGATGAACCCGAACGACTACCTCATCCGCGGCAAGTGGAAGCTGCTGCCGTGGTGGATGCCGCCCTTCCCGATGGCGGTGCGTACCGATCTCCTCGAGCAGATCGGCGAGAAGAACCCCGACACGTGGGAGGACTGGCTCCGAGTCGGCAAGAAGGGCAAGGCCATCGGGCATCCCTTCGGCACGGCGCTCGGCCACAGCGGCGACGCCAACGTCACGCTGCTCTCGATCATGTGGTCGTATGGCGCCTCCTACGTCGCCAAGGACGGGAAGACGGTCGCCATCAATTCGAAAGAGACGCGCCAGGCCATGGAGTTCGTCAAGCGTCTCTACACCGAGGCGATGGACCCCGAGGTGCTGGCCTGGGACGACGCCAGCAACAACCGCTGCCTGAACGCGGGCAAGTGCATCGCCATCCACAACCCGATCAGCGCCTTCGAGTCGGCCAAGCGCGACAAGGTCGTGATCCCGGGGACGCAGCGCGAGATCGCCGAGGTCATCGACCACGTCAACACGCCGCGTGGGCCCGTGGACCGGAAGACGACGACCGGCTACTGGTGCGTCGGCATCTGGAACTTCGCGAAGAACGTCGACCTCGCCAAGGACTTCCTGCGCTACCACTTCCAGCCCGAGAACCAGGCCAAGTGGGTGGATGCCGGCCACGGCTTCAACATGCCGTTCCTGACCAATCTCACCAAGCATCCCGTGTACAAGAGCGACAAGCAGTATCGGTTCATTCCCGAGGTCGCCAAGGTGACGGTCCCGCCGTCCTGGCCTGGTCCCACGACGGCGTCGTCTCAGCAGGTCCTCGACCTCTACATCCTCCCGGACATGTTCGCGCAGTACGCCACGGGTAAGATGACGGTCGACCAGGCCATCGCCTGGGCCGAGAAGGAAATGCAGGAGATCTTCGCCGGTCGCAAGCGCAAGTTCTGAGGCAAAGGAGCCACCATGATCACGAGGTTCGCCACGGTCTATGCCGGCCACGTCGATTTCCCCGACATGGGCCAGACGGCCACCCCGGCCAACGAGCGGCGCTACGGGAACGAGCACCTGGCCACGGTGTTCGCGAAGACCGATGCCGTCGCCCGGAGGATGGACGAGCTGGGGTACTACGCGATCTGGCTGGCCGAGCACCACTTCCAGCACGAGGGCTACGAGTGCCTGCCGAACCTCCTGATGTCGGCGGTGCACCTGGCGCACATCACGAAGCAGATCAAGATCGGCTGCGGCTTCAACATCGCTCCCATGTGGCACCCGCTCCGCCTGGCCGAGGACTACGCCACCGCCGACATCCTGACCGGCGGCCGCGTCATCTTCGGCGTGGGCCGCGGCTACCACACGCGCGAGGTCGAGACGTTCGGCGCGCCGATGCTCGACCCCGAGGCCAACCGCGAGCTGTTCGAGGAGCAGGTCGAGATCGTCTTCAAGGCGTTCAACGAGGAATCGTTCAAGCACCACGGCAAGCACTACACGCTGCCGCCGGCCGTGCCCTATCGCGGCTACGAGCTGCGGGAGATCACGCTGGTCCCGCGTCCGATCCACCGTCCGGTCGAGTGCTGGCAGCCGATCGTGAGCGCGAGCGCCCGCGGCCTCGACTTCATGGTGCGTCACGGGATCAAGGGCATCATCGGCGGCGGCGCGGCCACCATGGCCGAGGGCCCCATCCACGGCTATCGCGAGGCGGCGGCCCGCGCCGGACACGATCTGAAGCTGGGCGAGAACCTCTGCCTCGGCATCTTCTTCCACCTGGCCGACAGCCGCGAGAAGGCCGTTCGCGAGCTCACGCCGTTCTACGAGGAGCACGTGACGATGTTCGCCCCGCTCGGCTTCGTGCCCGGGATCAAGCCGGCCCAGGTCGAGGCCGCCGCGCGGCGCGGTGGCTGGGTGGCCGCCGGCGTCCCCAGCCTCGAGCACTTCATGAAGACGGGCGCGTGGTTCGCCGGCACGCCCGAGGAGCTGACCGCGTATTTGCAAAACCTCCAGTCGCGCTTCCCCGGCCTCCAGTACGTCAACGTGAGCACGAGCATGGGCACGCCCGAGGCCGTCATGCTCGAGCAGCTCACCTGGTTCGCCCGCGAAGTCATGCCGAAGTTCAAGGGGTGACCATGGACCACCTCACCATCGGTGACGCGTCGGTCGTCCGCATCGAGGAGATGGTCGACTCCACGTTCCTGGCCGCGAACTTCTTCATGCCCTTCGATCCCGAGGCGCTGCAGCCGCACCTGCACTGGCTGGCGCCGCGCTACTACATCCCCGACCGCGGAGCGCTGGTCTTCAGCATGCACGCGTGGATCGTCAAGACCGGCCGTCACACGGTGCTGATCGACACGTGCGTCGGGAACGACAAGGAGCGGATGCCGCGGACCCACTGGCATCACCTGCAGACGCCGTTCCTCGAGCGCCTGCGCGCCGCCGGCGCCACACCCGAGAGCATCGACTACGTGATGTGCACGCACCTGCACGCGGATCACATCGGGTGGAACACGGTCCTCAGGGACGGGCGCTGGGTGCCGACGTTCCCGAACGCGCGCTACCTGTTCGCGCGGATCGAGTACGACCACTGGCAGAAGAACCCGGACCCCAGCCCCATCCGCCGCGCGGCCTTCCTGGACAGCGCGCTGCCGGTCGTCGAGGCGGGGCGAGCGGACATGATCGAAGACGGCCACCAAGTCGACGACGCGCTCACGGTCGAGCTGGCGCCCGGTCACACTCCCGGCAACGTGTGCATCCGTCTCAGGTCAGGGTCCCAGGAGGCGATCTTCGCGGGCGACACCGTGCACCACCCGATGCAGGCGTACGAGGTCGACTGGTCCACCGTCGCCTGCACCGATCGGGTCGCCGCCGCCGCGTCGCGCCGCAAGCTCCTCGAGCAGTGCGCCGAGCGAGGCTCGCTGCTCCTCCCTGCCCATTTCCCCGCACCATACGGCGCGTACGTGCGCGCGTCCAGAAAGGGTTTCGAGCTCCGATGGCTTTCATGACACGACGCGGAGTCGTGGTGATGGGTCTGGCCCTCGCCGTGACGGCGTGCGCGCGGACGAGCGTGGAGAACGTCAACTCGCGGGCGATCGGGCTGCCCAAGCCCCAGCTCATCGTGGTGCACGACTTCGGCGTCTCTCCCGGTGACGTGTCTCTCGACAGCGCGATCGGCGCACGGCTCATCCACATGATGCGGGAAACGCCAGCCTCCGAGGAGGAGCTCAAGATCGGCCGCGACGTCGCCCGCATCGTGACCGAAAATCTCGTCAAGGAGCTCGGCAAGCTCGGCCTGGCCGCGGTCCCGGCGGCGACCGCGGGCTCGGTGTCCGTGTCGGGGCCAACGCTCTCGATCGAGGGGCAATTCGTCTCGGTGAACGAGGGCAATCGTCTCCGGCGAATGGTCGTGGGCTTCGGAGCGGGAGCGAGCGAAGTCCGGACGCTCGTGCAGGTGTACGAGACGACCCCCGAAGGGCGACGGCTCGTCGAGGATTTCTACACGACGGTGAAGAGCTCGATCAAGCCGGGCATGGGGCCGATGGCCGGCGTGGGGGCGGCTGCCGGGCGCGCGGCGACGAGCGCGATGGTGAGCGGGGGCGTCGGGATCGCCACCGAGCGCTCGCAGGGCGTGGACGGCGACGCCAAGCACACGGCCGAGGAGATCACCAAGACGCTCAAGAAGTTCTTCGTCGAGCAGGGGTGGATCACGCCCTAGTGCCACTCCGAGAGCTCGACGGTGATGTCTTCCGGTCCCGCGATGAAGACCAATTTTCGCTGATGGAAGTCCATGATCGCGTTGCGCATCCGGATCCCGTGCGCCCGTAGGGTCGCGACCATCGCCTCGATGTCGTCGACGGCGAAGCAGATGTGGTTGAAGCCCAGTCGGTCGAGCCGGTCACGATGCGGATCGGACAGCGGGTCGGGACGACGGTACTTGAGCAGCTGTACTTCCAGCCGGGGGGACGCGTTGGCGAGCACGAGCGTCACATGCTCGGCCTCGATGCCCTCGACCCCCATGTACGCCGCGAACTTCGGGCCGGAGATGACGACGGATTGGTCTTCTTTGAATCCGAGCAAGGCGAAGAACGACTTCGCGGCGTCCACGTCCCTGACTGCGACCGTCACGTGATCGAAGTGCGTGATCATCGGTGGCCGACATTATATTGGATACGCCTGCTCGTGCCAGTGCTCACCCTCGCCGGCGCGATCGCCAGCGCCGAGCCGCAGGCTTCTCTCTCCTTTCAGCGCTCTGGCCAGCGCGTCGCCGAGCTGACGGGGACGCAGATCACGACGAAGGTCGCGCCGCAGACCGTGACCTTCATCGATCCGCACGCGGGCAAGACCAAGTCGTACCGATGCTGGCCGATCAAGTCGCTGATGGATGCGATGTATGGTCCGGGCTGGGAAGCAACGGAGTACTCCGAGGCGATCCTCACCGCCATGGACGGTTACGCCTCGGTCTCCGTCGCCGCGAAGCTCGCGGAACCGGGGGGGTGCGTGGCGTTCGAGGATCTCGACGTCCCCGGCTGGGAGCCGATCGGCCGTCGGAAGGCGAATCCCGGCCCGTACTACCTCGTATGGACGGGCGCGAATCAGGGAACGGAGCATGAGTACCCGTGGCCGTGGCAGCTCGTCTCGATCAACCTCGTGAAGCTCGAGGAGCGCTATCCCGAAGTCGTGCCGAGAGGCGCAGCCCCAGGGTCGAGCGCGGCGCGGGGCTTCGCGATCTTCAAGGGCCGGTGCCTCCGCTGCCACGCGATCAACCAGCAGGGAGGCAAGGTCGGGCCGGATCTGAACGCGCCGCAGAGCGTGACGAGCTACCGGACCAAGGCGTGGATCACGGGGTACGTGCGGCAACCGTCGAAATACCGCTACACCGCGATGCCCGATCACCTGGATCTAAGGAGCTCGGATCTCGACGACATCTACGACTATCTCGTCCTGAAGCGCGGCCAGCCCGAGAAGACGTCGCGCTAGGCGCGAATCGAGCGGATCACGTGCTGGCCATCGGCGTGCAGACCTGGGGCACGGACGTGGCCGCGCTCCGTCACTACTGGACGGTCGCCGATGAGCTCGGGTACGCGCGCATCACCTATGGCGACGGCCTCGGCGCGTGGACGCACGACGGGTGGACGATGCTCGGCGCGCTCGCCGGGTTGACCCGGCGTGCCCGCATCGGGCCGGCGGTAACGTACGCGTTCGACGCGTCGTCGCACCATCCCTCGTGGCTGGCCAAGCGCGCGGTAACGGTCGACCACCTGTCGGGCGGGCGCCTCGACCTGCGCCTGGCCGTGGGCGCGGAGGACGATGCGGCCGCGCGAAGCTGGTCGAGCCTTGGGATCCGCTATCCGCAGGCCGGCGCGAGAATCGAGACGCTGGCGGAGACGGTCGAGATCGTGCGCGGACTCTGGGGCGCCCACGACGGTTTCGATCATCGCGGGCCGCGCTACGCGTTGACCGATGCGCGGCTCGATCCGAAGCCGGTCCAGCGTCCCGGCCCACCGATCTGGATCGCGGCAATGGGGCCACGGGCGCTGGCGGTCACCGCGCGTCACGCCGACGGCTGGGAGGCCTCGTACGTCACACCCAAAGACTTCGCGTCTCGATGGCAGCGCCTGAGTGAGCAGCTCAGCGCCGAGGGACGAAGCGCCGACGCATTCCGGCGATCGGTCGAGCTGGACGCGATCGTCACGGTGCCCGGCGAGGCGCTCGGCCCACGCCTGGCTCGCTTCTGTGCCGACCGCGGAATCGTCTCCGAGCATCCCCTGCTCGATACCGTGCTCGCCGGTGACGATGAGGCGATCTCTCGGCGCATCGCCAGCTACGAGGCGGCCGGCGCGACGGACCTGATGCTCGGGTTCGCCGACTTCCCCGAGACACACATGCTGGAGTCGTTCGCGGCGACGATGCTCGCCCGTTAGCGCGCCCCCTCCCGCTCGAAGCGGGCGAGCGTGCGCCTGAGCTGATCGCCGCGCACGGTATCGCCATAACGAGCCAGCGCATCGCGGATGATCTGCACGGCCCGCTCGCGCTCGCCCTTCTGCCAGTGCACCCACGCCATCTGGTCCCAGGTCTCGGCGAGCTTGTAGGGGCTCACATCCGCACTCCGACCCTCGATCAAGCGCCGGCCGACCTCGATGGCCTCGTCGTAGCGGCCGGCAGCGGCGTAGAGCTCGGTAAGGTTCTTGGCGAGCCCCTGGGTCGTGTCACCGACCATGCAATTCGCGCAGTTGTCGGTGCGCTGGCGGTGCTGGAAGTAGCGCTCGTACCCGAACTGCGCGAGCTGGGGGCGGTGCGGGTAGTCGCGCACGACGTGATGCAAGAGCGCGATGGCAGTGGCCACGACCTGGTCGTCATCGGCGTGGTCGACAATGCCCTGGTGGGCGGCTTTGAAGAACAGGCGCTCGCCGCGACCATCGTCGCCGCGCGGATGGCCTTGCCAGGCGGCGAACAGGTCGCCGAGCGTGTCCACACGATAGGGCGTCTCGACGCGATCCCACCAGTCGGGCCGCGGCGCCGCCGAGACGAACGCCGCGACGATCTCGCGCTGCCGCGCTTGCCGCTCGGCGTCGACCCGCGCTTTCTCGCTCTCGGCGCGGCGCCGTTCGCGGTCCTGATCATAGTGGTAGCTGACGCCCGCGACCGCGCCAATCACGAGGATGGCGATCGTGCCGCCCGCAAGCCAGCCTGCCCGGCGGCGCCGCCGGCGGGAGTCGACGCCGCGAAACGCCCGACGAGCGCCGAAGAGCAGGAGCAGCACGCCGGCTCCGGCCACGATGTACGCCCAGCGCGGCACGCTCGCGTCGTGCACCTGGAAACGGTAGTTCCACGAGTGCGTGCCGCTGTCGTGCGTATAGAGGTCGCCGACCAGGCGGCCCCCCTTCCAGGCCTCGACGCGGAAGACGTAATACTCGCCTCCGGCGCTCGGTGGCAGCGCGATCGTCGCCGCGGTCGCCTCGGTCTTCTCGTTCACGATCACCCGACGCGTGCCTGACTGGCCGCAGGCGGCGGCCGTGAGGTTGTACCGGTACTCGGCCCCGGCAACGATCGGTTCCCAGGCGAACTCGACGCTCACCACGGGCCCCCAGGAAAAGCGCGGCGTCTCGAACTTGGGCTGGGTCGCGCAGCCCGTCAGCATGCCTTCGAGTGGACGCGCGTTGTCACCCGGACGCGTCAGGTGGATGAGCCTCGGCAGGTCCACGATCAGCCGCTCCGGTCCACTCTCGGTGACCTCGAAGCGTGGCTGGGCCTCGTAGTCACCCGGAAACCGGCGGGGGTTGGCGGGATTCTCGTCGATGCTGACGTGCATCCTGTATTGCCCCGGCTCGAGCCGCTCGAGGACGTACGCTCCGGGCTCCTGCCCCTTCTCGACCCGGCAGCTCACCCAGCGGCTCCGCGTGTAGCTGAAGCAGGTGAAGTCAGGTGGCGCTTGCGGATCGAAGGGTTGACCATCGAATCGCAACTCGAGAGGGATGCGCGCCTGGGCCGCGGGCGCAACCGCGAGCACGGTTACGGCAAGGGCCGCGGCGACCCGGGACGGTCCCGAGCCAAAGGCCCTCACGGCCTCTTCAGGCGGATGTCCTCGTACGGCGCGGTGAAGTAGAGCAGCGGATTCAAGCCGACCGCCGGCTCCTCGACGCGCGGCCCGACGCCGTGCAGCGTGGCCGGCTCGAAGATCGGGCCGTGCATGACCCGCTCGTGCATCAAGCGCTGGATCTCGTGGAGCATCGCCTCACGCTTCTTCCTGTCGCGCTCCTGGGCCTGCTGGCGGAAGAGGTCGTCGATGTCCGGATAGCCCCCGTAGGCGTACGGACCGGTACTGACGACGAAGGCCTCGAGGCGGGAAGCAGCGTTGCCCGGCGCCGCCGAGACCGTGACGAGGACGCCTTGCAGCTTCTTCGCGCGCCACGCCTCCATGTAGGTCGCCCGCTCCATGATCCGCACCCGCGAGCGAATGCCGACCGCGGCCAGGTCGTTCGCAACCGCTTCGCCCATCGTCGTGAACGGCGGCAGCGGGGTGAGATCGCCGGCGTCGAAGCCGTTGGGGTAGCCGGCGTCGGTGAGGAGACGCCTGGCGTGGGCGGGATCGTGCGGGAACGGGTCGATCCGCAGCGCGAACTCCATGACGCTCGGGATGATCGATCCGGTCAGGCGCGAGAAGCCGAGTCGCTCCGCGTCGTTGATGGCGTGCTTGTCCACGGCCAGGTTGGCCGCCAGCCGCACACGGCGATCGCGCCACGGGGATTTCGGATTCCACTGCTCCGGGAATTCGAGCCACCACACCGCGGACGGAATGACGCGGACCAGGCGAAGCTTGGGATCGGCCCTGATCGTCGCGCCCTCGACACCGACCATCAGGTAGCCGATATCCGCGTCTCCGGCCTTCAGCATGGCCAGGCGCGTCGTGCGGTCGGGGACGCCCTTGAACACGATCCGCTTGACCGACGGCTTCTTGCGCCAGTACTGCTCGTTCGCCTCGAGGACCAGCTCCACGCCGGGGCTCATCCGCACGAATCGATAGGGCCCGAGACCGACCGGCTGGCGCTTGAAGCCGTCCTCACCGACTTTCTCGATGTACTTCCGGGGCACGATCCACGCGGCGCCCGTGGCCGGCGTGGCATAGAACGCGAGGAAGTCCGGCCAGGGCGCGTGGAGCACGAAGCGCACGCGATGCGGATCGACGACCTCCACGGCTTTCACGCGCTCGTGCAGCTGCCTGGCCGACGTCCCACGGTAGCGGTGGAAGCTGAACTTCACGTCCTCGGCCGTGAAGGGGTCGCCGTTGTGGAACTTGAGGCCTTCCCGCAGCTTGAACTCGACCACGAGGCCGTCCGGACTCTCCTGCCAGGACTCGGCCAGGCACGGCGCCATGTTGTTGCCGGGCAACGGCTTGATCAGCGCGTCGTGCATGGCGTAGAGGAAGGCGAACGGCGTGGCGATGCCCGAGGTCTCGGCCGGATCGAGAAACGTCGGTGCGATCGACGCGTCGAATGCGATCGTGAGCTGACCCTCCGGCGAGCCCTGCGCTCCAGCCTCCCCGACCGATATCAACGCCAGCACGAAGACGAAGGCAACGGTCAGTCGGTGGTGCTTGCCCATACGACCCTCCTCGTCCGCATCTTGTCCACATCTCCACAGTGATCCCCAGCCCTCAGATCTGCACCGAGTGGCGCGGTCCCGCGGTCACGATGCCCGAAAAGCGATCATCTGACCATGCTCGACGAGGAGCGGCAAAGAAATTCGCCCATTCGACGGGACAGCGCGCGCCTCGAGCGCGCAGGCACCCCATTTGATGCATGCGAACGCAATCTTGACAGCCGGATCGCGCGGCCTCATTAATCTGGCGTTACACGTGAAGTTCGCTGGGAGGAAACGCCCACTCGCGCAGTTATGCACATGTGTGGACAAGCCGTGAACACCGCCGTGTGCAAGGGAGCTTTCACCTGTGCTGACTAGCCTTTGGACGCGCCTCGTCGACTGCGCCTCACGGAAGCTTCCGCCTCTTGTGCTCGATTCCTGGGTGCGCCCGTGCCGACTTCTCGCGATCGAGGGCGACCACATCAGCATCGGCGCGCCCAATGGCTTCTTTCGAGACCGGCTCCTCCAGCACCATCTCGAGGCGCTCCAGAGCGCCGCGCAGGAGTGTCTGGGCGGCCATCCGCGCGTGTCCATCGTGCTGGACACGACGCCGACTCCACCGCCGATGGAAGCGGCCCCGCCGGCCGGCCCTGGTCAGGCGAGCGGGGGTGGCGGGCGGAGCGAGGGCCTGAACGCTCGCTACACGTTCGACTCGTTCGTGGTCGGCTCCTCGAACCAGTTCGCCCGGGCCGCCTGCCAGGCGACCGCCGAGCGGCCCGCGCGCGCCTACAACCCACTCTTCATCTATGGCGGCGTCGGTCTCGGCAAGACGCACCTGCTACACGCCGTCGGGCACCAGACCCTCCGGCTCTTCCCGGGCGTGACCGTCGTGTACCTGTCCTCGGAGCGCTTCACCAACGAGCTCATCAACGCCATCCGCTACGACCGCACTCCCGAGTTCCGCGCCCGCTATCGCACCGTCGACCTCCTGCTCATCGATGACATCCAGTTCATCTCGGGCAAAGAGCGGACACAGGAGGAATTCTTCCACACGTTCAACGATCTGTACGAGTCGCGCAAGCAGATCATCGTGTCGAGCGACTGCTCGCCGAAGAACATCCCCGAGATCGAGGAGCGACTGCGCTCGCGCTTCGAGTGGGGGCTGATCGCCGACATCCAGCCGTCGGACTTCGCGATGCGCGTTGCCATCCTCAAGAAGAACGCCGCGCTCGAGCGCGTGCGTCTGACGGACGACGTCGCCGATCTCATCGCGAGCCGCATCAAGGCGAACATCCGCGAGCTGGAAGGCTCGCTGACGCGGATGATCGCGTTTTGCGCTCTGACCGGCCGTGAGATGAGCGTCGACCTGGCGCAAGAGGTCCTCGCCGACCTCTGGGGCGAGGAGGAGAAGATCATCACCATCGAGCAGGTGCAGCGAACCGTCTGTGACTTCTACGGCCTGACGCTGTCCGATCTGAAGGCGAAGAATCGGACATCGGCCGTTGCCTTCCCACGACAGGTCGCGATGTACCTCGCTCGTCACCTCACGCGCGCCTCGCTCGCCGACGTCGGCCGCGCGTTCGGCGGCAGAGATCACACGACCGTCCTCCACGGCGTCGACAAGATCCACGCGCTGATGCAGGGAGATGCCAAGTTCCGCAAGACCGTCGATGGGCTGATCCAGGGCATCTCCGTCTGATCGGCGAACGCGGTCCTCCTCGATCCCCCCTGGGCACACGGGCGGAATAATGTTTCGGAACGAAGCGGGACTAGGGGAGTGGGATGCCCAGACCCGAAGATGAGGCGTTCGTCACGGCGAGAACTCACCGCGCTCGCGCCATCGGTGTGGCGGTCGCGCGTATCGCTTGCGATTGGTACTGGATCGTCAGCAACCGGCCGATCTGACTGTGAACGTTCTTCCACGACGCTGGTGCGGCGAGTGCTTATCCGCCCTCCAACGCTTCCGCGATTGGTACTGGATCGTCAGCAACCGGCCGATCTGACGGTGAACGCTTCTTCCACGACGCTGGTGCGGCGAGTGCTTATCCGCCCTCCAACGCTTCCGCAATCCGCTCAGAGGACACGGGCTTGGTCAGATGGGTGTCGAATCCCGCTTCCTCGGTTCGACGGCGATCCTCCGGCCGCCCGTACCCCGTCACGGCGATCAGCCGTACCTGCCGACCGAACAGCGCTCGCACCTGCTTCGCGACCTCGTAGCCATTGAGTCCGGGTAGACCGATATCGACCAGCACAACGTCTGGACGGCTCGACAGTGCCATCGCGACGCCCTGGGGTCCGTCCTCGGCCACCTCGACCCGATGCCCGTCCACCTCCAGAGTGGTTCGAAGCATCTCGCGCGCATCCGGATTGTCC
>Ga0209160_1001746_pt1 | contig 18289 bp, 21 predicted proteins | sample GraSoiAngelo_153_FD_186167 | JGI IMG/M metagenome (GOLD analysis project Ga0209160, IMG submission 186167) | Grasslands soil microbial communities from the Angelo Coastal Reserve, California, USA - 14_1009_12_40cm (SPAdes) (version 2) | ecosystem: Environmental > Terrestrial > Soil > Grasslands ... | reverse complement strand
CCCGCGTTGAATCACACCGCCTTCAACGTCTCGTAGACACTCCGCTCGAACTGCCCGTAGAGCTTCAAGGTCCGCGTGTCGGCGAACGGTAGGATCTGCGTCATGATCAGCCCGGTGACGCGCTTGGCGGGGTCGAGCCAGTAATAGGTGTTGAAGATCCCGCCCCAGCTCACCGTGCCGGCGCTCCGGCCGTTTGGTCCGGGCTCCATGTTCAGCATGTAGCCGAGCCCCCATCGGATCGGGGCGCCGGGGAAGAGATCGACGTCGTTGGAGCGCGCCGGAGTCGTCGTCTTCATGATGCCGGCCGGGATGTCGCCGGTGTGGTTCTTGCCCATCAGCGCCACGGTCTCCGGTTTCAGGATCCTGGTGCCGTTGTGGCTTCCGCCGTGCAGCAGCGCCTGCAGAAACGTGAGGTAATCGCGGCCCGTCGAGTAGAGCGGGCCGCCCCCGGACCAGAACTCGGGCGTGAACGGCGTCTCCAGAGGCTGGGGCGCGAGCGTGCCGTCCGCCTGGCGCTGATGCACGCGCGCCTGGCGCGCCCGCTGCTCGTCCGAGGTGATGTACCCGCTATCCTTCATCCCGAGCGGCGCGAAGATCTTGTCGCGGAAGTACGCGTCGAGCGTCTGGCCGCTGACCGATTCGACGAGACGCCCGACCCAGTCGATGTTGACGCCGTATTCCCACTTTTCGCCGGGCTCGAAGACCAGTGGCATGCGGATCGACGCGACCTTGCCGGTCGCCGTCGAGGGCATCCCCGACGCTTTTACGTAGCGCACCATGTTCGCGTCCCAGATCTCGTAGCTGAACCCAGCCGTGTGGGTCAGCAGATGCCGCAACGTGATCGGCCGCTTCGCCGGACGAAGCCTCGGGGTGCCAGCGGCGTCGAATCCTTCCAGAACCTGGGGCGAGCCCAGCGCCGGGTCGATGTTCGGCACCGGCTCCTCGAGCTTGAGCTTGCTCTGCTCGACGAGCTGCATCGCCGCCACGGACGTGATCGCCTTGGTCATCGAGGCGATGCGGAAGACCGAGTCGAGCGTCATGTCCGGGCCCTTGGCGAGCTCGCGGACGCCGAAGGCCCCCTCGTAGAAGAGGCCCTTGTCGGTCGCCGCCATCGCTACGACGCCGGGCACCTCCCTCGTGTCGACCGCTTGCTTCAGCACCGCGTCGATTCGCGCGGGCGACGCCGATGGCGTCTGGGCGTGGGCTCGGCGGGTCGTCGCGCCGCCGATACCGACCGCGGTGGCGGCGGTGATCGCGGCGGCGCCCTTGAGCAGGTCGCGGCGGCTGGGCGATGAAACGGTCATGGTCTGGTCCTCCGGTTCGAGCGGCTCACAGCATAGGTCACACCAACTCACAGGACCGAGCGCACGAGACCTCCGTCGACGAGGATCGTGGTCCCGGTGATGTAGCTGGACTTGCCCGAAGCGAGGAACGCCACCAGGTAAGCCAGCTCCTTCGGCTCGCCGATGCGTCCCACCGCGGTCTCCGCCGCGCGCTGAGCCAGCGCCTCGTCGACCGAGATGCCGAGCTCCTTGGCGCGGTTCGTCACGTTGGACAGCATGCGCTCGCTCAGGATCGAGCCCGGGCACACGTTGTTCACGAGAACGCCGTCCCGCCCGACTTCATCGGCGAGGCTCTTCGCGAACGCCACCACGCCCATGCGCGTGGCGCCGGAGAGCGCGAGATTCGGAATCGGCTGGTAGACGGTGCTGGCCAGGATGTTGATGATGCGCCCGGCGCCTTGCCGCCTCAGATGGGGCAGCGCCTCGCGCGACATCCGCGCGAAGAACAGGAGCGACCGTTGCACGGCCGTCGCCCACTGCTCCTCGGTGGCCGTCTGAGCACGCGCCAGGGGAGGCCCGCCGGAGTTGTTGATCATGATGTCGAGGCGTCCGAACCGATCAACGGTTTTCGCGACGAGGTCACGGATGGTGTCGTGACGGTCCAGGTCACCCGCGACGACGAGCACGTCGCGACCGGTCGTGTCGCGGATCTGCTTCGCTGCCGTCTCCAGATCTGGCTGAGACCGACTGCACAAGGCGACCTTGACGCCCTCTTGCGCGAGCACTTCGGCACACGCCCGCCCCAGCCCCTTCGATGCGCCTCCGACGATCGCGACCTTGTCTTTCAGCTCGAGGTCCATGGCGGTGTTATCGAGGCAAACGCGCGGGTTGTCAAATCCAGCGGAAGGGAAGGGGAGCGGATGGGGCGGATCCGCAAGTGTTGAGAACGCAGGTGCTGGCGTGGAGGTTGCTCTGTTGCCCCTGTGAGCGCGTCTGCGTTCGTGTCCCCGCACACCAGCCGACTCGCGTCGCTGAACTGAGCCGCGCCTACTGGTGCACCACCGCCCAGCCGGACTGTCAGTCGTCTACTTGGTCTTCGTCAGAGTGATGTCCCAAGGGTTCCCCCGAGGCGCCCCTTGAGAACTCCCCTTCATCTGGTTCCCCTCGATCAGAAACTCCGTCGGGTTCGGCCTGCTGAACGTGAGGCGGTTGCCATCAAGGGTGCCGAGTTGCTTGAGTTGCACCGTTTGCGGCCCGGACATTTCGACTTGCCCGTAGACCTTGTCGCCTTCCACCTTTTCGATCGTCAGATAATACTTACCGCTGATATGTGGTAGGGTTTTGTTTTTCCACGACCCGCTCCACTCGCCGACCAACGATTGAGGATCAAGCGGGGCTTGCGACCACGCGGAGGCCGCGAGGGTGGCTAGCGCAACAACGGACGCAAGGAACAGCAACAGACGGCCCGCAGTTTGATCACGCATGTGCTCCTCCTTCGCCAGTTGGGATCGAACACGCGACGAGTCTACTATAACGGGCGCGTGGGCATGACCGCACTACCTGACCTCCATGCCTCTACTTGGAACACCGCCGATGCGGCGGGCTGGAGAGCCAAGAGGGCGACTATGTGGCTGAGGCGATGTCGATCACGAGACGCCCGCACGAAGGGGAGAACCTGATGGCTATTGTGTTCAAGCTGGACAGCACGACCGGCGAAGGAACATTCATCCGGGTCCTTCGCGACGGGCACCCCTTCGGGAAGATCCTCGACGCCATGGGTCTCTACCGGTTCTACGAAGGTGACCGCGAAAAGCTCGGCGAAGGAAGCTGTGCCGAGCGCCACACGGATCGCCGTGATCATGAATCCAAGCGACCCGATCGTCCCGCCGCAGTGGCGTGACGCCCAGTCCGCGGCGGAAAGGCTTGGTGTCCGGCTCCAACGGCTGGAGATGCGGAATGCTGAGGACCCCCGGCGAGCGTTCCAGATGGCAGTCGCCGGCAAAGCCGAGGCCGTCCTGCGAATTGCAGACCCGCTCAGTCTGGTGCTTGGAACGGAGACCGCCGATCTGGCGATCAAACATCGACTGCCACTTATGGTCAGGGCTCGGCCGGAGGTCGAGATGGGTGGTCTGATGTCGTATTACGCCAATCCTCTCGATTACCATCGCCGTGCCGCGTCGTATGTCGACAGTATCCTCAAGGGCGCCAAGCCCGCCGACCTGCCCATCGAGCAGCCCACGAAGTTCGAGCTGGTGATCAACCTCAAGACAGCTAAGGCGCTCGGCCTTACCATCCCGCCGTCCCTGCTTCTGCGGGCGGATCAGGTCCTCGAATGAACCGTCGCGCCTTCGTGAGTGGCCTGGGAGCCGTGCTTGCCGCGCCGTTTGCTGCTGCGCAGCAGACGGCCAAGCTGCCGCGTGTCGGCTATGCAACCCTGAATACCCGGACCGTCACCGTCGAAGCCTTCGAGCAAGGGTTACGACAGTTGGGTTATGTGCTCGGACAAAACATCGTGGTCGATTACCGTTTCGCCGAGGGACATCTCGAACGCGTACCCGTCCTCGTCAATGAGCTGCTCGCGACGGGCATCGATGTCCTGTTTGCCGCTAATCCGCACATCCTTCGTGCGGCCATACAGGCAACAACCACGGTCTCCATTGTGGGAATTGATCTGGAGACCGATCCTGTCCGAGCCGGCTGGGTCAAAACGTTGGCGAGGCCGGGCGGCAACGTGACCGGCTTCTTCCTCGACATGCCTGAGCTCAGCTCAAAGCAGGTGCAGTTTTTGATCGAGGCCATCCCACGCCTCCAGCGACTAGCGGTCATGTGGGATGCTGAGGTCGCTAGTTCCCAGCTCAGCGCAGTGGAACGCGTGGCTCATTCCGTGAAGATCAAGACGCAATCACTTCCGTTTCGTCGGACTGAGGAGTTTCGTGGCGCGTTTGAGATGGCCCAGCGTGCGCAGGTCCAAGCGCTCGTCGTTTTGTCTTCGCCCGTGGTGTTTGTACATCTACGAGATCTTGCCGATTTCGCGCTTCAGTTCCGTCTGCCGGCCATCAGCATCTTCCCGCAGTTTGCTGAAGCAGGGGGACTCATAGGCTATGGCCCAAATGTCGTCGATCTGTTCCGCCGTGCAGCGCGCTACGTCGACCAGATCCTCAAGGGGGCAAAGGCCTCTGACCTTCCGATCCAGCGGCCGGTGCTGTTGGACTTCGCTCTTAACCTCAAGACCGCCAAGGCGCTCGGCCTGACGATTCCGCAGTCGATCCTGCTACGGGCGGACCACGTCATCGAGTAGCGTGCTCGACCAACGCGGCCAACTCGTCCGAGCAGCACTCGTTTGCTAGACTCCAGCCAGCCATCCCCTTCGAGGTGCCCATACGGCTGATCGGGTTCGCGGTCGTTCTCGCTTTTGAGTGATGAACCGGCGCACGTTCCTGCGCGGGCTCACTGTCGGGGCACTGTATGCGTCGCTCGCCGTCCTGGCGCAGCCCGCGGAAAGGGTTTACCGCGTCGGCATCTTGGGGGACAAAGCCTCGGACTCTAGCGAGTCTCATCGGTGGCAGACGTTCCGGGCGGGTCTGCGAGATCGCGGCTGGTGACTCCCACGATCAACCAATGCTGACGGAATTGCTCGCCTTCCTCGACGAACTGCTCTCCTACCTCGAATCTGTCCGCGACGTCCGTGGTGAGGAAGGCAGGCCTGAGAGAAGATCGCCGGCGATCGAGCGGTTGACGCAGAAGACACGGGCCCTGCGTGACGCGGTGTCGGCGGAGCGCCAGAAACACTGAACAAGAAACGGTCCGCTGACGCCAAAGTCAAACTGACGCACTGCCCAGGCGGCGCCATGCTGGTGCGCGTCGTGGCGTTCGGCTAGACTCCCCGGCAGCCGTCCCTCCGGGTGAGGACACGAGCCTATCGCGAAACCGAATCAGCCGCGCCGTTCATCGCATTGGAGGCCGGTATGCGAAAGATGCTTGTCTTCTCACTCGTCAGTACCGTGTTGTTCCCAGGGTGTGGTACTGGGGCGTTCCAAACGGCCCAGTCACAGTCCAGCAATCCCTCCCGCTTCACCTATACGCGGATCTACTGCACGCCGGATACAGAGACACACTTCGAGAACGTGACGGTCGAACTGTCCAAGACGAACGCCGCGCCGCCCGCACAGCCGCTCTACGCTGGTGGTAACCGGCAAGTCTCTAGCACGCTGTTCTTGGGAGCGGACGCGCGTTGGGGTACTCATGATCTGGAGAATCGACTTAACCATCCTGCTCCCGCGGCTCAGTTCGTCGTGGTCTTGGCGGGCGTCTTCTCGGTGACCACGACCGATGGTAAGACGAGACAGTTCAGCGCCGGCGATGTAGTTCGGGTGGAAGACACGGCGTCCTGCAAGGGGCACATCACGGTCATGGGCGACAAGCCTGTATACCTCGTTTGCGCCCATGACCTCGGCTTCAGGGCATACCTAAGTGAACTGATTGTCGGGCAGGGGGCGCAAGGCCGGGGCATCGGTCGGAATCTCGTCGAGCGTGTACAGGACGAGCTTGCTCGTCGGGGACGCCGTGTCTTGATCGCGGACGTCTGGCACGATGCAGAACCCTTTTACCGTTCACTAGGGTGGGAGTCTCCCGATGTCGTGCTGCTCAGACGCAGGCTCGGTGACGGGGCCGACTAACAAGGCCTTTGGAAGCTTGGGTCTCACGATTCCTCCCTCGATGGTTCGAGCCGACGAGATCATCCATTGATTGACCGACGGTCGTTCGTCACAATACTGACCTTGAGCATGCTCACTGCGCCGCTCGTAGTCGAGGCGCAGCAGCTGGGGAAGGTGCCCCTCCTGGTACGAGCCGACGAAATCATTCAATGATGCACCGGCGCACGTTCCTCTGTGGGCTCACGGTTTGGACGCTGGCCGCGCCACTCGCCGCTGAGGCGCAGCGGGCGGGGAAGGTGTGGCGAATCGGCTGGCTGTCGCCACCCTCAGCGGAAACAGGAGCGTCTGAACTTGACGCGCTCCGCGACGGTCTGAAGGAGTTGAACTACGTTGAGGGCCGGAACATCACAATCGAAGCACAGTGGGCGAACGGCGATCCCGCACGTCTTCCCGAGCTCGCGCGCAGGCTCGTACAACTCCGCGTGGACATCATCTGCACCGCCGGCACTCCCGCCACGCTGGCTGCCAAGCAGGCCACCACCAGTATCCCCATCGTGTTCGGTGCGGCCGCGTTTCCTGATCGGACGGGCGTGGTCGCGAGTTATGCGAGGCCGGGTGGCAACCTTACCGGCGTGGCATTTATCGGTCCGGAGTACGGTAAGCGACTCGAACTGCTTCGGGAGATCGCGGTCTCGCTCTCGCGCGTCGTGTTGCTGTACAACGATAAGAACCCTGCCAGCCTGGAGGCCATGAAAGAGACCCGACAATGGGCGGGCTTGTTGCGTGTTGCGTTGGACCCGCTCGGTGTTCACGACCGCTCCAGCCTTGAGACAACCTTCGCCGCCATGCGCCGGCGACCTCCTGATGCTGTCATGACGACGGCGGATCCTCTGATCTCGTCGTACCGGACGCTCATCGTTGAGTTTGCGAACAAGCACCGCCTTCTCTCAATGTTCCCCAACCGAGACTATGTGGACCTAGGCGGCTTGGTGTTCTATGGGACGAGCACCACGGACATGTGGCGGCGCGCCGCGATCTACGTGGACCGCATCTTGAGGGGCGCGAAGCCAGGCGACCTGCCTGTCGAGCAGCCGACGAAGTTCGAGTTGGTCATCAATCTCAAGACGGCTAAGGCTCTGGGGCTGACGATTCCTCGGTCATTGCTGGTGCGAGCAGACCAGGTGATCGAGTAGCGTGTGCTCGTGCGGCGCTGTGCTGGTGCGCGTCGCGGCGTTCGGCTAGACTTCGCGCCAGCCATCTTCCACCATGTGCCAATGCGGCTGATCGGGCTCGCGGCCGTTCTCGTTCTCGGACTCACTCTGGTTCCGCTCGCTGGGGCGCAGCCAACAGGGAAGGTGCCGCGCCGATTCCCATCGTCATGACCCTTGTCAGCGATCCCGTCGAGACCGGTCTCGTCCCAAGTCTCGCGCGACCGGGCAGCAACATCACGGGGTTGAGTCTCATGCACCCGGAGCTCAGTGCAAAGCGCCTGGCGCTGCTCAAGGAGGTCATTCCCAAGCTCTCCCGTGTGGCCGTCTTCTGGAGTTCCTCCACGCCATCCTACCGACTGGTGCTGCGCGAGACCGAGGCCGCCGCCCGAGCCCTGGGAATACAGCTTCACGTCGTGGAAGTGCGCGGGCCCGCCGACTTCGACAGCGCATTTTCAGCGATCGGCAGAGAGCGTGTCGGTGCTCTCGTTGTGCTGCCGGATGCCATGTTCCGGGATCAGCAGAGACGTGTTCTAGACCGCGCGGCGAAGTCTCGACTGCCGACAATTTACTGGTCGAGGGACCTCGTGAAGGCGGGAGGTTTCATCGCTTACGGAGCGAACTTTCCTGATGTATTGCGACAGGCCGCCGCCTTCGTGGACAAGATCCTGAAAGGCGCCAAACCTGCTGACCTTCCGATCGAGCAGCCTGCCAAGTTCGAGCTGGTGATCAACCTCAAGACGGCCAAGGCGCTCGGAGCCGACGAGATCATCCAATGATCGGCCGACGAGCATTCATCGGCTCAATTGCCGTGGCTGTCTTCGCGACGCCGCTTGCGGCCAAGGTCAAGCTCGCCAGAGCCGGTGACGATAGTGCGCTCCGCAGAATGGTGCGAGAGGCAGGGCTTACGCCCTACTGGAGTTTCAAAGCCGCAAAGGACTTCTCCTACCCCGAGGTCAACACCGCTCGGCCTGTGAGTATCCGCGAGTTTGGCGGCAAAGTCGTCGTTGTGAATCTGTGGGCCTCGTGGTGTCCGCCGTGTGTCAAGGAGATGCCGTCTCTTCAGGGGTTGCATGAGCAATTTCACCGTGAGGGCCTCACGGTGCTTGGTATTAATATCCTCGATCAAATGGAACTCCAGGGGGTCAGGGACTGGCTTGTAAAGCGAAACCTAACCTTCCTCAATCTCAAGGGCGACAGGAATGGACCGCCACTCGTCTCGAACTTTTACATTCCTCAGACGTTCATTCTCGACAGGCGCGGCCGAGTCATTGCCAACAAGACCGGCCCGCAGGATTGGACTGACGACGCTATGCAGCAACTCGTGCGGTACATGCTCGCCGCCGCTGACTAAGCTCGCTTGCGGGCGCGCCAGGTGATCGAATAGCCATGCTCGACCCACGCGGCCAGCTCCTCCGGGGAGGCAGGGATTCGCGCAGCCACCTAATCGGAACCTTACCGCCCAGGCAATGCTTCGAGATATGGTCCAAGGGCAGGGCGGTGCTATGCAGGGCCGGGGAATCAGAGGTTCGGCCAAATCACAACCGTCGGTCGAGAGGAGGTCTGTTCATGAACAGGACCTCGATCATGCTTATGTCGCTCCTGATCCTCGTAATCCCGACGCTAGCGCTCGCAGGGCCTAAGGAGGATGTAGGCGCGGCCACGCAAGCATGGGTTGATGGCATGAATAGTCACAATGCTGAGCGAGTTGTCGCCTTGTATGACCCGGAGGCTGTGTTGTGGGGCACACGGTCACCCACGCTCCGCGACAGCCCTGCCACTGTTCGTGATTACTTCAAGATTCTCCAGACGGTTCCATCGTCGTACAGGGTTGTCATGGGTGAGCAACGGATTCGCATCTACGGAGATATCGCAATCAACACCGGGACCTACACCTTTTCCGAGGATCGCGACGGTAAAGCGATAACCCGTCCCGCACGATTCAGCTTTGTCTACCGGAATCGCGACGGGCGTTGGTTGATCGTAGACCATCACTCGTCCGCCGTGCCTGCTCAATAGGCGGCTAGCAATTGCCTCGGTAGTTCTCCCCCCTTCCGCAGACGTACGCTCTGGATGTCAAATCACTCGACGTTCTTCGCGGGCGGGTAGTCGCGCGAATAGACCGGCGCGGCCAGGAACGTCGCCGGGTCGTACTTCCAGAACTGGCTCACGTCCCGGTAGGTGTCGATCACGACGTTCATGAGCCGGCCCTCGCGCCGCTCGACCTTGCGGATGTAGACGTTGACGATGGGATTGCCGTAGCCGTCGAGCCGGATCGGTCCCTGCGGCGTGTCGGGCAGCTGCACGGCGCGCAGCGCCTTGATGAAGGCGGCCTTGTCCTCGACGCGCCCGTTGACGCCCTTCATGCCGGCTTCGATGAACAGCACACCGAGGTAGCCACCGATCGTGCAGTAACCGGGATCGTCCTTGTACTCGGCGCGCATGGCCTGGACCCACTTGCGATTGGTCGGCGTGTCGACGGCCGCGCTGTAGGTTCCCGCGGTGATCACGCCGAGCGCCTCGTCGCCCATCGACTTGAGGCTCGATTCCTCGGTGGTCGTCACCATGCCGAGCACGGGCAGCTTCAGCCCGAACTCCGAATACTGCTTGAGGAAGCGCTGGCCGTTGGTGGGCCCGAAGCCCGCGTAGATGGCGTCGACGTTGGTCTTCAGCTGTGCGATGTAGGGGCCATAGTCGGGCGTGACGATCGGCGGCCAGAGCTTCTGCACGATCTTGCCGCCGTTCTCCTCGAAGGTCCGCTGGAAGCCGGCGGTGTGCTCGTGACCGTAGGCGAAGTCATCGGAGATCGTGGCGACGCGCTTGTAGCCGAGCTTCTTGGCGGCGTATTCGCCGAGCGGATGCGTGACCTGGGAGCCGCTCATCGTGGCGCGCACGAACCACGGATTGGTCTTCCGCTGCGTGATGTCGTCGGCGGCGGCCGGAGAAATGACCATCGGCGTTTCGGTCTGGCGCACGTAGTCGCTGATCGCGTAGGCCTCGAAGGCCGCGACCGGCCCGGTCAGCACGTGGACCCGGTTGCGCTCGACCAGCTCGAGAGTCTTGGCGCGCGTCTGCGCCGGCTGGCCGGCCGAGTCGCCGAAGAACACCTCGACCTTGCGGCCGGCGAGCGCGCCGCCGCGCTCCTTCAGCGCGAACTGCAGCCCCTCTTCCATCTGGCGGCCGCACGAGGCGATCGGCCCGGACCGAATCGTGAGCACACCGAGCCGCACGGGCTCCTGCGCCGAGACCGGCGCGGTGGCGAGGACGCAGAGCGACAGGAGGACGAGGACGCGGCGGCCCATGAGAAGCTCCTTTCGCCGCGGGATTGTGGAGAGGCCGGCGGGCAATGTCAACGGATCTTCGGCCCTCCGCCCGATTTTTGTGCCATTCTTCCGGGCGAAAGGAGCTCACCATGCCGCGAGTCAATCCGGTCACCGGCAAGTCCGACGTCCCCGCGGAGCATCACGCCGTCGTCGATTCGGTCGTGAGTGTCTTCGGAGGCGTGCGCGGACCGTTCAGCATGCTGCTCCATAGTCCCAAGCTCGCCGAGCGGGTACTGGGGCTCGTCACGTTCTTCCGTGACGAGAGTGTCACCGAGCCGAATCTCAGATCGGTCGCCATCCTCGCTGCCGTGCGCGAGCGCGAGGCGGCGTACGTCTGGTCGGCGCAGGTGGGTGCCGCGCGGCGCAATGGAGTCAGCGAGGAAATCATCGACCTGCTTCGCGCGAAGGCCGATCCCGGCAAGCTGCCTCCCGAGGAGCGTGAGATCGTGACCTACGTGCGCCAGCTCATGCGGACGAACCGGATCGATCAGGCGGCGTTCGACGCCCTCAAGAAGCGCCACAGCGTGCAGTGGCTCGTCGAGCTCACCACCGCCGTGAACTACTTCGCGCTGCTGTCGGGCGTCGTCAACGCCTTCGAGGTGGCGGCGCCCGCTGACGGCGACAAATTGCCTGTTTAACTGGGGGCCCCGACATGGCCCCCAGACCCCCAACGCTCGGCACGCCCCGGGGAACCCGTGGCGCGCCTCGACAACCCTAGGAGCTAATGCATGGATTTCGGGGCGGCGATCTTCTTCACCGACTATTCGATGGGGCCGGCGGAGCTCGGTCGGGCGCTCGAGGAGCGAGGGTTCGAATCGCTGTGGGCGCCGGAGCACTCGCACATCCCGCTGTCGCGCCGATCGCCGTTTCCGCAGGGCGGCGACCTGCCCAAGAAGTACTACGACGTGATGGACCCCTTCGTAACGCTGGCCGCGGCCGCGGCGGCAACGACGCGGCTGCGGGTCGGTACGGGCGTGTGCCTGGTCGTTCAGCGCGATCCGATCCAGACCGCCAAGCTGGTCGCCAGCCTCGACCAGGTCTCGAGCGGGCGCTTCCTTTTCGGTATCGGAGCGGGCTGGAACGCCGAGGAGATGCTCGATCACGGCACCGATTTCAAGGCGCGCTTCAAGGTAATGCGCGAGCGCGTCGAGGCGATGCGGGCGATCTGGACGAAGTCGAAGCCCGAGTACGAGGGCGAGTTCGTCAAGTTCCCGCCGATGATGACCTGGCCCAAGCCGGTGCAGAAGCCTCATCCGCCGGTGATCGTGGGCGGCGCCTTTCCGTACGGGGCGCGGCGGGCGATCGCGTACGGCGACGGCTGGATGCCACACGCGCGCCGGCCGGAGTACGGCGACGTGATCAAGCTCCTGCCGGATTTCCAGAAGCTCGTCGCCGAGTCGGGGCGCGATCCAGCGACCCTGCCGATCACGGTGTTCGGCGTGCCGGAAGACAAGGATCTCATCAAGCGCTATGGCGACGCCGGTGTCGCGCGACTGGTCTTCAACCTGAATCCGGCGAAGGCCGATGAGGTGCTGCCGGCGCTCGATCGTTTCGCCGGGTTGATGCGCTAGACCCGATGTCCGAGCGGATGAGCATTCTCTCGCCGACGGGCCACCTTGGCTTCACGCCCATCGAGCGAGGCAGTTTCGAGATCGGCCTGACCCGCCGGCTCGATGCCATCGTCGCCGACTCGGGGAGCTGCGACATCGGCCCCCAGCCGCTCGGAGCCGACGAGCACTGCAGTCCCGAGGAGTGGCAGCGCCACGACCTCGAGCTGATGCTGCTGGCCGCGCGCCGGCTCGGCGTGCCGATGATCGTCGGCTCGGCGTCCGACGCGGGCACCGATCGCGGCGTGCATCAGTACGCGGAGATCATCCGCGAGCTGGCGCGCCGGCACGGGCTCCCGCCCTTCACCCTGGCCTCGATCTTCTCCGAGGTGAGCCGTGACGAGGTCTCGCGCCGGATGCGGGCCGGCGTCCGCGTCGAGGGCCTCGACGGCCGGCCCGATCTCACGCCCGAGGTTCTGGCGCGCACGGACCGAGTGGTCGCGGTGATGGGCGTGGAGCCGATCATCCAGGCGCTGGACCAGGGGGCCGACGTGGTCGTCGCCGGACGCTCCGGCGATTCGTGTCTGTTCGCAGCCCCGGCCATCCGAGCGGGCTTCCCCGAGGCGGCCTCGTACTATCTGGGCAAAGTGCTGGAGTGCGCGTCGTTCGCGGCCGAGCCGTTCATGGGCAAGGAGAGCATCATCGGCACCGTGACCGCGGATGCCGTCGCGGTCACCGCGATGCATCCCGGGCAGCGCTGCACGGTGGCCTCGGTCGCGAGTCACGCCATGTACGAGCGGGCGAGCCCCTTCTTCGAGCACGTCGCCGGCGGTGTGCTGGACATGACGCACTGTCGCTACGAGCAGATCGACGAGCGCACCACCCGAGTCAGTGGGTTCGAGTTCCGCCGCGACCCCGTCTATCGCATCAAGCTGGAAGGCGCGGGAAAGGTCGGCGAGCGCGCGGTGTCCATCGCGGGGATCCGCGATCCGTACACGATTCGCCACATCGACGCCGTCATCGGCTGGGCGCGCTCGAAGGTGCAGGAGCGCTGGGGCGAGCCGGGTGAGCGCTACCAGCTCTACTACCACGTGTACGGCCGCGACGGCGTCATGGGCCCGTCCGAGCCTCGGCGGGATACCCCCGCTCACGAGCTGTGCCTGGTGGTCGAGGCGGTGGCCCCGCGCTGGGAGGACGCCGAGGTCATCTGCGCGCTCGGCACGCGCAATCTCTTCTACGCGCGGCTGCCCGAGGTGAGGGGAACGGCCGGCACCGCCGCCCTGATGATGGACGAAGTCCTGCGCGGCAAGCCCGGCTACGAGTGGACCGTGAACCACGTCCTGCCGCTGGCCGACCCGCTCGAGCTCACCAGCGTGAAGCTCGAGGTGGTGGGCCGATGACGACGAGGCCGCTGGTCGAGCTGGCGAAGACCATCCGGAGCAAGAACGCGGGAGTCGACCAGATCACCTTCGACATCGTCTTCAGGGATCGTGAGACGTACGAGCTCGTGAAGCGAAGCCGTGCGCTCAGCCCCGAGGTCGTGACGCGCCTCTACGGCGTGCCCCGCGAGCGAATCACGGCGTTCGTCGAGTTCGATCCCGCGCTCGCGATCAAGTTCACGATCCGCCGCGAGCGGCCGAGCGGCAGCCCAGGCGAGCGCGACGTCTTCGGCGCCCAGCAGTACGCCCCGCTCTTCGACCTTCCCATCCCTGTCTAGTCGGGCTGCTGAAAAGGGCCCATCTGCTTCACCGTACTCGAAGTACGGCTCGCATACCGCCTTCGGGCCCCGCCTCGCATCTGGACCCTTTTGAGCGGCCCGGAGGCAGGGCCGAGCGCTTGTAGCCGGCCAATGCTTCGTATATCGTAACGGCCATTCTTGAGGCAGGGTCGGGTGGCGTGATCCGCGCGACCGGCCTTCTCAGACCCGTCCTGGACCGATTCGACTGAGGTGACAGTGCTCGAATCGCGCTCGGCGCGGTGGCCTTCGAATTCTTCCCGTGTATCCCCGGGGCGCCCGTCCCGTGCGCCCCTGGTCCGCTCAGCGAAAGAGGAGAAATCCATGGCACGGCCAATCAGGCTCTGCTTGTTCGTGTTCGTCGTACTCGTCTCGGTGCTCGGGGTTGTTGGGCTCGTCGCACCCCCGGCCGCGGAGGCGCAGAAGAAGATCCTCAACATCGCCGCCAAGGAGCCCGACACGCTCGACCCGCACTCGAGCACGCTCGGACAGAGTCAGGCCATCTCCCGCTTCATGTTCCGTGGGCTCACGCGCTTCGCCGTCAAGGACGGCAAGGTCACCACCGCGGAGGTCGAGCCGGACCTGGCCGAGAGCTGGACGCTCTCGCCGGAAGGCACGATCTGGACGCTCAAGCTCAGGAAGGGCGTGCAGTTCCACAAGGGCTACGGCGAGCTGACGGCCGAGGACGTCAAGTTCAGCTTCGAGCGCCAGATCAACAAGGCACCGGGGACCCGTTACGGCGTCAACCTCGACGTGATCAAGTCGATCGAGGTCGTCAATCCGTACACGCTTCAGATCGCGCTCAAGTCGTTCGACCCGATCTTTCTGCTGCGAATGGTCGGCTACCAGAACGGCTACATCATCTCGAAGAAGGCGGCCGAGAAGCTGGGTGACCAGTTCAAGTGGAGCCCGGTCGGCACCGGCCCGTTTTCCTTCGAGCGCCACTCGCCGCGCGACAAGATCGTCCTGAAGGCCTTCGACAAGTTCTACGGCGGCCGGCCGCAGATCGACGAGGTGCACTGGTACGACGTGCCCGAGGACGCGACCAAGCTGATCGGCCTCGAGAAGGGGACGTTCGACCTGCTCTACCCGGAGGCGGTCACCGCCGACTTCGCGGACCAGGTGAAGAAGATGGGCGCGGTCATCGATCGCCGCGGGCCCGGCGGCCAGGAACGCTTTTACATCAACATGACCAAGCCGCCCTTCGACGATATCCGCGTCCGCAAGGCGTTCATGCACGCGATCGATCGCAAGGCCATCAAGGAGACCATGTATCCCGGCGGGCTCGCGCGGGTGGCGACGAGCTGCCTGCCCCCCGGTTACTTCGGCCACATCCCGATGGAGTTTCCGGAGTACAACCCGGAGGTCGCGAAGAAGCTCCTGGCCGAGGCGGGCCACCCGAACGGCTTCACGATCAAGAACTACTTCATCAGCAAGTCGTTCTTCTATCCGAAGGTGCTCACCCTGGCCCAGGAGCAGCTCCGGAAGGTCGGCATCATCGTCGAGCTCCAGGTCGTCGACCACGCGACCTTCCACGAGAACATCCGGAAGAACCTCGACCCCTTCGTGCTCTACGGCGGTACCCGCATCACCGACGCCGATCCGTGGCTCTCGCTGTTCTTCGACTCGAAGGAGATCCCGGACCCGGCCACCGGCAACAACGGCACCAACTTCGCCCACTACCGCGGGATCGACGACCTCTTGACCGCGGGACGGGTGGAGCGCGACGTGAAGAAGCGCGCGACGATCTATCACGAGGCGCAGAAGCGCATCCAGAAGGACCTGGTCTGTCTACCGATCAGCGATGTGCCCGGGCAGTGGGCGCGTAACCCCAAGCGCGTGAGCACGCCGTTCGATCCCGAGTACGGCGAGTTCTCGCTGCACTACAGCTACAATTATCCCGAGCTGCTCAAGGTGCTCAAGTGAGTTGGCGGGCCGTGTAGCGGCATGCTCCAGTACATCGCGCGCCGCTTCCTGATCGCGATTCCCATGCTGCTGGGAGCGATGAGCATCGTCTTCTTCGCGATGCGGGTCCTGCCCGGCGACCCGTGCGTCGCGATGATGGGCGATCAGGCCACGACCGAGGCGCTCGCCGGCTGCACCAAGAATCTCGGCCTCAATCGGCCGCTCGCGGTGCAGTACGTGGACTACCTCTGGCGTTCGCTCCGCTTCGACTTCGGCAACTCGTTCCGTCAGGGCTACCCGGTCAGCGACTACATCGGGCGCATGTTCCCCCACACGTTCATCCTGGTCATGGCGAGCGCCATCGTGGCGGCCCTGGTCGGGATCCCGCTGGGGATCGTCTCGGCGCTCAAGCGCCGCAACCCGCTCGTCGACTATCCGCTGCGGATCCTCGCGCTGCTGGGGTTGTCCATGCCGGTCTTCTGGCTCGGGATCCTGCTGCTCATCGTGTTCTCGCTCCGCCTGGATCTCTTTCCGCTGATCGGCGGCGGCGATCTGGACGGCGTCCTCGCCATGCTCGGCTCCGGCGAAGTCTTCTCCCAACCGTGGGACTTCCTCGCGGGCGTGGCGGACGTGCTCCATCATCTGACGCTCCCGGCGCTCGCGCTCGGCTTCACCCTGGCGGCCACGGTGAGCCGCCTGTCGCGCTCGGCCATGCTCGAGGTGATCAGCCAGGACTACATCCGTACCGCGCGCGCCAAGGGCCAGCGCGAGCGCCTGGTCGTCTACAAGCACGCGCTCCGTAACATGATGGTTCCGCTGCTCACGATCATCGGCATCTTCGTCGCGATTGCGCTGACCGGCACCGTGCTCACCGAGACGGTGTTCACGCGGCCCGGGCTCGGTAAGATGCTGGTCGACGCCATCGGCGCTCGAGACTATCCGCTGGCCCAGGGCGCGATCACCGTCTTCACGATGACGATCATCCTCGTCAACCTCGTGGTCGACATGCTCTACGCGGTCGTCGACCCGCGGATCAGCTACCGGTAGGCGAGAGGATCGAGATGGCCCTCGTTCGCCGCGCCGAGCCGGTCGACCTGGTCATCACGGGGGCCCGCGAGGAGTCGCGTAGCGCGCTACGCGGCTGGCTCCGTCGCTGGCTGCCCATCTCGATCGGGCTCGCGATGGCGGCGGTCATGATCGTCGTCGCCGCCGCGGCGCCGCTCATCGCGCCGCTGAGCCCGTCGGCGCAATTCTCCGACTCGGTGCTCAAGGGGCCGGGCGTGATCGAGCGCCATCTGCTCGGGACCGACGAGTTCGGGCGGGACATCCTGAGCCGGATCATCTGGGGCGCGCGCGTCTCGCTCCAGGTGGGCCTCGCCTCGGTCGTGTTCGCCTTCGTCCTCGGTGTGCCGCTTGGCATCGTGGCCGGCGTGGGCGGCGGCCGCGTGGAAACCCTGATCATGCGATGCGCCGACATGCTGATGGCATTTCCCACGCTGTTGCTGGCGCTGATCATCGTGACCGCGCTGGGCGGCTCGCTGGTGAACGAGATCCTCGCGATCGGGGTGGCGCTGACGCCGAACTTCCTCCGGCTGGCCCGGAGCCTGGCCCTGACGATCCGCGAGCAAGACTACATCCTGGCTGCGCGCGCGCTCGGCAGCGGGCAGCTCCGCCTGATGGCCCGCCACGTGTTCCCGAACACCGTCTACGCGCTCGTGGTCGTGGCCTCCCTCTACATCGCCACCGCCATTCGCACGGAGGCCGGTCTGTCGTTCCTCGGGCTCGGCATTCCGCCGCCCACGCCGAGCTGGGGGAACATCCTCAGCGAGGGCCGGCAGTACATCAAGTGCTGCCCGTGGATCACGACGTTCTCGGGGCTCGCGATCATGGTGGCGGTGCTCGCGTTCAACCTGGTCGGCGATGCCCTGCGCGACCTGCTCGACCCGCGCCTCAAGGGCGAATAGCGTCTCGCCTCGTCGTCAGGGCCGCGCGCCGCGCTCGAGCCGCTGCTGCTCCTCCGGCGTCCACAGCACGGCCTTCTCCTGCGCCGCGCGCGCGCACCAGCTGCGGTCGAAGTCGCACGCCTGGCGGAACGCCTGCTTGGCGGCTTCGAGTCGGCCGGCGCGAAGCGCGACCGCGCCGATCGCGTAGCGCCGGGCGCCGCATGGGCCCGGCTCGGAGGCGACGGGGCAGAGCTCCGCGTCGAGCACGCGCGCGGCCCGCTCGTCCCACGCCGTCGGCGGCGACGACGGCGCGCGCTCGGCCGACTCGAGCAGGCGGGTCGCGATCTGCTGACAGGCCAGGTCGTTCCCCAGACGACAGGGCCGCAGATGCGTGGCGTCACCCAGGAGCCAGATCATGCCGAGGGTGAGCGCCGCGGCCAGGCCGGCGATCGGCACGATGTCGATCGGTCCGAAGCGCGACCTGCGTGGCGCCCGCCGCACGAGCAAGAAGACGGCGGCCAGCACGGCGGCGGCGATGGCGAAGCCGAGCAACTGGAAATACTGCACCAGACCTTCGTCCGTGCTCGCCGGCCCGGACGTGAGCCAGCCCGTCACGATGATCCAGCCGATCATGAGCAGGGCCGCCGCGATGCCGATCCGCGCGACGAGACCGGCGGCGCGCGAGCGGCC
>Ga0209160_1001741_pt1 | contig 18302 bp, 21 predicted proteins | sample GraSoiAngelo_153_FD_186167 | JGI IMG/M metagenome (GOLD analysis project Ga0209160, IMG submission 186167) | Grasslands soil microbial communities from the Angelo Coastal Reserve, California, USA - 14_1009_12_40cm (SPAdes) (version 2) | ecosystem: Environmental > Terrestrial > Soil > Grasslands ... | reverse complement strand
TGTGAATTAGTTTGTTGAGTGAAATAGAAAAAGGTACTCAGCTTCTTGATAGTAATTCATTTTCAGATGACGGGAGAGTATTGATAATAAGGGAACAACCCATGATGGAATGTGCACTTGATGTGTTAACAAATCTTGGAAATTCTGGTAAAGTCACACTCAAAGCTAAAGGTGATTTAATTCCTACCGCAGTTGCAGTAGCTAATATTGTAACAGAAAATATGATGAAGGGGAATTCAAAAATTAGAGACATTGTAGTAGACAGTGAAAGTGGGCCAGGTAGATATGGGGTTACTTTGGTTTCTACTATAAAAATTATAATTACAAAAACAAACTAAAACGAAGTTCCAGGGCCCTTTAACAACATATTTTCACATTCCTTGCATACTGCTTCGTCGATATTTGTTTCCAAATTGTGATGAATGTCACATATTAGCAAACTAGATTTTATGTAGTTGCACAGACCAATGAACTTTGAAAGACTGGAAGGTGTGTATGCCATATTTGATGCAAGATTACTACAAATATCGTTAATCATTTCCGATACTTCTTTTACCTCAAGAAGCTTGCTTATGAGAATCGGATCTCCTCTAGTGCCTCTTACATAATTGCTTATTGCAGCCTGGGTGACACCTAAAAGTTTAGAAACTTCTTCTTCACGTATGCCGTGTTCCTCAATGAGCTTTTTTGCAAGTATGGCCCGTAAGGCAGGTATCAGTGTCTTTGTTTCAATTTCTGCAGGAAGTAGCATAATAAAATTGCCTCTATAAAATATTTAAAGGTAATCTTATCTGTCAAGATAACTTATTTTAACGTGAAAATCAGATCTGGGTGTTGCAAGAAATTTGTTCAAACCTTCAAAAACTCATCTCTGACGCAGTAAGTGATTGCAAGTCGGATTGTATGGCACTTTCGGGAGGGCTTGACAGCTCAATTTTGGCTTTTTGTCTAAATGACAAAAAAATAAAGGCGTTTACTACTATTACAAAGGATTTTCCTTCTACAGATTTAGTTTACTCACAACTAGTGGCAAAACAAATTGGATTACCATTAGAGGTACAAACAGCATCAATTGAACAATTGCTATTTGCTATTGATAAGACAATAAAGATCCTCAAGGTCTTTAATCCGATAGAAATCCGTAATGCGATTGTTATGTATTTAACAATTAACATGATTAAGGAAAAAGGATATTCTAGTATTATTACAGGTGATGGTGCTGATGAACTTTTTGCTGGTTATAATTTTTTTCAAAGGATGACAGGTGCAGAATTACAACAAGATTTGGAAAGAATTTGGCAAGTAATGCATTTTCCTACCAAGATGATTGGTAATTCGATGGATGTTGATGTTGAAATGCCATTTCTTAACGATACGGTTGTAGAATATGCAAAATCAATATCGACGGATCTAAAAGTACATGAAGAAAAAGGGAAAAAATTTGGAAAATGGATTCTAAGAAAAGCTTTCGAAAGAACAATTCCTGAAACAATTGCTTGGAGAGAAAAATCCGCAATGCAAGATGGTTCAGGGACAACAGGTTTGACATCTTTTTTTAGTAATCTTATTTCTGACTCCGTATCTAAAGACAAGCTTTTACTTTATCTTGAAAACGAAAAAGTTAGGCTAGGATCAAAAGAATCTCTTTATTATTATGAGATATACCGCAAGTATTATGATCCGCCTGCGTTTTTAGGAGTATCAAAGTCCAGGTGTCCGGAATGTAATGGTGTCATACATACGGATTCACATTTTTGTCGCATGTGCGGAAGTTTTCCTATCTAATCTTTTTTCCACTTGTTTGGCTTTTTAACAAAAATACGCTTACATCCATGGCAACAAAAATAGTACTTTTTTCCTTTGTATTCGTGTAATAGCGCCAAGGTCTCATCAAGCTCAATTCCACAAACAGGATCTACTGGCATATGTCACATCGATATCTTTTCTATTTAATACTATGCAAAACGATTATTTCAATTTCTTATGAAATTTCTTGTTTTGATTATGAAGTAAGTTTCTTTATCAGTTCTATAAATTCTGCATCTGATAATGGTGAAAATTTAACTAATTCAAGATTTTCATTAACATGATTTTCAGATTTTTGTCCTACAAGTGGAGATATTATTCCAGGTGTAGATCTTACAAATTGTAGAGCTCTATGTGCAGGTTTTACCAGTCCTCCAAATTCAGGTATCATATTTGGTCCAAGAAGCTTTGCCTGCATCAAGGGAACACTTGCAAAAACTCCAATTCCAAGATTGATTGCAGTTTCTAATATTGAGGTTTCAGAACCATTTACAATTTGATTTTTCAAAATTAAAGCTTGATCAAGATACATGTTGTAAGGAAGTTGAATGAATCTAAATCCATGTTCATTTCCTCCAACTTCTTTTGCAAGCCTAACTATATCTGATAATAAGATGTGCTGTGGATGTTCCTTTGGAACTCTAAAACAGTCCCATGTAGCCATTCCATAATATCTTACTGTTGTTGCTTTTCTTTGTATTTCATAAAACTCAAAAACATCTTTTAATTTCTTCATGAATTCTTCTTTTGAAATATCTTGCAGCTGACCTTCTGCTGCATTATGAAGATAAATTAGATCAACGCAATCTAATCCTAGATTTTTTAAACTTTGAGTTAGCTGTTGTTCTAGATATGGCACAGTCATACAATGATATCCAGAAGAAATATCGTCAGATCTTATTATGCCAGGTTTAACTAACGTATTGTGAATGTATTCCAATAATTCTTCATTAATATCTCCATCATTTGTCACGTAGCCATTTTTTGTGCTGATGAACAACTCATCTCTTTTGGCTTTGTTTTCTTCTACTAATTCTGATACTGCCTTGCCAACGGATCTTTCTGCTTTTTGAGATCTATAATTTATTGCAGTATCGATTACATTTATTGCTGAAAGAACTGATTTTTTAATGGCTTCCTTTACTAGTTCATCTGTTTTATTATCGACATTTCCGAGATATGTCCCAATACCTATTGATGATAGAGTTAGCCCATTGAATTGTTTAAAATGATTCTTTGCTGCAAGCTGGCTCTTTTTTGCAAAATTGGACGTTCCTTCTGGTGTTGCATAGCCTGTAATCATAAGGTAGCTTTTCTCATGGTTGATTTAATTGTAATGTGTTTCATTTTGACAAAAAAAGAAAACTTAGTACCAATAATAATCCTGTGATCCTACTATATGATACAAACAAACCCATTGTTGGTACAATTTTATCAATATCATCAAAATTTTGTTTTAATCTTAGACCAGATTTAATTAGTAATGGAATTGTAAACAAAGTTATCAGAGAAAGAATTGGAAGTACATGTAATACTATTCCTGATACAATGATCCCATACACAATAATAGGGAAAATCCACACTGCATTAGATGCCTTTTTTTTACCTAGCATGATGATAAGGGTTTTTCTACCACCTGCTTTGTCAGCATCAAAATCAGGAAATGAATTAACAAATAATACTAGAGAGGATAAAATACCAACAACAATTCCACCAAGTATAGGTTCCATTGTTATATGAGAAGTTTGAACAAAAAAGGTTCCCAGTACAATCATGGAACCTTTTATGGCTACAAAAATTTCACCTAGACCTGAATTAACAATCTTTGTAGAGTAAAAGTAAATGGAAATGATAGCAAAAGCAAGAATAACTGCAATGGTTATCCCTTTTTCAAAAATAAAATAGCCACCAACAGATGAACCTATGATTAGAAAAATTAACCCCACTCTGTAAACCTCATTTGGTTGCAGTAAACCTTCGGGTAAAACACCAGTGCCCCCACTAAATTTAGTCCTTTTTGTTTTCGTATCTATATCGCGCTTGAAGTCCCAATAATCATTAAGTAAATCAACGCTTGCATGCAAAGCGATGACTCCGACAAAAGTCAGACCAGCATAAACAAGATCGATGGTTTGATTTTGCCACCAATTAATAGCAAGGCCTAAACAAACTGCAATCACCGATGCAAGTAGAAATTTTACTCTGATTACTCTAAACCAACTAGATAACATTACACTAGTGACTCATCACTTACACTAATTGGTTTTCTGCCCATAAAACCTTCGTCTTTTCCATGCCAAAATTTTATTTCAGTTTCTCCCTCTTTCCAACAAAGCCAGACATCTTCTTCAAATCTTTTGGATGGAAAGTCTAATAACCCTTCATCTATGCTTTTAACCATTACTCCCATTTTTTCCAATTCTTCGAATGATTTGTACAAGTTGGATATAGCAGAATTAAGTTCCTGTTTTTTAATTACATAATCTTCAAAGTTTGACATGTATCTTGGATTGTTTTCCATCTCGTTTTGAATTTTGAAAACTTCGTTTTTCATGCTTTCAATATTTTTAAACTTTTGAATTACAACTGGAAGAATTTCATTTGCGTCTTTTAATGTAAAATATGAAAACATTAGTAAATTACGAAATAGTCCTAGTTAAAAGTATATGTAGTTTCACAATTATTTTTTAGTTCAACTTGATGATATTATTTCTGCAATCATTCTTGATGCCAAGTGAGACGTCCTATCTCTGATGTCATAACTGGGACAAACCTCCATTATGTCTATACCTATTATCCTTTTTGCAAGTGATTTAAGTAAATAAATTACTTCAGTATTGCGCAAACCCATTGGAACAGGAACCGATACACCAGGTGCATATGCCGGATCTATTGCATCCATATCAAAAGATACATATACTTTTTTTCCAATTTTATCTAACATCATTTTTTCAGTTTTTAATATCCCGTTTTTTACTATATCAAGAGGCGTAATTACTGTAATGCTATATTTTTTCATGTTTTCGATTTCTTCTTGCTCAGGTGTTCTAATCCCTATCTGTAGACTGGATTTTATATCAATATGTGGTAATGAATCATAAAAGACAGAACCATAATAATTTCGAGTAGACCCAATAAAATCAGGATGAGCATCAAAATACACCAAAGAAACTGGTCCAAGTTTTTTTGAAATCGATTTGATAATTTCTAAAGAAATCGAATGGTCTCCTCCTAAAGATATTGGAATTTTAGATCCTGAAATTATCTTATTGATGACATTGCCTACATCAGTTTTTTTGACATTACCATAGTCAAAAATTTTCTTTTTTATTCCTGAAATTGGTAAGCCTAGAGATATTTGCCCATTCCGTGTGTATGTGTCTCTGATTGAAGAAATTTCACGAATTTTATCAGGTGCCTCAGATGACCCTTTTCTTAGTGCATTAGATTTTGATTCATCTGGAATTCCAACGATGACTATGTCAGATTCGTCAAAATTATCTGTATTTGCCCAACAAATCTTCACTTGTATAATCAGAAATTAGTAGTTATAAAAAATTTTTTTACACCAGAAATCCACTATTATAGATTAATTTGCACATTTTTCATGAAATGGTCTAATTCAAGTTTGTAGGTATTAGAATATGAAATTCTTAACACTTGCCTAGTCATTCAGATTCTGCACAGATCTTGCCCTACGCGATTTTCTATCATTCGTTTAGAAAATTATCCTAGATAATGTCACCAACAATGATTCTTTGAGTTTTACCTTTATTTGATATGACAAGTGCTCCGTCATCATCAACTCTGAGTGCTCTGCCCCTTAACATTCCATTAGGTAAAGTAATAGTAATTGATTTACCTATGGTTGAAGATCTCTTTGTCCATTGCTGTATTAGAAATTGTGGTTCTTTTTCTAGTGAAATCTGATAAAGTCTTTCAAGCTCAAAAAGAAATCTTTGAACCAATTTTATAGGACTCACATTTTCATTTTTCTTAAGAAGTGTTGTGGCTCCATAATAATTTGCAGTATGTTTGATGCTTTTTTCAACTTCAACAGGATTAATTTTAAAATTAATTCCTATACCAAGTACCAGATAATCAATTTTGCCAGATTCTACAGAAGCATCAACCAATATGCCAGCAACTTTTTTACCATTGACTGTCACATCATTAGACCACTTTAGCTCTGGCTTTATTTTCAAAATCCGTTCAATTGCAATAGCAAGAGCAAGAGACGAAATTAACGTAAATAGAGTAGACATGGAAATATCAAATTCTGGGTGCAAAATCAACGACAGCCAAATTCCACCACTTGGTGAAACCCACTTTCTATCTAGTCTTCCTCTCCCATGTGTCTGTTTTTCTGAAATTATTATTGTTCCATTTTCTATCTTTTTTGAAGCAAGTCCAATTGCAAAATTTTGTGTAGAATCGATGGTATGAAAATAGTAAATTCGTTTACCAAAGACCTTTGTCTCAAGACCATCACTTATTTCCCAGGGGAGAAGTAGTTCTGTTGTTTTGATTAATTTGTATCCAAGCTTTGGTTTTGAATCAATTTTGTATCCTAAAGATTGCAATTTTTTGATATGTTTCCAAACTGCGGCACGACTTAGCTTCAGTAAACCACTCAAGTCTTGACCTGATAGGTATTCAAACTTGTGAGATTTGAGTAGCGTTACTATTTTGGCAAGAGATGTATTGTCAAATGAGGTGTACACATTGGCTCTAATGCATTAGAGTAATTATTGTTATTATTCTTGTTATTCGTTTAATAAATTCTGTATTTTCTCTTCAAGAAGATCGTTCTGACCAAAGGTTACGTCTCGCAAGATACCTTTTTTATCAATGAGAATAGAAGACGGTGTTCCTCTTAATGCATATTCTTCAAAAGTTTCAGCGGAGTGCTCTTTACTTTTCAGATATTGTTCGATCCTCTCAATTATCTCTGCTTTGGAATGTTCATCATAGGAATTAAAGTCTGGAACATTTGCATCAATAAAATCAGTTATTCTTTCTTGATTTATCATGCCTGTTTCTTTTACTAGTGAATCCATTCCAACCGGAAAAGGGATTTTATATGGCAATATATTTTTAGATACCAATTGTCCATATTGGCCAAGTGCCTTGAGAGTTTCTCCGATCACTTCTCCTTTTAAAAGTAAAAGTTCTAGATTTTGTAATGTGTTTTTACCAAAATCCTCAAAGGCTGTTGCCATCCCTAGTACCGTTACTCCTTCCTTGTGATATTTGGTGTAAATGTCAATTGCTTGAGGAATTCCATAAAGAAAACAGCCAGGACAATTAACCTGGAAAACTTCCACTAGTACCACGTTATCCTTTTCCTTATCAATGTTAGTTGACAGACCTTGAACCCATTTTGATATTTTTAAATTAGGCGCCTTTGAACCTATTTTTGCAACCATAAAGTAATTTCTTAGATCTGGTATCGTTTTAAAAACTATCTATTTGTTTTGAAAAAGACTAATTACTAGAATCCACAAAGTTACGCAATTCTTTTATATGGCCTGACAATAGTCAGGTTAATGTCGTCAAAGTTAATGTTAGTACTGTTTGTTATGGCAGTCCTTATGACATCAATTGTAGCAGCTACAATTCCTGCTGCAAGTGCTCTTACAAGCCGAAACAGCTTCAATGATAACCACTATACGGCATCTCGTTCCGGAGGCCCAAAAATTTGCGGTGATCATAGGTGTGCTCCAGGAGAGTTTGAGAAAATGCAGGAAGCTCTTGCTCAAGCACAGATGAAAGGTAAGACTGGTACTACTGCGCCTACCACACCAACACCACCAACAACAACACCAACACCACCAACAACTATGCCATCAATGAATGGTACATCAACAACTATGCCAGCAATGTCTGTTTGTCCAACGGTGAAGGGCACTCTTATTAATGCAGGAGTACCATCCACTGTAATTGCAAAAGTAATGGCTGATCTTGGCTGTAGTTAATAAAAACCTTTTTTCTTTTTATTCATGAGATTTGGTTAAGGAAACTTCTGATTCCCATATTATTTGGTTTGAAATGTTCAATTATTTCTTGTTAAGAAGTTTGGATGTTTTCACTTTATCTAGAGAACAAGCGCTAGAAATTTACGTCAAAGCCGCTCATATCACCTGGACCTCCATCACCATGACCCACATCGCCTCCGCCATAGTCAGAACTTCCAGTATCATGACCAGAATCTGAGGTATGTGCATCTCCATACATCTGAGTATCAGGAATGAAGCTTGACATGGCCATGCCCATAAAACCCATCATGGTAGCAAACATCATCATATCCATTATTCCTAAAAACATCATTGAAGGAATAATCGAACGATTATGATCGATGTATTGTTGTAATTTTTGCTTATCTCCGCTCTTCCAAATAGTTACCATGCTGCTCCAATTTTTCTCAAGCTCAAATTTTCTCTCTTCCAATTCCTTCTCACCTTTTTCAGTTAGGTTCAGTTCTTTTTTTGGACCAAAGAATCCTTTTTTTTCACTAAGTACAATAAGACCTCTATTTTCTAATCTCTGAAGTATTTCATTTAGTTCGTTTGTAGAATTTTTTGTAACCTTTGCGATTTTATCAAATTTTTTAGCACCATTGACTATGGCACTTAGAACTATGACATCATTAGGTTCTTGTTCCATGTTTGTTTTAACTAAAAATCACCCTATAAATTAATCTTCGACAAGATATTAAACTAATTAGTTGTAAATATAGCATGGAAAAAGACACACATACTGATGATCAGATAAAAAAATTCTATGAACTAAAAAATATAGCTGTGATAGGAATGTCAACAAATCCCGAAAAAGCTGCACATTATGTGCCAAAATATCTTGATGAAAGGGGATACAACATAATTCCAATGAATCCCACGGCTGATGAAATTTTAGGTAAAAAATGTTATCATGAACTATCAGATATACCTTATAACATCGATATTGTTGATGTATTTAGGCCGTCAGAACAGGTTCTACCTGTGATTAGTGAAGCAATAAAACTAAAACCAAAAGTAATATGGTTACAGGAAGGAATACACAACTTGGAAGCCGAATCTCTCGCACAAAAAGCTGGCATTGAAGTTGTTTTTAATAGATGTATGTTAGCTGAACATCGGCGTCTCTTTTAAGACATGTCTGAGGTTAAATTTTCTGATTTTTATGAATCTCTTGTAAAATTGGCAAAATCATTTGAACAAAAAAACATGCTTTTAAAAATTCAACCTGATTTGGAGGCAAACATAATTAGAATTTATGGAGAAAAAACAGATTCTCTAGCACTAGCCAAGGCAGGATTGGAGGGAATTTCTGAACTTGCTTATACTACGGCAGAACATCATCCGTATTGGAATCTTGCATACAATTCATCTCAAATATTGAAACTCGTACTTGAAAAATGGAATGACAAATTAACAAAGGAAGAACTTGATGAAATTTTATGGTATGTAGATGAAATTAAGAATGCTACTAGAAAAATTGAAGAAAAATAACAATTTTCTAACCTAGGTTTTCTTCGGCAGAGATAAATATTCAAATTTCTGTGATCAAATCATGCCAATTCGAATTGGCCTTATTGGTAAGACAAATACTGGTAAGACTACATTTTTTAACGCTGCAACTCTTTCTCATTCTGAAATCTCTACCTATCCTTTCACAACAAAAAAACCGGAAAGAGCTATGGGTAATGCAATAACTCCTTGTGTTCACACTGAATTTAATGTTCAAGACCAACCACAAAATTCAAAATGTCTTGACGGTTGGCGCTTTATCCCAATTGAGCTAATCGACCTTCCAGGTTTGATAAAAGATGCTTGGGCTGGAAAAGGACTCGGTAACCAATTCCTGTCTGTTGCAACCCAATCTGATGCATTATTACATGTTATCGATGTTTCAGGAAGTGTTGATGCCTCTGGAAAGATTACGGAGGTAGGACAGGGTGACCCAATTGCCGATGTTGCAGACATTGAAGAAGAACTGATAATGTGGTATCTTAAACTTCTAGAGGGTAACCGTGATAAAATTTCAAAACTCATTCATTCAGAAACAGAACCAATGATTGCATTGGCAGATATATTTCGGGGAATTGGAGTAAAAGAAAGTCATGTAAAAGAAGCACTAAAGATTACGGGACTAGAAAACAAAGATTTTGATAATTTTGATATGGACGATAGCAAAAAATTTGCCGCATGCCTACGTCATGTATCCAAGCCTACTTTGATAGTTGCAAACAAGATTGATCTTCCCGGTGCAGACAAAAATTTTGACAGATTACGAGAGAAATATGTTAACACAATAATTATTCCTGCCAGTGCAGACAGTGAGCTTTCTCTAAGAAGGGCAGAACAGAAAGGCTTGATAAAATATGTTCCCGGTTCAGAGCAGTTTGAAATTCTACGTAAAGACGAATTAAACAAAAAGCAGCTAGAAGCATTAGATTTCATAACACATGGTATACTTGGGGAATACATGCGAACTGGTGTGCAATTTGCAATTAATGTAACTGTCTTTAAGTTGCTAAAAATGAATTCGATATATCCAGTAGCAAATCCTGAAAAACTGTCAGATAAAAAAGGAAGAGTGTTACCGGATCTTATTTTACTCAAAGATGGGTCTACTGTGGAAGATTTGGCAAGAGAAATCCATTCTGATTTGACAAAGGGGTTACTTTATGCAAAAGATGTAAGATATGGTGTAAGATTACCCACTGGTTATCAATTGCGTGACAGAGATGTTGTATCTCTTATTAGTGCTATGACAAAAAAATCCTAACTTTCTGTACCCATTTTTTCTTGTTTTAACAAAAGGGTTTTGTTTTTGTGATCTATTAACACTATTCCCATATTCGATATTTGTTTCCTGATTTCGTCGGCTTTTTGATATTGTTTTTGTTCCCTAAATTTGTTACGTTTTTTGATAAGTTCATTTATGGTATTTCTTTCTTCATCTGAGATTTTGGATATTCTTAATCCTAGGATTTCTAACATGGTTTCAAATGCCGGTACAATATTTTTTGCAAATAACTGAGAAATGTCTTGAGATGCAGCAAAGTTATTAACTTCCTTGACAAGCCTAAAAAACGCATTAAATGCAAGAGGGGTATTAAAATCAGAATTTAATGCATCGTTAAACTCTTGTTTGATAGAATCAACCTTTTTCATAAAAAATTCACTAAAGCGAGATGGTCTAACTGACCCATCTTTTTCTGGTGAATTTAATTCGGCATAGCAGTTTTCAACCTGATGCCATTTTACTATTGTCTCTTTTAGAATTTCTTCGGAATAATCAATTGGTTTTGAATAATGCCCAGAAAGGCAAAATAGTCTGATTATATTTGGGCCCCAATTTTTTAAGACATGATCAATGGATTTTGTATTGCCCAAAGATTTTGACATTTTTTCACCGTTTATTGTAACCATGCCAACATGCATCCAGATTTTAGCAAAATTTTTCCCTGTATGAGATTCAGATTGTGCAATTTCATTTTCATGATGAGGAAAAATGAGATCTCTTCCTCCACCATGAATTTCAAAATTCTCTCCTAGATATTTCAGACTCATTGCTGAACACTCTATATGCCAACCAGGTCTTCCATTTCCCCATGGGCTTGGCCAATTTGGTTGGTCATCAGCAAACTTCCAAAGCGCAAAATCTAGTGGATCATTTTTCGTTTCATCGACCTCAATTCTTGCGCCTGATATAAAATCCTCAATTCTCTTCTTTGAGAGTTTTCCATATTCTTTGAATTTTGATACAGAAAAATATATGCCGTTTTTTGATGCATATGCATAATTTTTGTCTATAAGATCCTTGATTAACTCTATCATTTCTGGTATGTTGTCTGTTGCTTTTGGATGCTCGGTAGCTCTTTTGATATTCAGTCTGTCAAAATCTTCGAAATAACGAGTAATGAATTTTGAACTAAGTTCTAATGGCGAGATATTTTCTTCTTTTGCACGATTTATTATTTTATCATCTACATCTGTAAAATTTTGAATAAATTTGACTTTAATTCCTTGGGATTCTAGAAATCTTCTTAGTGTATCAAATACTATAATAGTTCTAGCATGACCTATGTGGCTCTCATCATAGACAGTAACACCACAAAGGTAAATTCTAACTGTTCCAGTAACATCTAACTCCTTTTCTTTTGCTGTTAGGGTATCAAAAATCTTCAAATTAAATCATGTGTTTTAAATTTGGCAAATCTTTGGTGTTATCCTCTTGTGTTCGTTATTTTTGTACATTTTGTAGATTTTATCAACAGACGAATTATCAATACCTGTAAAGTTAACCGTCTCTTGAACTGAAAAATTTTTGTCAAACAAGCAATGAAGAATTGAATCCACCTCTTCATAACTTAAACCAATTTCAGTCTCTGCAATATGCCCTTCCCAAAGACCTGGGCTACTTTTCTTTGAAATTATTGAATCAGAAATCCCAAGAAATTTTGCAAACTGTCGAATTTGAGTTTTGTAAAGTGATGCAATTGGTAACAGATCTGCAGCACCGTCTCCGAATTTTGTGAAATACCCTATGAGAAATTCGCTTTTGTCACTGGATCCTAGTACGAGATATTTTTTAGCATTCGCATAATAATACAAAATGTTTGCTCTGATTCTTGCGCTGAGGTTTCCATACGCAAAGGGATTGGGTTCTAAATATTTTGAATATTCTTTATTGATAAAACCAATATCGATTAATTTGTATTCAATACCCAGCTTGTCTACAAGCTTTATCGCATCTTCTGTATCAATTTTAGGTGTAACCTTGGAATCAGGCATTAAAAGTGCAAGGGACTTGCCTTTGAGAAATTTAGAGCATAAAACTGCAATCACTGCTGAGTCTATTCCTCCACTTAAACCAAAAACTACTCCAAATGCCTGTCTTTGAGAAACTTCTTCTACAAGAAACGAGCCAATTTTATTTTGCATGGCATCATAGTCTTGTTTTTTAATATTTTCTATGATATCTTGATTCAACGATTTTTAAACCGAGATTACGGAATTAAACTTATCATACATCAATGTATATGCCGTCGCTTTTTGCTTCGACATTGTAAGTTTTTAGCTTGACCCCTTTGATATAATCTAGTAATTCCCCTGTCTTGATGTTATAATGCCAAAAATGTAATGGGCATTCGACAACATCACCTTCTAATTTTCCAGGAACAAGCGAACCATCTTGGTGTACACATATGGCATCAAGGGCATGAAATCCGTTTTGGTTAAAGATTGCAATACGTTTTCCATCTATGACAAATTCCTTGCCCTTTCCTGGCGCAACGTCATTCTTTTCAGCAACTTTTTTCCATGCCATAAATTTAAAACAAAATTTTGATCAATATTTAGATTGTCATTGTGATACTATTTTATAGCCCTAATATTTGATTCCTCATATGAGTAAGGTAAAGGATCCAAGTCTTGCAGAACAAGGAAAGACTTCACATGAATGGGCTAAAAATCATATGAAAATTCTAACTAATACTATTGATCGTCTTAAACGATCACAACCATTACGAGGTATTAGACTAGGTATTTGCCTACATATTACAAAAGAGACATCAGTTTTAATCATGGGTGCAAAAGAACTTGGAGCTGAAGTAAGTGCATGTGGCGCAAACCCACTTTCTACCCAAGATGATATTGCAGCTTTTCTTGATGAAAATGGAATTAACATCTATGCATGGGCAGGTCAAACTCCAGAGGAATATGATTGGTGCATTGAACAAATGCTAAGCCACAAACCACAAATTCTAACTGATGATGGTTCTGATTGCCACAGTAAAGTACATGGAAAATCAAAATTTTCATCACTAAAAATAATGGGGGGTACTGAAGAAACAACTACAGGTGTTATTAGACTAAAAGCTCTAGCTAGTCAGAAAAAACTCAGATATCCAGTCATTTCGGTAAATGATGCTTATACAAAACACATGTTTGATAATAGATACGGCACAGGTCAGAGCACAATAGATGGTTACTTTAGATCTATGAATTTGCTTTTTGCAGGAAAACGTGTTGTTGTTGCTGGATATGGATGGGTAGGAAGAGGAGTAGTATCAAGAGCTAACGGAATGGGAGCCAAAGTTTTTGTTACAGAGATAGACCCAGTGCGAGCCTTGGAAGCACACATGGACGGTTACGAAGTACTTCCAATGAAAGAAGCTGCAAAGATTGGAGATATTTTCATCACTGCAACAGGACAAACAGGAGTGATAAGAAAAGAACACATTTTAAAAATGAAAGAAGGCGCTGTACTAGGAAATGTTGGACACTTTGATGTTGAGGTAGATGCGCACTATTTACTTGATGAATCAAAATCTGTTAAAAAAGTAAGACCCAACCTTGACGAATGTATTTTAAAAAATGGAAAGCGTGTTTATCTTATAGGGAAAGGAAGGATTGCAAACCTTGTTGCAGCGGAAGGCCATCCACCAGAGGTAATGGCACAATCATTTTCAAACCAACTACTTTCCATGATATACATAGCAAAAAATCACAAAAAAATTGGAAAGAAAGTGATAACAGTTCCACATGAGATCGACCAACAAATTGCAGTTGATGCTCTAGGTGCAATGGAAGTTAAAATCGACAAGCCAACACCAGCTCAGATAAAGTATGCTAAAAGCTGGGGATAGATTAAATTCGCCTCGCTCTTTACACACATAATGACCAAGAAATCTATCATTACTAGTGCACTTCCTTATGCAAACGGCGAGATTCATCTTGGACACGTTGCTTCTACTTACTTGCCTGCTGATATTACAACACGGTTTCTAAAACTAAAAGGAGTTGAAGCTTATTACATATGTGCATCAGATGATTATGGTACTCCAATTCTTTTACAAGCAGAAAAAGAAAAAAAAGATCCACAAGAATATGTCAAGTTCTGGAACAAAAGAGATTATGAGGATTTTACTGCCCTTGGAATAAATTTTGATTTTTTTTACAGGACAAGCTCACCTGAAAATATAACGTTTGTTCAGGAAGTCTTTAAAAAATTACTTACAAACGGACATATCTATGAAAAAGAAATTATACAGTTTTACTGTAAATTTGACAACAAATTCTTGCCAGATAGATATGTAATTGGCACATGTCCATACTGTAAAGCCGAAGACCAATACTCTGATCTTTGTGAAAAGTGTGGTAGAGTTCCAGAAGAGATAGAAAATCCACATTGCTCAATATGTAAAAACCCGCCCACTAAAGAAAAGACAAAACACTATTTTTTCAAACTAACGAACTTTGTACAAGAATTGAACAAATGGTTAGAAGAAGATTCCCATCTACAAAAAGATGTCAAAAAATACGTTCAAAATTGGATTAAAGAGGGACTTGTAGATTGGGATATCACACGAGACATACACTGGGGGGTGCCAATTCCACTTGCTAATGCAGAAGGTAAGGTGTTTTATGGTTGGTTTGATAACCACCTTGCATACATCTCTTCAACAATCAAATTTCTTACCGATAAAGGAATTGACGGAAAGCAATTTTGGAATTCTGCAGATATTTACCATTTTATTGGGAAAGACATTGTATATCATCATTATCTGTTTTTACCTGCAATGAGAATTGGAATAAAAAAAGAGTACAAGTTACCAGACTACATCCCCACAAGAGGGCATCTGATGCTTCAGGCAAAAAAAATATCAAAGAGCAGAAATTGGTATATTGGTCTTAAAGATTTCCTTAGTCTTTATCCGGCTGATTATCTGCGATTTTACTTGACGTTAATTACACCGCATAGCCAAGATGATCTTAATTTTGATTGGGAAGAATTTGCTGCAAGAATAAACTCTGAACTCATTGGGAATCTAGGAAACTTTGTTAACCGTGCATTAGGCTTTACTCAAAAAAGTGTTGATGGAATAGTTCCAGAAACAGAAGAATTTGATTCTAGTGATTTGGAAGCTCAAAACAAAATAAAAAATCTAGTAAATGATTTAAGTCCATTAATGGAACAAAACAACCTAGACAAGACACTCAAAAGAATACTAGAATTTTCTGCTCACTTCAACCAATATTTCCAGCAAAAAGAGCCGTGGAAAGGTGCAAAGGGTACAAACAATTGCATTTACCTCTCAGTAAACGCAGTTCACAGCATTGCAATAGCACTTTATCCGTTCCTTCCCGAATCATCTGAGCAAATATGGGTTCAACTAAATCTTAGCGGTAAAGTCTCTGAACAAAAATGGGATTCAATGTCAGATTTGTCCATATCTACTAATCATAAAATTGGATTCTCATCACCTCTTTTCAAAAAGGTGGAAATGGTGGATATAGAAAAACACAAGGCTAAACTTGGTACTAATGGCTTTTCTTGATTGGGTTTCAAGAGATGGTAAATTACTCTTAACTGCAAGAATAGTTAGAACTTTTTCATATGGTTTTCTTAGCATCGTTCTTGCAATATACCTAAAATTAATTGGATTTGACGAGATTTTAATTGGAATAGTTTTGACAGCAACGTTAGCAAACAGCGTGATCTTTAATTTGTTTGCAAGTTTTTATGCTGACAGGTTTGGTAGGAAAAAAATTCTGATAATTTATGCCGTCTTGATGGCTATCTCAGGTGTAATCTTTCTTTTAACAAATAACTATGCGGCATTGATTGCATCTGCTCTTATTGGAACAATTAACGTAACTGGAACAGAAGTAGGTGCGTTTTTGTCCATAGAACAAGCTATACTTCCACAGACAGTTAAAGATATCAAAAAAAGAAACACGATTTTTGCTGTCTATAACATGGTTGGAACATTTGCAATGTCTGCTGGAGTTTTGCTTTCTGGATTACCTCAGTTTATTCAAAAAACATATGGATTAAATCAAATAGAATCAATCAGATTCCTCTTTCTTTTTTATAGCATCTGTGCTGCCATAGTAGTAGGAATCTACTTTTTTCTTTCAAAGAAAATTGAACTAGAAGTAAGAGATGCCAAAACAAGGTCAGTTCGTAGTATCTCCCAAAAATCAAAAGGAATCATTGCCAAACTATCCTCTCTTTTTGCTGTAGATTCCTTTGCAGGCGGATTTGTAATTCAAAGTATAGTATCATTTTGGTTTTTTTCAAAATTTGGAGCAGACCTTATCACTCTGTCTTACATTTTCTCTATTGCGGGAGTCCTTACTGCCTTTTCTTTTTTAGTTGCAACAAAAATCGCATACAAGATTGGTTTGATAAATACCATGGTATTTACTCACATACCGTCAAATATTTTGCTTATACTACTAGCATTTGCTCCTACGTTTCCAATAGCCATTGGCATATATCTTGCAAGAATGGGGCTTTCACAGATGGATGTTCCAACAAGACAGTCATACATTGTATCTGTAGTTAACGAAGATGAAAGGATAGCAGCTACAGGTATAACTAATACATCAAGAAATATAGCTCAGGCAGCTAGTCCGTCCCTTGCTGGTGTAATTATACAATCCTTGTCGTTGTCAGCACCATTTGTGGTTGGAGGTTTGTTAAAAATTGTTTATGACATAGGAGTCTATGTAAATTTTAGAAAAATAAAACCTCCAGATGAAAAATAGTTCTTATTTTTATAACTTGCTTATTTTTTCTATGAAGGCAAGAATTCCGGTATAATCAAGTTCACCAAGGCCATCAGTAACTGCATTTTGATAAATCTCGTTTGCTAATGTTGCCATGGGTAGAGATGTACCAAATTCTTTTGCAGTATTGTTAATTGTATCAAGATCTTTTTTCATCATTTTCAAAGTAAAGCTAGGATCAAAGTTCCCATTTATCATCTTGGGACCTTTTAATACACTCATACCAGTTTTGAAATATGTTGAGTTAAGAATTTCTAAAAACAACTTGGGGTCAAGTCCAGCTCTCTTTGCAAATGTAATTCCCTCAGACAAAGCCAATGCAAGTAATGATATTTGCAAATTCATCGCAAGTTTCATTGCATGCCCTGAACCATTTTCTCCCAAATAGAATGTATTATTTCCTATATGATCAAAGACATGTTTGTATTTTTCATAAACTTCCTTTTTTCCTCCTATCATGACTACAAGCTCACCTTTTTCTGCAAGACTTGGACCACCCATTACTGGAGTATCAATCATTGATATTCCATTTTCTAAAAACCTTTTTGCTATTTTTTGTGAAGAAATTGGATTTATTGTACTCATATCTGCAACTGTTAATCCATCATGTTTTCCATGTATGATGCCATTTTTATCAAATGAGACAGATTCTACTGCCTCCGAGTCTTTTACAATAGTTATAACAAGGTCACAAGCTTGTGCTAGATCTTTAGGGGTGTCTGCAACAATTACTCCTATATTTTTTAAGGACTCTGTTTTGTTTTTGGTCCTATTGTAAACAATTACTTTGTGACCAGTATTGAGTAGTCTAATAGCTACCGCTTTTCCAAGAAAACCGGTCCCAATAATTCCTATGTTCAATGAAGATTATCTTTTTTGCTACCTATTTTTTCTTATTGGAAAAATCTA
>Ga0209160_1001740_pt1 | contig 18314 bp, 23 predicted proteins | sample GraSoiAngelo_153_FD_186167 | JGI IMG/M metagenome (GOLD analysis project Ga0209160, IMG submission 186167) | Grasslands soil microbial communities from the Angelo Coastal Reserve, California, USA - 14_1009_12_40cm (SPAdes) (version 2) | ecosystem: Environmental > Terrestrial > Soil > Grasslands ... | reverse complement strand
TGGCGGCCGGCAAAATGCGCCTGCCCAAGACCCCGGTGAGGGTAGAGGAGCTTCTAAGAATTCCAACCGGAAAAGTCGGTGCCCGTGAGGGAATACAGGCACTTCTTGATGATCGAGAAGAGTCGCTATGAGCAAGCAAGCCGCTTTTTGGGACGCAAGCGCGCTAGTGCCCTTGTGTGTTCAAGAGGCAAGCAGTCGCCAGGCGCACACCCAGTTGCGGAAATTTATGCCGGTGGTGTGGTGGGGGAGCCCCGTCGAAGTTCACAGCGCAATCGCACGACTGCATGGCTCGGGGAATCTGAAGGACGTTGAGAAGCAAGGAGCTCTGTCCCGTCTCGATCTGCTGAGCCGCGGATGGAGAGAAATTCTTCCGGGCGATCACGTACGCGATTTGGCTCAACGCCTCTTGGATACTCACGAATTACGAGCCGCGGATAGCCTGCAACTCGCCGCCGCTCTAACTTGGTGCCAACAACGTCCCGCCAGAAGAGACTTTATCTGTGCAGATCAACAATTGTCCAAAGCTGCAACAGCGGCCGGCTTCATTGTCCTCGAGCTTTCTTGAGCTGTCCCCCGGTCTTTGACTTCATCCCCGTGCAGGACCGGCTTCTCTGAGGAATTTCTCAGTAGGTTTGATTGGTTCGTCGCTTGACAGTTGCGTAAACCCCGTCGTTTTGTGAGGGCCGATAGTCGACTGGCCTCTCTCTCTCGTTGCAACAAGCCACTCCCTATTTCCGAAGTCGAAGGAGTGCTTCGTAGCAATAACGGTCAGCAGCGAGCAGGTGATACGAGGTGCCAAAGGTACACAGCTAACCACCGATGGTTCGCGCATCGGCAATCCCAGCCCGCTGGCCGGGCCTGCATTTTGCGCTCGGACGAACATGAGCGTGAATTGATCGGCCGCGATTCGCACTCGAGGAACAACCGCATGGAATTGAAAGCGGCGATAGAAGGGCTGTTAGCCTTGGAAGAGACATGCGAGGTCGAGGTGGTCACCGACTCTGAATACCTGCTGCGGGAAGTCACGGAGCGCCTAGAGCGCTGGAAGAGCAACGGATGAAAAACGGCGGTGGGGAAGGTTGTCCTCAACCAGGACCTTTGGAGGCAACTGGACGCTCAGGTTGCGCGCCACAAGGTAAGTTGGACGTGTTCGCGGGCACGGGAACAATCCCGATCAGAATCGTTGCAACGGCCTTGCGTAGGCCGCTGCACGCGAGCAACAGACCATGCATGCGCTGCGATAGACAAAGCGTAAGAGAACACCAGGGAGCATCCTATGGCTGGAGAAGAATCCGTTGTCGTCCTCCGGCCAGTGGTGCCCTTGCCCATCGCCCTCTACGATTCGAATGGACTCCTCTTCGAGTTATATGACGGAGGCCAACCCTACCGGCATCACCGCATCGTTTGGGAAAGACTGAAACCGATCACAGAAGAGGCGCCCGCTGGCAGTTCAGTCGAGCAAAACCGCTCCCATTAGGAGACACCGCGATGACTTCCACGTCGACCCAAGCCCATAGTGAGATGACTTCGGAGTGGAGCGATGACGGCACGCGCGGGCTGATGATGCCGTATGCCGACCCACGGGCGTACAGTGACCGGCTCAACAGACTGTTTACCCCCGCGGGTTGGACGCGCAAGTACTCCGTGCAGGCCAGCGCACCCGTCCAACGCAGCAAGCGTGGACCGGCGGCGAAGATCCTGGTCACGTGCGAGGTGACGATCGGTTGTATCGGAACCAACTCGGGCACGGGCGAAGAATGGTCCGATAAAGAGAATGCGCTTACCGGCGCCGAGGCACAGGCGTTCAAGCGTGCTTTGTCCTGCTTCGGACTCGGGCGCTACTTGTACGACGTGGAGGGCGAGTGGGTCGAGCAGGACCAGTACGGCATACCAAAGAAGAAACCCAAGCTGCCGCGATCGTGCCCAGGGTTCAGGAGAGTTGCAGATCTGCCCAGCGTTCTTCGAACAAGGATCCGGGGACCCGGGACACCTGAGAGAGTGTCGATACTTCCCCCGACTGAGTTCCAGAATCTCGTTTCGGGACTGCAGGCGAAGACTGAAACAGGCGAGAGACGATTCATCGCCAGGAAGCTGGGTTCCGCGACTACTTCCCGATAGCCGACAATACGTCCGAAATCGATCTTGGTAACGTTGGGCTAGTTGTTAGGCATCTGAGCGCGCGTTGCAGCGGTCGTACACAGGTAGCTCCGGTAGGAGCAAAGATCGGCGAGCAGATCCTTCGAGTCCGAGAGAATCGCCGCCTTCTCCGTCTTGCCCACGAGCAGAATGATGACGTCATTGCGCCCCGGACTCATCCTCAGCATAAACGGATAGAGACTAAAAGGCTTGCCGCCGATGCCGGCGTCCGTGACGCCCGGAGCATAAAACATATAGTGAGGCATATTCATGGTCACGGGCTCGGGCCTTGCCGTCCAGCCGCGCATCACCGGGGCGATCATATAGGCGACGCCGGTTCGCGCAGGGTTTGGGTAATCTTTGGTTCCAACTTTTTTCGTAACCTCAAGATGTACCTCCTTTGCATCCATACCCCGCGCCCTCAATTCGGCCGTGTAGATATAGTCTTGTAGCAGTGTCTTTGAGCCTTCGGCGTCGAAGCAAACCGGCCAAGCAATATCGTCTCGGAACGGACGGTCGGGCCACTGCCAGTCACTGCGCACAACGATGCAGCTAACGCCGTTTGTGCCTCGGTGATTCAGGAGATATCCCTTGGACGGATCCAGCACATATGTTGTCGCGCCAGCGCGCAAATGCGGGGAGCAGCGCTTAGCGCGTAGCGCACTTCCAGCGACTCCGGCATTCGTTCCAGCTTCGGCGGTGAAACATCAGGACTTCCGTCAGACTTAATGGTTTGTGCAACACAAGTGAAACTCGCCAGCATTCCTAAGATGGCAATGTGTTTCAAAAACTTCACGATGCCTCCTGTTTTCTTTTGAGAACTCATTTTTGGGCCCACTCACGCGGATGGAGATTAAGGATCAAGTAGAGCAATGGTCAAAAATTGCCCTAGCTAGATATTTCTTCAGAGATTCCCAGTACATCCGTGGCCATCCTGCTTCGGGATGTTCGCGGTTTTCCTCGGGGAAGTCGGAGCGATCTAAACTGAGTCTGGTCCCTCCACCCTATGCCTTTAGCTCAAATCTGACCATCGAATTGACGTCATCGGGCCACATAGCGACATGCCATGCCTGGACGATTTTCTGGCTGGGAACTAACTCGGGTCATTCGTCCCGTAATTTGACCGTCAAAGCACTTGAAAGAACCACGGGCTTCGCCGTGAATTTCGGCAGGGAGACCGCTGAAGGCGCTGAATTGCTTGGCATCGGTCAATGCTTCGTAAACTCGCTTGGGACTCGCCTTAAAATCAACTTCATGATGTATGGGCGCCGCCACTGAGATGGCTCCTTTGGTTGAGTTTTTCCGAACTGCACGGTCGCTGCCTTGAAATCGACGAGCACGGCGGCATTCCACCACGGGATTTAAATATGTTCAAGACCATATTTTGCTGGGCGGCTGAGACTCCTTCGAAGCATACTTCGGTGCTAGAGAACGAGGAGGCCACATGCCTTACGCTGCCGCTGGTGCGCTTCGCCCCGGCGCTGAGTGATGGCATTAAGGGCATTCGAAGTTAGTGCGACAGGTGAAGGGAGTAGGACCGATCGAGCTCCCGAGGAGCGGCACCCGGTCTAAACAAACGGTCTACTCCCCCGCCCCCACCATCACGATCGGCATCGTAGGCACCAACGACCCCTGCTCCGGCTCCACCGTAATCGCAAACGTCTTAGCCTCTACTCCTGGCGGCAACTGCGGATTGATAACGGTCGCGCTGCCCTGGACGTCGGGCTTGAACACCCCAGCCGGAATCGGCGCACCGCTGGTAGGAATCAGCCACAGTTCATAAGCCTTCTGCGGAGGCAACGTCGGCAAATTGCTGGCCAGGAAAATCAAGCTAGAACGATTGCGGACATAGATCGCCTTTCCTTGCGGCTGAGGCGCAGTCTTGGCTGCGACCAGCGTCACCCGCATGGCGTCCGTTGCGGTAAGCGTTTCCACAACTTCGCGGGCGCGCTGCAGTTGCGCCTGTTGCCCAGTTGACTCGTTCTCCAACTCGGCCACGCGTTGCGCCAGTTGGTCCTTCTGCCGCCAGAACCAGCCGGCCACTAGGGCAAGAGCGACGATTGCCAACCAGGGCAATGGTGCCCACCATGCTCGCCGTGGCCGAACCGGCACCGCGCGCGGTTCGCGGGCGATGGCATCCGTCAAGCGCTGCCGAGCCCGCCGCGGCGGAGTCGGACCCGCCGCCGAAAGCGCCATCAACGCCATGTCCCCTCGGAGTTCTTCCAACTCGCGACGGCACGCGGAACACTCCGCCACATGCTTCTCCAGCGCGACTCGCTCGTCCCCCTGCAACCCACCCAGGGCGTAGAGTGCGAGATCCTCCGCGAATTGTTCGTGTACGCTCATGCCACAAATGTTTTGCGCAATGCGAGCAGCCCGGTGCGAATGCGGGTCTTGATCGTGCCCAGCGGCTCTCCTGTCTTGGCCGCAATCTCAATGTGCGTCAGCCCTTCGAAATACGCCATCTCCAGCGCGCTGCGCTGCGCCGCGGGCATGGTTCCCAATGCCCCTCGGACTTTCTCCATGGCGCGGGCGCGCTCCGCATCTCCCGCGATGTCGAGTTCCACCGAAACCACCACATCGGCGATGTCAGTTTCCGGACGCCGCTTGCGTAGCCCGTCAATCGCGCGGTTCCGGGCAATCACTGCCAGCCACGGGCCCAGGTTGCCGCGGCTGGAATCGAATGCTCCAGGATTTCGCCACAGTTGCAGGAACACTTCCTGCAAAACATCCTCAGCCGCGCCCGTATCGCCCAGCACCCGCAAAGCGACTGCATAGACGATGGAAGAGTAGCGGTCGTACAGCAGCGTCATGGCGTTCGTGTCGCCGGAGCGTATAGCCAACACTAATGAAAGGTCGGCCGAAACCCCTTTTGACTCAATGCTGGACAAACCGTTATCTCATCCTCTCTTGAGTACGACTGGGGGTGCCATGGCGGATTGCCGGGCGGTTCCCACCTTGTTGCCATCCGTGTTCCCGGCGGCTCCCGTATTTATTACCACGGCAGGTGGCACAGGAACTGCCGCGAAACCATAACAGCATTCTCCTGCCTTCGACAAGCTGCCACGGAAACCTTACCCAGCCCGGGAAGCGCGAGACCCGGGCATTAACCGAGATTCTGCACGGGCGACTCGGCTCGCTATCGGAAACCCTGACCCATCCAATCTGCGATTGCGCTCGTACATAGGCCAGGAGACGTAGCCAGTCGTAACCGTCCGGGCGTGGCGCCGCGCCCGAGACAGTGGGATTCACGATGGCGACGTACATCAAATTCACTCCTTGAGAGGTTTTCCATGAAGAGAATGAAACTACTGCCGGCCCTCGGCATGGCGCTGCTCATGCTGGTACCTTGCAGCCTGTTTGCATCCAGCCACCGCGAGGCGCCCATCACGGCACTGGATCATGCCGCGGACATCACCGACTGGTACGCCTTTGTCAGCTACGACCATCCTGACCGTGTGACCATGATCCTAAACGTTGACCCGTTCCTTGAACCTTCGAACGGTCCCAACTATTTCCCCTTCGATCCCAACGTGCTCTATGAGATGAGGGTGGACAACAACCAGGACGGAGTGGAGGACATAATCTTCCAATTCCGTTTCACCACCGAAATCCGCCAGCCCAGCTTGTTCACTGCATTGGTGGGCGGCATCGCCGGCATCCCACCGATTACAGCCTTGGACGGATCAGGCTCCGAAGGTCTAAGCCTGCGCCAGAATTACACCGTAACCATGGTCAAGGGCGGCAAATCCACTTGCCTGAACAAGGGGAAGACACTGTTCGCGGTTCCATCCAACGTGGGCCCGAGGACCATGCCGGATTACCAGTCGCTGTTCAACCAGGGAATTTACGAACTAGGCAGTGGCGTACGCGTTTTCGCCGGAACTGTGGATGATCCCTTCTACATCGACCTGGGAGCCGCCTTCGATTCCCTGAACTTCCGCATGGGAGTTGGCGGCGTGTTGCCGGCAGCGGAGGATGCCGATGACACTCACAACTACGCTCCCGATGCAGTGGCCGGTTTCAACGTGAACTCCATTGTGCTGGAAGTTCCCATCACGATGCTCACGGTCGACGGCAAGATTCATGGTGCCGGCGATAAGCAAGCCGTCATCGGTACCTATGCCACTACCTCGCGCCATCGGGTAACCGTACGCCGCTCCCCCAATCCGGAAAAAGACTTCGGTCCATTCCGGCAGGTGCAGCGCATGGGCAATTCGCTAATCAACGAACTCATCATCGGGACTGGTTCCAAAGACCGGTTCAGCATGGATGAACCGGAGAACGACGCGCAGTTTGCGGATTTCTTCCTCAATCCTGTGTTGGCGGGAGTCTTCAGCTCTATCGGCATTCCGGTGGCGCCGAATCCGCGGACCGACCTGCTGATTCTCGGCCAGTACATCCCGCCGATTTGTCCGGGCTGCGGTCCAAACGATGCGGGACCGGTGGCTGACCTGCTGCGGCTGAATACCGGGATTGCTCCTACTCCGGTGGGCAGCCAGAAGCGGCTGGGATTCCTGGCGGGCGATCTGGCTGGCTACCCCAACGGACGCAGGCCCATCGATGACGCGGTGGACATCTCCTCGCGCGCCGTGGCCGGCATCCTGGTGGATCCGGTGAAGTTCGGTACCCTGATCGGTGACGGCGTGCAATTCAATCCGGAAGGCTATGGCGCGACGTTCCCTTATGTTGTGCCGGCCAACAACGGGCGTGACGGCCATCACATCGGCCCCGGGCAGGCAGGCTGCTCCGGACAACCCGGCGGCATTTGCCCCGTTCAGTAACTAACCCTCGTGGCCGCTGGATGGCACCGGCGGCCACGATTCTCTCTCAACCGAATCGAGGAGCGTCATGAAGCGAATTCTTGCACTGTTCTTACTGATTGCCAGCACGCTGACCATCGCCGAAACCAATAACACGTCGGCAAGCGCCGACCTCTCGCCCGCGGGGCGCAGCATCGCGGAAGCCAGAAAGGCGATCGAAAAGAAACCCACCCAATACTCCGGCTACAACCTCCTGGCCATGGCGCTGGCCCGGCGCGCACGCGAAACTTCCGATGTCGGCTTCTACGCCCAGGCCGAGGACGCACTTAAGAGGTCCCTCGACCTCGCCCCCGGGAACCTGGACGGCGAAAAAATCCACGTCTGGCTGCTTCTGGGCAGGCACGAATTCGCCGCCGCCCTGGACGCCGCCAAAGCGCTCAACAAAAGAGTACCGGATGATGTCCTTATATATGGCTTCCTCACCGACGCCAATGCCGAACTCGGTAATTACAAAGAGGCGGAGAGGGCAGCGCAGTGGATGCTCGATCTTCGCCCCGGTAATCTCCCCGGCGTGACGCGTGCCGCATATCTACGCGAGCTCTTCGGCGACGTAGACGGCGCCCTCGAATTAATGGACATGGCATACCAGTCCACGCCACCGACTGAGACCGAAGACCGTGCCTGGATTCTCACCCAGATGGGCCACCTCCTGATCATCTCGGGCAAGACTGATAAGGCAGAGAAACTGTTACAGCAAGCACTCGCCCTGTTCCCCGGCTATCATTACGCGCTGGGAAACCTGGCCAAGGTTCGTATTCAGCAGAAGCGTTACGACCAAGCTGTGGATCTTCTCCAGCAACGCTATAAGGCCGCGCCCCCCGCCGAGAACCTGTATGACTTGGCCGAGGCCCTGGAGTGGGCGGGACGCCGCGATGCAGCCGCGAAAGCCTTTGCCGAATTCGAGACCAAGTCTCTGCTCGAATCCGTGCGAGCAGACAATTCCAACCGGGAGCTGATCTTCTACTACGCCGATCACGCTCACCAGCCCGCGAAAGCGTTGAACGTCGCCAGGCAGGAATACGCCCGCCGCCACGATGTTTACACGCTTGACGCCTATGCCTGGTCACTGCACCTGAACGGCCAGGACGCGGAAGCGCGCCGGCAGATCGAGGCCGCACTGGCGGTCGGGGTTCGTGATGCCAGGACGCTCCACCACGCCGGCGAAATCGCCTTGAAGCTGGGCGATCGGGCGGCAGCCGAGCACTATCTGCAGGACTCAGCTGCGTTGAACGCTCCCGGGTCCGAGCAAGCCCGGGTGACACTGGCAGCCCTCATGCCCCAATCACAAAAATAGGAAAGCTGAATATCATGCTTACCTCCATGAATTGGCTTTCTCGAATCGCGCCGTGCTAGTGCTTTGGTTCGTTGGGCAGTGCCTGTGGGCACAGGCACTGCCACAATCAATCTCCGGAGTTGTACTGGACGAGAAGGACCAGGCGGTAGCGGGAGCAACGGTTACCGCCCGCTCCGGCCCCAGAAGTATCGAAACGCAGACCGACGCGCTGGGGCACTTCTCTCTGCAGGCCCCAGCAGGACGAGTCACGCTCCAGGTAAGTGGCAAGTACATCGCTCACCAAGAACGTATGCTCGAAGCTGCTGACCCACGACAGAAGGTTGAACTGCATATCCATTACTCCATCGCCCTGGTGGACGACAGCATCGTAATCACCGCCACGACCCTCGATCCCATCGACCGCCGCAACGATGCCATCTACAAGAACACGCTGTTCTCCCGTGACGACCAGATATTCGACACGCTGGCCGCCGGCATCAACGCCGGCCAGCACGAAGGTGGAGGGAAGTCGCTCGAAATCCGCCGCTTTGGTTTCAATCTGGACCACGGAGGCGTCAACGGCGGCCTCAAGGTGCTGATGGATGATGTGCAACAGAACCAGGCGACGCAAGGACACGGCCAGGGGTACCTGGGCGCGCTGAAGTCGCTGACTCCCGAGACTGGTGCAGGATGTGGACATCCTCAATGGTCCTTTCAGCGCTGAGTACGGCGACTTTTCCGGACTCGGCGTGGCCCACATCCGGCTCAAGGAAACCCTCCCGAATTTGTTCACCGCGCGGCTGCAAGGCGGCTCCTTCGGCGCCGTTCGCGCATTCGTGGCCTACAGCCCGCAATTCGACCGTGCTGATTCTTTCATTGCTTATGAAGGCACGCACACCGACGGCCCGTTCATCAGCCCGCTGCGCTACCAGCGCGACAACGTCACTGGCAACTACACCTGGCACATCTCAGAGAAAGAGTCGCTGGGTTTCAAGTTGAACTTCGGCCGCAACGATTTCTTCTCGTCCGGACAGATTCCCCTGGATTTGGTGGCCGACGGCCAACTCGACCGTTTCGGCTACGTGGATCCCTTCGACGGAGGCCGCGTCCGGCTGGGCACCCTCGGTATCTACTACCGCAGGGACCTGGCCTCCGGTGACATCTTCAAGGTGGATGGATTTCTCACGAGGAATTCCGGCCGCGAACGATCTGGAGTCTTCCCAATGCGTTCACCTCGGCATTCAAAGGGCAGGATCCGGTCCCGCAATTCAAGGCGACAGCCAAGTGGGGGAATTCCTGGAGCCGGTTCTCACAATCGTTCCAGCCAGCAGGGCGGTGTCGGTCGGCCGCCTATTCCCAATTCGCACAACTACTGCTCACGATCAACTCAGGCTTGATGCGAGACGTCACGATCAATTTCGGCTGGAGCAGGTCATGACCGAGACTCGTGTTCACTACAACCGGCTTCTGCCGGGCTTCCGGGGGATAAATCGCATTCGAACGTTACGCCAGCAACCGAATCACTTAGATCCAGCGCATAAAGAATTTCAGTGGCTGAGGCAAGAAGCGAGCAAATCTGCATTGGGTGGCTTCCTCGGATCGAAGATGTGATTATTGTCAGCGGGCACCAGCCGGGTCTGAGGCGGTTGTGTTTTCATCAGTGGCACTATTGCTTGAAGCAGCAGTAGATTCTCGAACAAGCTGCTCCCACACCCAAGAGTGTTCGAAGAAGTATCCTACTCGGTTAGGTTTAGTATCCGAGGCAATTTGATGACTCATGGTTCGCAGCATTGCTAGGGCATCGATCCGTTTCTGGTCGACTGCCCCAGAACGTAACCAGTCCGCAAAATGACTCAACTCCGGCCCAGGCAGCTTTTCGTTGATGGCCTGCTTGATGACTAGTTCATAGCGACGGTTCGGGTAAAAAAGGTCCTTGGCTATGCGCTCGAGTTTTCTGCGAGTCGGCTCAGCGATAATGGCAGTCGCCAGTGCCGCCGCCAGAGTTGCACGAATGTTGACCATAGCTACTGATGTAGGGCGATAACCAAACTCCGCCGGGCAATGAGCAACCGCTACTTCGTCGTCATCTTCGAGTTTCCCATGCAGAAAAAGTTCGAAGATCTGGCCAACCCCTATCATGCCAAACGCGTGTAATTCCGCGGCTCGGCACGCTCCAATGCTTGCAGCGCCGAACACATGAACGCCCTGGCTCATGGCCCACAAAATTTCCTTGTGCCAGACCGCGGGAACATTTTCGAAATAGCCGTCGATAATCCCGATGGCTCGGGCCCCTTCCGACGCGATCCGATAAACATCACCTTGGGCGGCCGGCGGCAGAAAAGTCGCATCGAGCTCCTTGGAGGCTTCGTCTGTTCCGATGGTCGGACCCACAAACACATACACACTCATGCGGCGGCCTCCAAGATGGCGCGTGCGCGGCGCCCGAAGGAGTAATCCACCGAACTGCACCCCGGTTCCAACCCAGGTATGACCACCCGCGCCACCGGAATACGGAATTCGGGGTGGGTCAGATCAACTACCAACACCCGGTGCAATCCCGCTGATTCTAAGCGTCGCAGTTCCCATTCCACGTCATCCTGCAGAGTTTCTCCCTCAAAGTTCGAGATGTCTCTGTAATGGCGGAGGCATCCATTGTGCGCCAGGAATTCGTGGTTGAGTCTTTCCGTCTTGTCATCACGGAAGAAATCGTACTTGGAGCGGAAGAAGTCGTCGCGAGATCCGGCGATCGCCGTGAGCCTGCATTGTGCGGCTTCGGTTAAGGCACGGAGCAGGGCGATTTCCTTACAAGGGTGGCAGCCAGCGCCACCTCCGAACGGAATGGGACGGAGCGGATTGGGCTTCCGTTCCGCTATGAAACAGAAAAAGGCGGGGATGCCAATGTCGCTGGTCACATCCCACACGCCAGTGGCGATACCTGCCTGTTCAAACTGACCCAAGACCTGACAACTCGACTCGTCATCGATAGATTCCAGATCCAGTCGGGAGAGTTCGTGCCCCGCGCATCCGCGCAGACGCCACAACGTGACCGCGTCGCGCTCCACCAGTTCACAAATGCCGTGGCTGACTGCCTCCAGGATGTGATTGCCGGAGGCAAGACCGTCGGAACTGGCAACGAAGCACCCCGAGCCGGTCGGCAGCGGGAGGGTATAGTTCAAATGAACCAATTCGTACGGGAGCCAGAGATTTTCTTTCTGCAGCAGATCGCGAGCTTCGATCCAGAGCACCTGCGCGTTCGGATGAAACACGTCTGGATTCGGGCGCGGCAGCGCGTTGACCTCAACCAAAGCATGGGTATATCGCAGTTCTTCGTAGCTGGCTAATTTCAGCGGCAGAGTGATGTGTTCAGCATGGTATCCCTCAATGGATTCCATGACGCCAGACGCCTTGGCTGCAATTAGGGTTGTCCCCTTGCCCTGTGAAACTGCGATGGAACGCGAGTTGGGCCGGCATACCATTACGACTGGAATGCCGATGCAATCTAAACCTGTAACATTGGCAATTCGTGTGATCCCCATTACCGGCGTGAGTGGCCGGATCTTTCGCAACGTCTCTTCGGGCGCAATGGTGCGGTGGGTCCCCGAATGAAAGTGTTTGGTCCCAGAATTCAAGGCCTCGAGCACGGATGTCAGGGAAGTGGCACTCATTTGGAATCTACTGGCGTCTGGCGTGTGCGGCCGAAGGCCAAATCAGATGCTCTGTGCAGGAGCTGTTGCAATGCCCGCTGCCCTCAGCAGTTGCGAAGCCGGTGATAAGCACACACCTACGCTCCGCAGTGTTGAAGTGCTGGTGCGTGTCTTTCCAAGAAAACACGATTCGCGCAATCGCTAGGCCGACTTGCGCCTTGCGGGAGCTTTTAGTTTGTCCACATTTACACGGTGCCCGCCGACTTGTCCCATCTCTATGTGGTGACCGGGGAGCGCAACGTGGTGCCCTCCAACTTGGTCGACTAGATCTTCACCGTGAACTGCAGCGAGCTTCCGCCCCGCTATCGATTGCTCAAGTAAGTTGCCAACTCCTTTTGTAGTGTCGTCGGGTAGACGAAAGGCTTGTAATTGATCATCGGTGATGTAATAAACGCCACCATCGGCACCACGAATCAAAGTACCTTTTTTAGATTTTGCGTCGCTCACAGCATTCTCCTTTTAGGCTGATACAGACAAAGGGAACCTTTGTCGCCCACACAAAGAACTCTATTCTCGAAGACTTGTCAAGGAAATTCGGCACACTCCGCCAGCTAGGGCAACACTGACCGCGTTAAGGCGAGAAGCCGTGGGTCTGTCCTAAGCGGATCCAATGCTGGTTCGGTTTTCAGCGAGATTGACCAAAGGCGGCCGTTTTTCCGGCTTTCCTCAAGGACACGAAAAGCCTCTTCTTTATCCCCCAGCCTGGCGTATGCGAAAGCTGCCTCTGGCGGCAGAAAGCCGTGGGAGGACTGAAAACCATTGAGGATGCTTAGTGCGTCCGCCTTCTTGCCGTTCAAAGCTTCGGCATAAGCCAGGAACGCTATCGTATCGGGTACTCCCTTGGAAAGCTCTACGGCCTTCTTCGCTTCCAGCGTCCCGCCCTCCAGGTCTCCAGCTTCCAGTAAGGCCCGCGCCAAAAAGTCGTGCGCAGCATCGAAGTTCGGGTCCAGTTCGAGCGTATTCCGCAGCTGTTCGATGGATTTGCCATACTCCCGCTTCAAATACAGCACGCGCCCAAGATACGAATTGATGATGAGTGATAGAGGATCCAGTTCTCGGGCGCGCTTCGACATCGCCAGTGCCTCATCCAAACGACCTTCCATGACCAGGTCCATGGAATACCAATGCAGGGCTGTCGCATAGTTCGGGTTCAACTGCAATGCCAGCTTGAACTCGTTTTCGGACTCCAGCAGAGTGGAATAATCGAAATTGTAAACTGAGCCCAGTGACGCATGTGCTTCAGCCAGATTTGGGTCAAGCTGCAGTGCTTTGGTTGCGGCTACCTTAGCTTTGGAAAGCGACTGCGCCGGGGGCAGGGCTTCCAAATCGGCAAGAATTATGTAGCTGTCCGCAACGCCTGCATAGGCTGGGGCGTATTTTCGATCTTCGCGGATTGCTTGCTCGAAGTACTTCAGCGCTGTTCGGATGGCTTCGGCATTCCTCTTGTTCCAATAGTATCTCGCCTTGAGATAAGTCTCGCGCGCTGCCGGATTCCCCGTCGGTGTGTTGCTTAGGGCGGCCTGCTCCTCCGGTGTCACCTTAATCCTTATTTCACGCGCGATGGCCAGAGCTATGTCGCTCTGCAAGCTCAAGACATCCGTCACTTCGCGATCGTATTCCTGCGCCCAGAGATTGTTGCTGGTAGAGGGCTCGATCAACTGCGCGGTGACTCGCAATTGGTTGCCCGCACGCATAACCGATCCTGTGACCAGAGCATCTACGTGCAACTGCTCCGCGATTGCTTGGAGTGGCTTGTCTGAATGCTTGAACTGCATCACCGAATTTCGAGCGATCACTCGTTTGAGCGCTCCCATCTTGGCCAGATCGGTGATCAGAATTTCCGTCATGCCGTCGACCAGGTATTCCTGTTGCGCATCTCCCGAAAGATTCACCAGCGGCAAAACAGCCAAGGACTCGATTGGGGATTGATTTGAGCTGCTCGTGGAGCGGTGCGAGCGGCCGAACCAGAAGAGAGCGGCGCCGACCATCAGAGCCATGATCAGAACAGTAAGCAGGATGAGCTTCTTCAACGAAATCCAGCGAGGAGGCACTAGACGGAGCCGGTCCCCTGAGTCCATCATTTCCAGCGCGACCTTGACCTCCGCGGCACTCTGGTAGCGCTCTTCAGGATCTTTGGCCAGACAACGCGCGATGACCGTATGCAAGGGGGAAGGCAACTCGATCGGAAGCCGCGTGGGACGATCTCGCAAGATCGCAGAAGTCACTTCAAACTGCGTCCGGCCACCAAAGGGGAGATTGCCGGTCGACATCTCATAAAGAATGACGCCCAACGCCCAAACATCAACCCGAGCGTCGGCTTCTGCGCCCCGCAGGACTTCTGGAGCCATGTACTGGATCGTCCCCACGATCGACCCTTGTTCCGTCAAGGTCTCTGACAGCGTTTCTCCGGTGTCCGAGTTTGCACGCCTCTTGGCCAGTCCGAAGTCGAGCACCTTGACATATCCTTCCTTGGTTACAACTACGTTGGCGCTCTTGAGGTCACGATGAACCACGCCGTGGGCATGGGCATAGGCGAGTGCATCTGCTATCTGCAGGCCGTAACGGTACACGTCATCGGCGGTCAGCCGCTCGCCGCGGACGATGCTGCTCAAGGTGCGGCCTTTCAGATACTCCATCGCGATGTAGGTCATGTCATCGGCTTCGCCGACTTCATAAATCGTGCAGATATTGGGATGATTCAGGGAAGAGGCGGTGCGGGCTTCGCGCACCAGTCGTTTGCGGCCTGCTTCATCGGACGATAGGGCTGGGAGGAGAAACTTCAACGCCACATCCCGGCCCAGAACCTCATCTTTGGCCCGGTACACTTCGCCCATGCCGCCAGCACCGAGCTTCTCGATGATCTGATAGTGGCCAACCCGGTTTGCAGGTTGCGACCGTAGCGCGGCGCGTTGTGAGTCCGGAGGTTCCAAGTTCAAGCTCCAGCAAAGCTGCTACAGTGCTCGAGCTGACGTGCAACATTCCCCGACTTGGGAGGACGCCTATGCTACCGCGTACGTATTCCTTCTCCGTTGCCAAAAACGACTGGAAGGCCACCGGCGCTCGAGGCTGTAGTATACGTTTCGGCTGGACAGGTAGGCGCTGTAGATTTTTCGCAGTCTATCTTCGTAGCTGGAAAGAAGTGAGAGGTCGCCCCGAATCCCATGCTGCAGTGCCTGTCCTGCCTTTATCCCCGAGTATAGTGCATTGAAAATGCCTTGGGATGACAGTGGATCAAACGACATACTGGCATCTCCGGCCGCAACCCATCCCGGCCCCCAGCACTTGTCCAGCCGTGAACTGTTTGCACGAGTAGCCCAAGGAGCGACTTCGCTGCTCCGACAATATTCAACACTGGGCGCAACATGATACGTTTCGGCTAGCAACGACAGGAACCCCGCCGTAGTACGCGCCCGCTTGACTTGCTCACTATCGGCATCTGTGAGGTATACGACAACCCGCTTGCCGCCGGGTAGCGCCGCGGTATACCACCACCCGTGGGGAACGGATTCGATCAGAGTCGCCGTATCAGACGCTTCGGTCTGGTAGGGTTCCGCCAAACTGAAGACGCCAACTAATGCGACCAGGCGATCGTCGTGAATGCGCTGGGCCCCTTGTTGCCTCGCAAACCAGCTCTGCCGGCCAGTACAGTCAGCCACCCATCGTGTCCACACGGTGCGTGATTCCGCATCGGCAGGGTAAGTGATTTCCCAAACCCCTTCTGAAGTCCGCTCCGCGCGAATCACCCGGGCGGGTCTCTCGATTTGTGCTCCCTGGGTCAATACAAAGGAGTGCAACATGGCATCGAACTTCAACCGATCCAAGTGCCAACCATGCCCGCGCGGGTCGCGTATGAAGTCTGCGTTTCGCAACAGTGGGCTCCCCCACGATGATTGGACTCCGCAGGAGGGGCTGTGTTGGGCGGCCAGGAACTGTCTAGTAACGCCCAGAGCCTGCAGCACTGTGTTCGCAGCGGGAGGCAATGACTCACCGACCTTGAAACTCTGGTCATTGTTGTGATCGAGCAAAAGCACACGGGCTCCGGCCCGAGCGACCGTGATAGCCACCGCCGATCCGGCCGGCCCAGCACCGATAACAACGAGATCGAACTCAGCGCCGGTCAGAATGCCGGCGCCTCTTCCCGACATGTCCGATGACATTATTCTTCTCACGAGGCGCGGTCAGCCCAATGCCCGGCGGAGACTCGACCAACATGGCATCAGGAAACTCAGGGTCTCCCGGACCTGGTCTTTGCTCAACCACTCCCAGTTTGGAGAAATCGACAATCATTTGATTTATCTGGTCAACGTATGCGCCTTCCAAACCTCGATACCACGCAGAACGGGTAGCGAACGCCAGCATACGCTCGGGCAGGGGCAAGTTGCGGTTCATCACCGTTTCGTAGTCTTTTTGCGCCAGAACATGGTTAGGGACTCGGGCCGGCCAGAAGGTTGGAAGGTAGGGATCGTATTCAGGCTCATATCCGGCGCGGCAACTCGCGGTATCGGTTTGCCACGGAACCGCCATCCATCGTGTGATGTCACCGGGTCCGCTGGCCGCTAACGGTCCGTCGCTTTGGTTGACGGCGGCGGGAGTGAGCTGGTGACCGTAGTCAGTTTCCGGGTTCTTTGGCGCGCGGGGACGAATTCGGAAACGGGCGCAGTACAGACTGGGATGGCGCATCGGCCATGTCATCTCACATCCTGGGTGGAACGGGCCTCCCATGCAGAAATGCAATGCCGCTTTATCGAGAACATGCGGACGCTCCTGAAGAGGAACGTCATCGATCGTGCGAGGAGGAATCCAGTTGGGATTCCAATCAGGGATGAAGTGACCTTCAACCCAGCGCTTCAGCAGTTCGTGCTGGGTTTTAGTAAGAGCCAGGAACTGGCGCGCATCCGTCGCTGGCACGTTCATATTGTCTCCGTACACCTGCGGCCAAGCGTGGACATCGATCATCTTGTAATCGGGATCGCGAAAAATGTTGAAAAGCTGCCGCCGGATCTCTTTGTACTCTGCCTTCGCGTTACTCAATTTCTCGAAGTATGAAGACCGCAGGAAATCATACGGCGCTCCCCACCCAAATTGGATGTGGAAACCATAATTGACCCATTGGGCCTGGCAAAACTGCGAGAGAATAGGGTAGATGTGCTCCCGGAACGAAACCTTTTCCGGGGGGTTGAGCCACCAGTTCTGGTAGGTATCAACCATTACGTCATACATGGTCTGTATGGAGATGATGTCGGGAGCGTAATTAGGCGGCGCAACCACCGCCCAGGCAGGATCAACCGGAATTGATTTGCCGTTCAACTTGATCGTCGCAGTCACGGGTCCGTCTGATGTGTCGTCATACCAGCCATCATTGTTTGCAAAGTCAATGGCAGTGTTGTTGGGGAAAGGGGTGGCGGAAACGCCGCGGCCACCAAGGAAGATCAGCCTCCCTTCCGCGTCGGTGCGAAGCTCGCCGAGGTATACGTTTTGTTCCAGGAATCTGCCGGTATCAAACCAATAACGATCGCCCTGCTCATTCCTTCCGGAAATGGGGCGCGGCCCCGGATCAATGATTAACTGATTGCGTCCAGCTCCGGTGAAATTTGCGTTTCGACGTGGAACCGGGACTCCTTCCGGAATGTCGAGCGCAACGTTGAAGCAATACCAAGCCGCCTTCTTGTTAGCGACGTGTACTGTCCATTCGATCTCGGCATTGTCGCAGGTCAACTCTTCCACTACACGGTTGCGTGAGTCGTAGCCGAAGATCCTGAACCTTGCCGCCTGACGCTTGAGAAATCCGCTAGTGTCCTTGTATCCACCTTCAGGAGCCGGGGTTGGGTAGGGAAGCTCTGGCCCGATGAAGAACGCATCTGAGCTGTCGCCGACTCGAGCTATTCCAATACTCGGATGAATCGCCGCCCGGACAATCGTGTCCATTGTAGTCATTTAGATTCCTCTCATCGCGAGGCTACGTACTGCTACGGTTTGTGTTGCCGCTCATCATCATCGGTGCGAGCGCCTAGGCATCACGGCCCATCGGCCAGTCGGTTAGAATTAGCAGCAGGAAGCGGCTTCCAGCAACTGGGATCAAGAAAATGCACCCAACTGGAGTTCTTGTCAAGAAGCATCCGTCTGCCCGTGAAAGGACAACAGGGTTACGAGAGCTAGCTCAGTAGCAGCCCCGAGTCCTCGTAGGTATGATAGCGGCCAGCGGCTTCACGCTGTTGGCCTACAACATCCTCCACAAGCAACCGCTGCACCCGCTGCATTTCGGGGTGCTCACAATGGTCGAGCGGTTTGGTGATAGATACCGCAACTACTCCGACCTCACACGGCGCTTCCTTACCCGCATGTTGCGGTAGAAAACTCCACGGGGCCATTTGAAGGGCC
>Ga0209160_1001738_pt1 | contig 18323 bp, 17 predicted proteins | sample GraSoiAngelo_153_FD_186167 | JGI IMG/M metagenome (GOLD analysis project Ga0209160, IMG submission 186167) | Grasslands soil microbial communities from the Angelo Coastal Reserve, California, USA - 14_1009_12_40cm (SPAdes) (version 2) | ecosystem: Environmental > Terrestrial > Soil > Grasslands ... | reverse complement strand
GCTCGCCCCACCGGCGCTTTGCGCCACCTCCCCACAAGTGGGGAGGAGTTATGAACTTCACGCCCTCGCCGGCCCTGATCACCTGCCATCCACCTTCATGGACAAGTCGGTGGTGGTGGTAGCACAGAGGGAGCAGGTTGGGCAGGTCGCTTCTTCCGCCGCGAGCCCAGAACTCGATGTGATGCGGGCTGGTCATGTTGACCGGCCGGTCGCATTCCGGGGCCGCACAGGTGCGGTGTCTTGCTTTGAGCGCTCGCCACTGCGATGGCGAGACACTGCGCGTTGCTCGGCCAACGTCAACGACGACAGAGTCAGCCTTGAGAACCCGGTGCAGGGTTCCGTCGCAGGCCAGGCGCTGGACGGTCTTGCTCGAGATCGGCATTCCGCCTTGCAGCTCTGATGCGGGAGCACCCAGCTCGCCTTTCAGGCCTTCGATGGTGGTGTTGATGCTGATGTGCGGCCGCACGCCGTTGCGCCTGGGCAGCGTGCCGGCGCCCATGGCGTGGTGCATGGCCTCGACCAGCGCGTCAGCGCGCCGCTGCTTGGCCGTCCTCCGATCGTCGGCGCCCAGCGGATTGGACATGGAGTCGATGGCTGCCTTGAGGGTTGTGCCCCCGACCGGATCCAGCCAGGCGTCCAGCCGGTACATGCCGCCGCTCTCGCTGATGAAGAGCTGGCGGCGCTCGAAGTCGTCTTCGACTTTGGCCGAGAAGCCCTCGGGGTCGACCGCGTGCCACGTTCCGGCCGCGATGTCGCGCAGGTCTTTGATCGAGAAGCGCTTGGCGTTGCCGATCCACATCTCCTCGTCGATGCGAGCGCCGATCTGGTCAACGCGCTCTTGCAGATGGCAGATGACCGAGGCCGCCTGGAATCCGATCTCGCCCGAGCTCAGCGCCTCAGCAACTATTGGCATCGACCTGAGCTGGCTGCCGACGCACAGCCGATCGGCCGCGGCGGTCTTGGACATTTGGCATTCCCTTGCCACCCATGAGCAAGCGCTCTGGCCGGACAGCAGATGCTGGTTGCGCTTCTTGGCCGCCGCCACGGCCCGGCAGAGCTTGCCCTGGAGGCGGTCGATGGCGGCGCTAAGGCGCCTGGGATCGACGAAATCGTCGTCGGCGTCACGCTCGAAATCCTCGATCGCAGACTCGAGCTTGACGAGTTCATCAAACATGTCGCGATTATACGAACTTTAGTTTGGTATGTCCATATATTTTCAGTAAATTTATATTCACCGCAGACGTGTCTTCAACGCCGCCACGCCCGCCCATCACACCCTCTTCACAGTCCAGACCTTTAGCCTTACACTCGCCACGAATGGGGCGGAGACGTTGGAAACTCATCTTCGGTCCCTCGCTGGTGAAGGAGCCGGTGATCTACCAGCTCGGCCGCAAATTCGAGATCGTCACCAACATCCGCCGCGCCGACGTGACCCGTGACCAGGGCTGGGTCTTGCTCGAAGTCTCGGGCGAGCCCGAGGAGCTGGACAAAGGCGTCGACTACCTCGAGTCTCGGGGAGTGAAGGTCGAACCGGCCGAGGGCGACCTCGTCGAGTAGTTTCTACAGCTAGCGGGTCGTCATCGCCAGTCGTGCTCCTAGGAGCGCCTTCGTCGCCTGCACGTCGCCGATCGCCAACAGGTTCGGAGCTTAGCTCCGAACTACGATTGGCGCCGGAAAATGGCGGAGTCGGTGGATGTCGCGATCATTGGTGCCGGCCAGGCCGGGCTGGCCACCAGCTGGTACCTCAAGCAAGCCGGCGTCGAGCACGTCGTCCTGGAATCGAGCCGGGTCGCCGAGACGTGGCGCTCGCGCCGGTGGGACTCGTTCTGCCTGGTCACGCCCAACTGGAGCGTCAGATTGCCAGGTGCCGAGTACGCCGGCCCAGACCCCGATGGCTTCATGCCGCTCGCCGAGCTCATCGATTACTTCCAGCACTGGGCCGACTCGTTCGACGCGCCAGTGCAGACGAACAGCAACGTCTCGTCACTCGAGAAAAACGACGGAGATTTCGTCCTTGAGTTGGCGGACAAGAAGCTCCGGGCGCACACTGTCGTGGTCGCGACCGGCGCCTACCAGCGGGCACACAGGCCGGCGGGCGCCGAACAGCTGCCCCCCACGCTGTTTCAGCTACTGGCTGAGGAATACTCGAACCCAACCACTCTTCCCCCCGGCGCGGTGCTGATCGTCGGCAGCGCCCAGACGGGCTGCCAGCTCGCGGAGGAGCTCCACGAAGCGGGCCGCAAGGTCTTCATCGCGTGCGGCCGGTGCCCGTGGGGCCCTCGGCGGATCGGCGGTCGCGACATCGTCTGGTGGGCAGCGCAGTCTGGATTCCTCGACCGCACGCCCGCGACGCTCCCCGGACCCACAGCTCGGCTGGTCGGAAACATAGTCACCACCGGCCATGGCGGCGGCCATGACCTGCACCTCCGCACGCTCGAGCAGATGGGAGTCGAGTTGCTCGGCCGCTTCAGGGGTGCCGAGGCCAACAAGATCGGCTTTGCCGATGATCTGGCGGCGAGCGCCGACTTCGGTGACGCAAGGCTCGGCGACCTGTGGAAGTACATCGAAGCTCACTGCGCCGCTTCCGGTCTGGCACTGCCGGATTTCGAGCTGCCGCAGCCGCTGCGAATCGCGACCCGGACCGAGCTCGACGCCGCCAAGGAAGGCATCGGCACCGTGATCTGGACCAGCGGCTACCGTCCCGACTACGGGTGGATGAAGCTCCCGGTGTTTGACGAGATGGGCTTTCCGGTTCAGCGCGATGGCGCTTCCGAGATCCCCGGGCTCTATTTCGCGGGCGTCCACTGGATGCGCAAGCTCAAGTCATCAATCCTCTACGGTGTGGGAGAGGACGCAGAGTTGCTCGCGCAGCACATCGTCGCCAACAGATCGTGAGAGTCGCCGTCGCGATGTCCGGCGGGGTCGATTCGTCGGTCGCCGCCGCGTTGCTGCAGGCGCAGGGTCACGAGGTCGTCGGTGTGACGCTGCAGCAGTGGCCGCGTGACGATTCCGACGAAGCCACCCGCCACGGTGGCTGCTGCTCGCTGTCCGCAGTCGAGGACGCGCGTCGGGTCGCCGCCGTGCTGGACATTCCTTATTACTGCTGGAACCTGGAGCAGGAGTTTGGCGAGCGCGTGATCGAGCCTTTCCATCGCGCGTATCTCGCGGGGCGAACACCGAATCCCTGCGTGCGGTGCAACGCGTTCGTGCGCTTCGACCTGATGCTGTCCCGTGTCGTCGAGCTCGGATTCGACCGCCTGGCGACCGGTCACTACGCTCGGATCACACGCGGGCCGCAAGGTCCAGAGCTTCACATGGCCGTCGATGCCGCGAAGGACCAGTCGTACATGCTCTATCACCTGGACCGCGAACGGCTTTCGCGCATCGTCTTCCCATTGGGCGGGATGAGCAAGCGCGAGGTGCGCCAGCACGCGTTGGAGTTCGGTCTGCCGGTCGCGAACAAGGCTGAGAGCCAGGAGATCTGCTTCGTGCCGCGCGGTCAGACAGCCGCGTACCTCGCCCGGCGGCTGCCGGTCCGAGCAGGCGCCGTCACGGATGCCGCCGGGCGCCGGCTCGGCACTCATCGGGGGACCGCGCTGTACACGGTCGGACAGCGCAGCGGTTTCGGTGACCTCGCCGAACCGGGGCCATGGTACGTGACCAGGATCGACGCGGCCACCAACCAGATCGTCGTCGGCCGCCGCGAGGACCTTGCCGTGCGCGAAGTCTCGCTCGAGGAGGTCACGTTCATCGACGGCACGACACGCGAGCCGCTTCCGTGCGAGGTCCGGCTTCGCTACCACTCGCCCGCCATCCCGGCGGTCTATGAGGACGGTCGCTTGAGGCTCGACGAGCCTTTCCTCGGCGCGGCGCCTGGCCAGGCGGCGGTGCTCTATTCGGGCAGCCGCGTGCTGGGCGGGGGGATCATCGCAGCGGCCGCGTGAGCCGCTCTCCCGACCTCGTTCTCGCCGCTTTCCACTGGCTCGAGTACCTCGGGCTGCTCGGAGGCATCGGCTCGTTCGTCGTCCGGCGGCTCGGCCGGATGCCTCCTCGCATCGAATGGGCGAACCCGCCGATGCACATCGCGTTCGCGGCGGCGCTGGCCGGCGGCCTGGGTTTGCTGGCGTTCGAGCACGGCTCGTGGGCCGTGCCGCGCGTGGCCGCCGAAGGGGCGGCGCTGGTGCTGTGTCTGCGCGGCAATCGGTATGTCGCGCCCTTCGCCGTTCTGGCGGCTGCCCTCCTGCCATTGGCCGGTCACGCGTCCGGCGTGTCACCGCAGGCCGCCGGGGCCGAGTTCGCCGACGCTCTCCATGTGCTGTCCGCCGGCATGTGGGCGGGAGGCATCCTGGCCCTTGCCAGCCTGCAGCCGTCCGACGGGTGGAGGTCACCCGAGGCACGGATGTTGCTCGAGCGGTTCGGCCGCGTTGCCCTGATCGCGTTCGGCGTCACCGCCCTGACCGGGTTGCTGAGGGCGACCGAGCAGCTGTCGGACGTCAGCGACCTGTGGACGACGACCTATGGCGTCGTCCTGATGCTCAAGTCAGCGGGCGTCCTCGCGATGCTTGCCGCGTCGCTTGCCTGGCGCCGCGGGTGGCCGGCAGGCGGGGCCGAAGCCGTCCTGGCGACTGCTGTGGTCGGGGCGACAGCCTTGCTCGCCGCTTTTCCGCTACCGGCATAGGATTGGGCTGTGGCGCAAATTCGCGACGTGATGGCCAAGCGGCTGCAGACGGTCGGCCCCGACGACACCGTCGGCGAGGCCGTCGCGGTGATGGCACAGAACCGCATCGGATCGGTCCTGATCATGGATGGCGAACGGCTGCTGGGCATCTTCACCGAGCGCGACACAGTGCGCGCGCTGTCTCAAGCCCACGACGCGGCAAGGCATGAAATCGTCTCGTGGATGACGCACAACCCCACGACGGTGGCTCCGGACGTGGATGCCGAAGACGCGCTGCGGACAATGCTCGACAGCGGCTTTCGCCACCTACCCGTCGTTGAGAACGGCAAGGTCATCGGCATGGTGTCGATGAGGGATCTCGCCGGCTAAACGAAGCGATCTGCGTGCCGGCTCGGGACGCTATGGATCCCTGCATCGGGCCTGGGCCGAATCGTTGGTGTAGGCGCCTGCGGCCGCCCCATCCCCGGCCTGCGGCCGCCCCATCCCCGGCCTCCGGCCGGTACTTCCCCATAAATGGGGAAGAGTTGCCACCTCTAAATGGGGAAGAGTTGCCACCTCCCCATGAACGGGGAGGAGTTCCGTGCCTAACCCCCGATGGGGTCGAGGTAGAACTTTCGCCAGCCGACCGTCTGAAACCCGAGCTTGTCCAGGATCGGCGCCGACATCGGGCCGCCCCACACGGCAATCCCCGGAGCGCCCGCTTCGCGCGCCATGTCGAGTCGCACCGCCACCATTGCGCGGTACACGCCGCGGCCGCGAAACTTCTCCCGCACCGCGCCGCCGTTAATGATCGCGCCGGCAGGCGGGTAAAGCGTCAGACCCGCGCTGCCAGCGGGCTCGGTGTCTATGGTTGCCAGCACGACGCGGCGGTTGCGTGCGGTCAGCTGGTTCTGGCGGCGGCGTTCCTGGGCCGCGACCTGTTCGGGAGTGACGCCGCGCTCGGTGTCGCCGAACGCCTCGGCGTTGACCGCGTCGGCGAGGCGGAACAGCTCCGGGTCGGCGAGCGCGTCGTGCATCACGAGTCCGGTGGCCATCGGGCCGTTCAGGGACGCGTCAGCGGGTAGGACCATCACCGCGAGCTCGGGGGCCAGCGGCTCCGGCATGACGCCATGAGCGGCAAGGCGGTCCGCGAAGTCAGCGGGTTCCGTGTCGGGATCGAGGATCCACATCAGCGGCAGGTGGCGCAGCGCAAACGCCGCGCGCACCTCATCGATCACCTCGTCAGCGTCGTCTGCATCACAGCGAATCCAGGACACGCTGTTCGGCCCGGGGATCGGATAGTCCGGTTGCATCGTGATTCGGTACCACGGCGTATCGACGACCTCTATCCCGGGCGCCGCCGGCTGCTTGAAGTGGTTGGCGAACTCGACGAGCGCCGGATGGGATACTGCGGCCATGCGCGTATTCTCGCGAGCCCTCGGGCGTTGGGACATGCTCCGTCTCGCCGCGATGGGGGCCGGCGTCGCCTCGCTGGTCCTCCTGGCGGCCTTCGTTGTCGCGGGCATCACCGTGCGTCCAGACCTCGCGAGCGTGCTGGCCGCGCTCGGCGCGCTGGCGATTGGCGCAGCCGGCTTTATGTATGCTTGGCGCGAGCCGGGGGCCTAGCCGAAAAACCGGCATATAGCCGCGTCTTTCATCACCACGGAGTGTCCATGGACTCCCTCCACGCGATTGGTTTCTACGTGTCCTCCGGCGTGTTGCTCATCGGGGGTCTTGGAGTTGCGTTGCTGCCCGGTCGCGAGCTGCGTGGCGCGGCCCTCGCGGTCGTCGGGGTCGGACTGGGAGGTCTGTACGTCTCGCTGGCCGCCGGTTTCGCGGCCGTGGTGGCGCTGATCTGCTACCTGGCTTGCGGCGCCCTGGTCGCCGGCCCGCGATACCGCTCGGTGGAGGTTGTCGTCGGGCCGCTGTGGCGGCAGGTCGGAGCCCTCGGAGCGGCGGGGTTGCTTGTTGTGATCATCTACGCCGCCTTCCGCGGCGACTTCGTCACCGCGAAGTTCTTCGGCGGCGCATTCGGGGTATCGGCCATCGGCCGCCTCCTCTTCGCCCACGACGCGCTGGCCACCGAAGCTGTGGCGGCTCTCGTCCTCGTGAGCCTTGCGGGAGCCACGGCGGTGTGGCGGGTCAGGGAGAGGGCGCGTTGAGCGCGAGCCTGGTCGCCGCGCTGTTCGTCGCCGCGGCGCTTGTCGCCGTCGGCGTGTTCACCGCCGTGTGGCGTCGCGACGTGACCGCCGCGCTAGGCGGCATCCCGTTGATCCTGGGCGGAGCGGGGGTCGCGTTCGTTGGCGTGGCGCGTTTCGCGGCAGCGGGAAGCCCGCATCTCTTCGGCCAGGAGTTTGCCGTCCTGCTGGCGATCGCCGCCGTCGCCCTGCTGGCGCTTGGCCTCGGCATCGCCGGCCGGGAGGGCGCTCGCTGAGCTTCTTCGCGCTCGCAGGCGACCTTGTCGCGGCGGCGTCGGGAGCGGCTTCGGGGGCTGCCTCCGGAGCGAGGCCGTCCGGCTTCAACTTCGACCCGGCGAACGCCCTTGGCTGGGCCGTGCCGGTCCTGCTCATCGCACCGTTTGCCTCGTTCTTGCTTGCGCTGTCGAGCGTCCGCACGAGACGGTCCGCGTCGGCGACGGCGATGTTCGGCACGGTGGTGTCGCTTCTGCTCACCCTGCTCGTGGCGTGGGGCCTGGCCCGTAGGTCGACGCCGTACGTCGCCAGCTACCAGTACATCAACATGTCGGTCGCGTTCTCCGGACCGACCAACTTTCAGACGTTTGCGATCAACCTCGTGTTCCACGTCGACCACCTGACCGTCATCGCGCTGCTGGTGATCGAGGTCTGCGTGATCGCCGCGATCGGCTGGCACCAGCTGATGGGCCGCTCCGAGCCCGGCGCGGCTCGCTTTCATGCGTTGATCACCCTGCTTCTCTTCGCATGCACCGGCGTGCTCGTGAGCTGGGACCTGGCCGAGCTGTTCGGATTCTGGGCGCTGGCGGGTGCGTTGACGTATCTCCTGCTCACGCATCGCTGGGGGTTCGACGAGGCGGCATCACGGGCCCGCATCGCGCTCGCGCTGCCCTTTTTGACCGACCTTTCGCTGCTTTGCGGGATCGCGTGGCTCTACGCGCGCTACGGCACCCAGAACCTGGCAACGCTTTTGCCGATCCTGCACACGAACCCCGGATGGACGGTCCGCTCGATCGTGGTCGGATCAGTGCTCCTGTTCGTGGGTGTGGCGGGCCGGCTCGCCTTGTGGCCGTTGAGCGGCTGGCTCAGCATGACCTCGGCAACTGCCCCAACCGCGGCGTCCGCCATCGCGCAGTCAGCATGGCCCGTCGTCGGCATGGTCGTCCTCTACCGGTTGACGCCGATCTTCGCTGCCTCCAACAGGCAGACCCTGCAGGCGTTCCTGGTGGCGTGCGCCGTGTCGGCGGTGATCGCCGGCGCCACCAGCCTGGTCGGCAATGGACCGCGGCGCGTCATCACGCTTGCCGGCTCTGGCGCGGTCGCGGTCGCCGCGGCGGTCGTGATCAACGGCGCCTATCACCAGCCCGCGACGTTTGCCATCGCCGGGGTCGCTGCGGTCCTCGCGGTTGCGCCGGCGCGGGCCGCCGCGCTACTCGCTGCTTCGACCATCGCGAACGCGATGCGCACCGACGATATGGCTGAGATGGGGGAGGCGTGGCGCCGGATGCGCGCGAGCTCGGGTGCGCTGCTCGCGTCCGCCATTGTCATCGGACTCGCTGCGAGCGGAGCGCTTGCCTTCGGGGTCAGCTCGCGCTCGCGGCTGGGCATCGCCCTCGGCGAGGCGGTGCTGCTCCTCGCGGTGGGCGCGATTCGTGTCTTCGTCGGCGCGTCATTCGGCATCCTGCGCAGGCGTCGCGCCTTTGATCCCGATCGCGTTCGCGAGCCTGAGGGCGCGCGCGGGTTTCCGTACTGGCTGGCTGTCGCCGGCGCCGCTTTGCTCGTCGCATCGTTCCTGACCGGTTGGTTGAACTTCCTTGACGGCCAGAAGCACCCTGCCGCGGGGCCGCTGGCGATCGCGTTGTGGGCCGCCGTCGCGATCGTCGGCTTTGCCGCGTGCGCGCTGGTCTTCACGCGCGACAAGGACGGCGCGCTGGCTCTCTCGGCTTTCGGCGGAGGTTTTCTGGGGCGCTACGCGGCGGGCGGACTCGGCGTCGTGGACCGCTTCCTGGTCGAGCCCACCACGGACGCGGGGCACCGCGTCTCCGACTGGATCGCCGCGGGCGACGGAGCGCTCGGCCGTTTCGCCACTGCGTCGGGCCAGCTGGCGCTGGCGGCGGGACGCGGACCCGCTCTGCCGATCGTGGTCGGCCTGGCCATAGTCCTCGCCGTCGTGTTTGCGCTGGTGGCGCCAGGGATCGCGCGATGACGCTGTCCGCGATCACCCAGCAATCCGTCGGTGCCGGCATCTTCTCCTCGGCGTTCTTGCTCAGCATCCTGATCTGGCTGCCCGTGATCGTCGCCGTCGGGATCGCGATCATGCCCAACCCGCGCGGCCGCTACGACACGTTGATCAAGCAGATCGCGTTCTTCGCGAACCTCGTGACGATGTTCATCCTCTTCATCGCCTACAACCAGTTCGAGAACTTCCTGCCGACGATGCAGTACGAGGAGAAGATCGCGTGGCTGCCCGCGATCGGGGTCACGTATCACCTCGGCGTCGATGGTCCCGGCATCGCCATGCTGATGCTCTCGGGCCTGGTTGGCATCGCATCGGTGCTGGCCTCGATCGGCATACGCGAACGCGTGCGCACATACTTCGCCCTTCTCCTTCTCGCGCAGGCGTCTGTGAATGGCGCGATCGTCGCCCGCGACATGTTCGTGCTCATCCTCTTCTGGGGTGCATCGATCGTTCCGATCGCGCTGCTCATCCTCGGCTGGGGCGGCCCGCGGAGGGTGGGGGCGGCTTGGCGGCTCGTCGGTTACTGGGGGCTCGGCACGGCGGCGCTCGCGGTCGGCGTGCTCGCTCTGTACGCGGTGACAGGCGGCCGCACCTTCGATATGGACACGCTCCTCGGGACCGCCCAGTCGCCGCGCATCCAGATTGGCGTCAGCATCGCGATGATCGTCGCCGGCGCGACGCGGCTGCCATTGTTCCCGCTCCATGGATGGCTGCGCGACGCGCTTGCCGAGGCGCCGGTCGGCGTCGCGGTTGTCGTGTCGGGCGCGGCGTCGAGGCTCGGCGCCTTTCTCCTCTTGCGTGTGGTGATCGGTGCCGAACCCGCGGCCGCCCACCTGCTTTCGCCGGTGCTCGCCGCCCTGGCGGCGTTGACGGTGGGTTACGCCGCCCTCGCCGCGATTCGATCCGTCGACATCCGCCACGCGGGCGCCTACCTCGCGATGGTGCCGGGCGGCATCACTTTGCTGGGCCTCGCCGCGATCTCGCCGTTGGGCATCGCGGGGAGCGTGCTGAGCCTCTTTACAGGCGGACTTGCGGCAGCGCTCATCGCAGGTGTATGCGCCACCGTGGCTGAGCGCGCTCAGACGCGCAGCCTGCTCCTGCTGAGCGGGCTCGCGCCCCGCATGCCCAACATCGCATGGATCTTCTTGCTCGCCGCATTCGCGCTGCTCGGCGTGCCCGTCTTCGCGTCGTTCGCGAGCGAGGTGATGACCTTCTTCGGCGCGTTCAAGACCCAGCCCATCGGAGCGTTCGCCGTGGCCATAGGCCTTGCCATCACCGCCGTGGCCCTGGCCGCACTGCTTGGACGCGTCCTGTTCGGCTCGCCCAACTCAGACGCGCCTGGCGTGTCCGACGCGGCTCTTGGCGAGACCTGGTACCTCGGCATCCTCGCTGGAGCGCTGCTCTGGATCGGGCTGTTCCCCGGCGGACCCAAGATTCCAGGGACCGACACGCCGCTTTTCGACCCCGGCTTCGTGAGTCAAATCGCAGCGGGCGTCTCCGACATCACGTCCAACTACACGCTGCCGGCGTCGGCCGCACCCGCCGCTCAATGAGGTACGCGGTTCTGGTTCCGGAGGCGCTCGTGGTCGCCCTCGCGGTCGCCGTCTTGCTCGCCGGGCGCTTCGGCTGGATGCCCCGGACGTCTCGCGCGTACCTGCCCCAGGTGACCGCGCTTGTCGTCCTGGTCGCGTTCGGGATCGAGCTCTGGGCGGGCGCGTCGGTGACGACCTATTTCGGCGGCGCGCTCATCCAGGATCGGTTTGCGTTGTTCGCCAAGGCGGCCGCGTTGCTGACGGCGGCCATCGCCCTCGCGGCAACCGACTGGGCGGCCGAGGACTCCCTGCACATCGGAATCGCGATGCCGCTGCTGTCGGCCTTCGGTGTGATGGTCGCCGCTTCCGCCGGCGACATGCTCGGACTGTGGGCAGGACTCGAGCTCGCCGCAGCGGCCGCGGTGGTGATGGTTTCCCTGCGCCGTCCCGACCTCGCGCTGCGCCTGCTGCTCGTGGGCGGCGTCGCGACCGGCCTGATCTTGTTCGGCCTTGCATTCCTCTACGCGACGACGGGCAACTCCGACCTGAGTGCGATTCGCGACGTGCTCGCGAACAGGGCTCCGACCCTGGCGCTGGCGCTGCCCATGCTTCTGCTCGCGGCAGGCCTTGCGGTCCGTGCCGGCATCGCTCCTTTCCACGTCGCGGGGCTGCCCGCCGGTGTCGGCGCGTCGCCGCTGGGCGCCGGGCTCGTCGTCGGACTCACGGCGGTTGCCGCCGGTACGGTCGCGATCAAGCTGGTGACGGCGCTCATTCCGATCCCCGCCGTTTACATGCTGTACGCCGACGTCCTCGCAGCGGTGGCGATGGTCGGCGGCGGAGCGGCCGCCCTGGCCGTGCGTTCACCTCGGCCTCGCCTCGCCTACCTGGCGGTCGGCCAGCTCGGGTGGGTGACGGCGGGACTGGCGACGCATTACCGATCCGGGATCGCGGCCTCGCTGTTCCTCCTGGGCGCGTTTGCGATCGCGGCCACGTGCGGTCCGGCCCTTCTCGGGCGGGCCGAAGGTGGGGAGCCGGCGATCGCGGGACTTGGAGCGGTTCGCCCGGTGCGGGCGGCCGGTATCGGGCTGGCCATGCTGTCGCTGGCCGGGGCGCCGCCGCTGGCGGGTTTCTTCGGCGAGCTGACGGTCGCCGCGGCCCTCGCGCAGAGCGGGAACTTCGTCCTCCTTGGGCTCGGGCTCCTAGGCTTGGTGATGAGCATCGCCGCGGTCATCGGCACCTTGCGCGTCCTCTATATACAGAGCCCTCTAGAGGAGGCCCGACGAGGCGCGGCCGCCGCGCTGCCCGCCGTCACAGGGCTCTCGACCGCCGGGGCGGTCGCCTTCTGCGTCGTGATCGCCGCCTACGGGGTGTTCGGCAACCCGATCTTGGGACTGGCCGATCAGGGGGCCGAAGCGCTGGGACTTAGGTAAACTGAGCGCCAGCGAACTGAGCACGCGTCGCAGAAAACGTCCTGGAGGTCCCCGCCCTGACCGCGCAGAAGAAGCGGGCTCGGGCCCGAGCGCGCACCCGACGAGTCCCCAAGCAGCAGCCCACGAACCGCCCGCTGATGCGGTTCACTTTGCTCGCGCTGATCGTCATATCGTGCGCGGCGCTGCTCGGCACGGGCACCACGATCGGCGTCGTCGACTACTTCGCCGGCGACCTGCCCTCGATCGATGCGATCCAGACCGCCAACCTCAGCCAGACGACGCGCATCCTCGACCGCAACGGCAAGCTGATCGAGGCGCTCTATCACGAAAACCGCACCGTCGTCCCGCTTGGCAAGATCAGCCCCAAGCTGCAAGCCGCGACGATCGCCACCGAGGACCGCACGTTCTACGACAACTCGGGCGTCGACTACCGGCGCCTGTTGATCGCGGTCTTCTATGACCTGACGCACCGCACCGCGACGCTCGGCGGTTCGACGATCACGCAGCAGGTCGTCAAGAACGACGTCCTGGACACCGAGGAGGCGCAGAGTCGGACCGTCAGCCGCAAGTTTCGCGAGCTGCTCCTCGCCGAGGAGATGGAGCGTCGCTACACGAAGCCGCAGATCCTCGAGCTCTACCTCAACACGATCAACTACGGCAACGGCGCGTACGGCGCGGAGGCGGCGGCGCAGACCTACTTCCAGGTCCACGCCAGCGATCTGACCTGGGGTCAGGCAAGCTTCCTGGCCGGGCTGCCGCAAGCGCCGAGCGATTACAACCCGTTCGGCACGCCCGACCAGGTGGACGCGGCAAAGGGGCGATGGCGCCAGGTCCTGGACAGCCTGGTCGCGGTCGGCCAGCTCGCGGGGCCGACGGCCGACAGCATCTTTGCGGAGAACGTGATCCAGAAGATGATCGCCGCGCGCAAGGCGCTGCCCGCGGCGCACCCTGCGCTCACCGCGCACTTCGTCGATTACATCGTCAAGTACATCAAGCAGCGCTACGGCGAGCTGGCGCTATACGAAGGCGGTCTGACGATCACGACGACGCTCGACCTCAGCACGCAGGCGATGGCCGACAAGTGGGTCAAGTCCGGCGTCCACGCTTACGCGAAGCGGGGCGTGAACACCGGGGCGATGCTGGTGATGAACCCGAACGACGGCGAGATCCTCGCCATGGTCGGCAGCGCGGACTACAACAACGCGGCGATTCGCGGGCAGATCAACTTGACCGGCACCGATCCGCTTGGGTGGCGCGGCGTCGGGTCGTCATTCAAGGTCTACACGTACGCGGCCGCGCTGCAGGCGGGATTGCTCACGCCGTCGTCTCTGCTCAACGACCAGACGGGTACCATCGGCGGGCACACCTTCAGCGACTGGGACGGCAAGCACCAGGGCTACATCACGCTGCGCACGGCGCTGGCGCAATCGCGCAACTTGCCCGCGCTGTGGACGTACTCGCAGGAAGGCGGTGACCGCGTCGTGTCTCTGCTGCACAACCTGGGCGTGACGGCCAAGATCGAGAACCCGGCGGGCGTGTCGACCACGCTCGGCCATGACGCGATCTCGATGGCTGAGCACCTCGCCGCGTATTCCGCGTTCGACAACGGCGGGTTCCGGGTCAGCCCGCACGGCATCCTGCGGGTGACCGACGCGAGCGGGAACGTGGTCGAGGCTTTCGACCCGAACTTCGGCCACGTCCAGGTCATCACACCCGAGCTCGGTTACGTGATGACCGACCTGCTGCGGGGGCCCGTGAAGCTGTACCTCGGTTCGCTGGGTGCCCGTCCCGTGGCCGGCAAGTCGGGAACGACCGAGGCCTACACCGGGTCCATATTCATCGGCTACACGCCGAACCTCGCGGTGGCCGCGTCGTTGATGCACATCAACGATGGACCGAAGTGCAACTCGGGCTTCGCGTACCTGGCGACCAACTTTCGTCCGTCCGGATGGCAGTGCCCGACGTCGGTCCTGTTCGGCGAGAACGTCGGCATCTCGGTGTGGAAGCCGTTCGTGGCGGAGTACTACACGAAGCATCCGTGGCCCGCGATGTGGAAGCCACCGGCCGGTGTCGTCACCCGTCAGGTGTGCGCGTATGACGGCGGGTACATATCGAACGGCGGCTACAACGAGATCTTCCTCAAGGGTTTTGGCGAGCCGCGCATGCCCTGCGGCGCGAATCCGTATCCCGGCGAGGCGCCCTACACGCCGCCGTTAACGTCGCCGTTGCCCTTGCCCGCGCCCACGCCGAAAGTGACGCCACCGGCACACTAGTCGCCGTGCGTCTGAACCGGACCGGCGTGGTCGCGGGTGCGATCTATCTCGCCGTCGGATTGGTGTGGCTGCTGGTCGCGCGCCCGGCGGGTGCTGTTTGGCTGGTGGCCTTGTGGCTCGTGGTGGTCGCCGTGGTTGGCGCCTTCGTCCCGGGCGAGGCGAACCAGGTCACGCTCGCGCGTGCCTATCTCGCGGCGCCCGCGCTCGTATATGCGGTTGCGGGCCAGTTCGGGTTTCTCGCGCTGGCGGTCGCCCTGGCCGGCCTGACGGACCTGGTCGACGGCACGGTCGCTAGGCGCTTCGGGCATCCGTCGAACTTCGGCGGCGCGCTCGATCCGGTCGTGGATGGCGCCTTCATGGGCGGGCTGGTACTCGGGCTGGCGTTGGGCGGAACCTTTCCGCTGTGGCTTGCGCTGGTCGTGGTCGCTCGATACCTGCTTCCGGCGTTGGCAGGAGGAGCGCTGATCGCAGCCGGCCGCCGGCCCGAGCTGCGCCACACCCTGACCGGGCAGGTGTCGACGACGCTGATCCTCGTCCTGGTGGGCGGTGTGTGCCTGTTTCGGGGACTTGATCAGGATTCGAGCGGACTGCTGCGCGCGGCGGAGGTGGTGATACCCCTGGCCACGGTGGCCACCTATGTGCACCTGGCGTTTGCTTTGCGGCGGCCGGCCAGGGCGGCGGAGGCCGGGTAAACTTCGTCGTGGTCGCGCTAAGTGGGGTGCTGGCGGTACCCTGAACCGGCAATCCGCCTTAGCCGGGCCGAATTCCATCGCTGAGGTCTGGGTTCTCAGAACCGGCCGCGGCAAACGGCGTTGAAGGTCGGGACCTGCGCAGCTCGGGTCTCTGAACCCCGTCAGGTCCGGAAGGAAGCAGCGGTAAGGAGAAACCTGGGGGTGCCGCAGCCATCTGGGCCTGAGCCGCGAACCGAGGCGCGTGCTGGGGGTCTTCGATCGAGGCGGGGGTGCGCGACCACATGAATAAAGTCCGAACCTCTAACCTCTCTCCCCCTGGGGGGAGAGAGCCTGAGAGAGGCGCGTGACGAAGTTCGGTCCGTGAATATGCCTGAGTATCAAAGCCTCTACCGCAAGTACCGCTCGCAGACATTTGCCGACCTTGTGGGCCAGGACGCTGCCTCGCGGGCGCTGCAGGGCGCGATCATCTCGGGCCGCGTCGCCCACGCCTATTTGTTCAGCGGTTCGCGCGGAACGGGTAAGACTTCGGCCGCGCGGTTGCTCGCCAAGGCTCTGAACTGCACGGGCCGCACTCGCGATTCGGCGGAGCCGTGCAACAAGTGCCAGTCGTGCATCGAGGTGACCGCTGGGTCCGCGCTCGACCTGATCGAGATCGACGCCGCCTCGAACCGAGGCATCGACGAGATTCGCGATCTGCGAGAGAAAGTGAATCTTTCGCCTGCGCTCGGACCTTACAAGGTCTACATCATCGACGAGGCGCACATGCTCACCGAGCCCGCGTTCAACGCGCTGCTGAAGACCCTCGAGGAGCCGCCCGCGCATGTCGTGTTCGTGCTTTGCACCACCGACGCGCAGAAGATCCCGTTGACCGTGATCGGGCGATGCCAGCAGTTCGTGTTTCGGCGGCACAGTGAAGAGCAGATCATTTCGCGGTTGACCCACATCGCGAAGACGGAGAAGGTGCAGGTCGACCCCGAGGCGATGCAGCTCATCGCGCGCACAGCGCAGGGGTCGATGCGCGACGCGGTCGGTTTGCTCGATCAGCTGGTCCCACTTGCGTCCGCTTGGGGGGGGGAGCATGCCCCCCTTGCGGAGGGCCTGGCGAAGCCAGATCCCGCCGCGCCCCCCCTAGGTCCGATCTCGCTCGAGTCGGCGCGTTCACTGCTTGGCATCGCGGACCCCCGGCTGCTCGATGCGCTGCTCGACGATGTGCTCGCCGGCCGCGCGGCCGAGGCGTTGACGGAGCTGAACCGGATCTACGCCGCGGGGGCCGAGCTGCGCCAGGTCGTGCGGGGATTGATGGAAGGTTGCCGCGACCGGTTGGTGGCGGCGCTGACGAAGCATGACCAGGTGACGGCGCGCCGCCTGTCGAGCGTGCTCGATGCGCTGCTGCACCTCGACGGGGAGGTGCGGCGCCACGCCGAGCCGCGGTTCCTGGTCGAAGCGACACTTGCGCGATTGGCAGTCGAGGGCTCCGACGCGGTGGTTATGGCTGAATCAGCACCCCCACCCGAGGCGCCTCGCGTCTCGACCTCCCCACGCGGAGGAGAGGTGAATGTTGCCTTCCCGGAGAGTGTGGAGGTGAAGAGTGCCGCCTCGATCGCACCCGTTATGGGGTGGAGCGAGGTGCTCGAGAAATTGAATCGCACGGTTCGCGCCGCGTATCTCGACGCGCAACCTGAGGTCGACGGCTCGCTGCTCGTGTTGTGGTTTCGTTACGGCTTCCATCACAAGAAAGCACAGGAACAATCCGCGCAGTTGATGCCGCATGTGCGCGCTTGGCTCGGCGACGACGTGAAGATCGATTTCCGCTTGCGTGAGAACGATGCCCAGAAATCTGCGCCGCGCGCGGCCAGTCCGGAGGATGATCCGTTCGTGCGCGAGATCGTGAAGCGATTCGACGGCCGGGTGACGAGGGTGAGGGAGGTTTCCGAGTGAAGGATCCGCTCAAGATGCTGCGCCAGGTGCAGCAGATGCAGGACCGCATGCAGAGAATGCAGAAGGAGCTCGAGACGGAAACCGTCGAAGCCACGGCCGGCGGCGGCGCCGTGACGGTTGTCGCCACAGGAACGCAGAAATTGGTTTCGGTGCGCATCGATCGTGAAGCCGCGGGCGATCCGGAGATGCTGCAAGACCTGGTCGTCGCGGCGGTCAACGACGCGATGGAAAGGTCGAAAGAGATGGCGTCCGCGAAGATGCAATCCGTCGCCTCTGGCCTGGGACTTCCGCCCGGCCTCGTCTGAGACTGCATGCCTCAGCTACCTGAACCGCTGGAGCGGCTGATCCAGGAGCTCTCCCGGCTGCCGGGCATCGGTCCGAAAACCGCGCAGCGCCTGGCATTCCATCTGTTGCGTGTGGATCGCCAGCGGGCCGATTCGCTGGCCCAGGCGATCGAAGACGTCAAGGCGCGAATCGGTTATTGCGAGCGTTGCTACAACATCGCGGAGGGAAGCCTCTGCTGGATCTGCGCCTCGCCGCGGCGTGACGCGTCGGTGTTGTGCGTGGTCGAGTCGGCGTTCGACGTGCTGGCCGTCGAGCGCACGTCCGAGTACAGCGGTCTCTATTTCGTGCTGCACGGCGTGATCTCTCCGATCGACGGCATCGGGCCGGAGCAGATCCACGTCCAGCAGCTGGTGGACCGGGTGCGGGATGAGGCCATCAGCGAGGTGATCATCGCCACCGACGCGGACATCGAGGGCGAGGCGACGGCGGTCTACCTCCAGCGGGCCCTTTCGCCCTTCGCGGCCAGGGTCACCCGGCCGGCCCACGGCCTGCCGGTGGGGGGCGACCTTGAATATGCCGATGAGCTCACCCTGGCCAGGGCCATGGCCGGCCGGCGAACCTTCTGAGGTGGGCCCCTCCCCGCTTTCCGTGGAGGGTATCGGCGAAGCCGAGGGTGGGGCGCCGCCTTAACAGCCGGATTTGCAATCTCGGCCTGAGCGCATGTAGAATTCGCAGGTTCCTCCACCGAACAGGTTTCGTGCGCCCTTTTGAGGGCCGGGAAGGCTGTCCGGCTCGGTGGGAGCCAGCACCTTGACAACTGAAGAGTGGGAAAGACTCTGAGAGTCTGAGAAGACTCAGGGCGAACGCTCTGGGTCCTCCGTTTTGGACGGAGAGTTTGATCCTGGCTCAGGGTTAACGCTGGCGGTGCGCATAACACATGCAAGTCGAGCGAGGGCTCATTTCCCGCAAGGGAGATGAGTTCCTAGCGGCGAACGGGTGAGTAACACGTGGGCAACCTTTCCTATCGCGGGGGATAACAGCGGGAAACCGCTGCTAATACCGCATGTAGTCACCGGTCGCATGGC
>Ga0209160_1001737_pt1 | contig 18329 bp, 16 predicted proteins | sample GraSoiAngelo_153_FD_186167 | JGI IMG/M metagenome (GOLD analysis project Ga0209160, IMG submission 186167) | Grasslands soil microbial communities from the Angelo Coastal Reserve, California, USA - 14_1009_12_40cm (SPAdes) (version 2) | ecosystem: Environmental > Terrestrial > Soil > Grasslands ... | reverse complement strand
CGGCGGTCACGCTCGCGCTGGCGCTGGTGTGGGGCGTGACGGTCATCGCCGACTCGGCGCAGTTCTCGACGGCGATCACCGAGCTGTCGCCGCCCGCCTACGTCGGCACCGCGCTGACCATGCAGACGTGCGTCGGCTTCGCCCTCACCAACGTCTCGATCTGGGCGCTGCTGCCGATCGTCGGCGCCGTCGGCTGGCGCTGGGCGTTCGCGACGCTGGCCATCGGTCCCGCGCTGGGCGTCGTGGCGATGGCGCGGCTGCGCGCGGCGCCGGAAGCCGTCCGGCTCGCCGGCGGCCGGCGCTGAGAGCGATGCACCAGCGCTGAACGTCGGTTGACAAGCGCGGACGGCCGGGCATACGTTCAGGGCCTCTCTCCCGAGCCCCTGTCAGGGACGTTCGATCCGAACGGAGGTGCTCGATGCCCAAGTATCTCTTCCAAGGCTCGTACCGACCGGAAGGCACGAAGGGTCTCATGAAGGAGGGCGCCAGCCAGCGCCGGACCAACCTCGAGGCGCTCGTCAAGCAGCAGGGCGGGCGCCTGGAGGCCTTCTACTTCACGTTCGGCGAGGCCGACGCCATCGGCATCGCCGAGCTGCCCGACAACGTGACGGCGGCCGCGCTGTCGCTCGCGATCAACGCGAGCGGTCTCGTCGGCGTCAAGACGACGGTGTTGCTGACCACCGACGAGATGGATCAGGCGACGAAGAAGCAGATCGGCTACCGACCGCCCGGCCACTGAGGAGTCGACACCATGAGCCTGATCGACATCGGCAAGGTCAATCGCATGTTCGAGGATGCGGTGCGCGCCCAGGATCCCGATCGACTCGCGTCGTTGTACACGGGGACCGCCATGGCGCTGCCGCCCGACGGCCCCATCGTGCGCGGCCAGGACGGCATCCGACAGCTGTGGTCGACCGTGATGAAGGACATGGGCCTCAGGGACGTCACCCTGAAGACCGTCGACCTCGACGTCGACGGTGACACCGCGTGCGAGGTGGGCCACGCGATGCTCAGCCTCGAACCGCCGGGCGGTCAGCGCGCCACGGCGAACGTCAAGTACGTCGTCGTCTGGCAGCGGTCCGCCGGCCAGTGGCGGCTGCATCGCGACATCTGGAACGCGGAGCCCGCCTGACGGAGGCCGCCGGGCGGCCGGCGACGAGGAGCGCCACGGCTTCGCCGGGGCGCTGCCGAGCGCTGGGGGGTGTGGGGGGCCATCTCGGGGCCCCCCACTTATTAGTCGTCCGGCGGCTCGAAGGCGACCGACACGAACCGTCCGTCGTCGTCACGCTCGAAGGCGGAGCCGGGCGGCGCATCCAGCAGCGGGATGACGTCGCGATCGTAGTTGGCGATGGTGTTGACGTCGTAGAGGCCGACGTTGGCGAGATCGTTCACGTAGGCGTCGGTCTCGAGCCCGCTCAGGAAGCGCCAGCCGCTGTCGAACTCGGTGTCGGGTTCCTCGCGATACATGAAGCCGACGGGCCGCCCCTCGACGGTGATGTGGTCGCTCGCAAGGCACGAGCCCCGTCCCCTCGCGAGCGGCAGCATCTCGTGCGGGCTGAGTCGATACCGCTTGGCCAACGCTTTCCACCATAGCACTCCAGTGCTTGCGCCCGGCGCATCTTCCGACGTAGGGTAACCGAGCGTGGACCACTACGACCTCATCGTGATCGGCTCCGGGCCTGCCGGCGAAAAGGGCGCCGCGCAGGCCGCCTATTTCGGCAAGCGCGTCGCCCTCGTGGAGCGCGCGCCGCACGTGGGTGGCGCCGGGATCAACACGGGCACGGTACCGTCCAAGACGCTGCGCGAGACCGCGCTCTATTTCTCCGGGCTCAGGCAGCGCGGGCTCTACGGCGTCGATTACTCCGTCAAGCCCGACCTCACCGTGCAAGACTTCATGTACCGCGAGCAGGAGGTCGTCCGCTCGCTGCGCGAGGTCGTGAACGCCAACATCGAGCGCCACCAGATCGACCTCGTCCGCGGCGAGGCTGCGTTCGACGACCCCCACACCGTACGCGTGGGCGAGCGCCGCCTGCACGGCGGTGTCGTCCTCATCGCCACCGGATCGGTGCCGACGCGCCCGGCCGGGGTGCCCTTCGGCGACCCGCGCGTGCACGACAGCGACGAGATCCTCGCGATGCAGCGGCTGCCTCAGAGCCTCGCCGTGGTGGGGGCGGGCGTGATCGGCTGCGAATACACCACGATCTTCGCCGCGCTCGGCATTCGCGTGACGCTGCTCGACGGCCGCGACCGGCTCCTCGGCTTCCTCGACGGCGAGGTGGCCGACCGCCTGCGGCTGCAGATGCAGCTGCTCGGCGTCGACGTCCGGCTGCGCGAGACGGTGATCCGCTACGACGCAGACGCCGACGGCATCCGGCTCGACCTCAAGGGCGGCGACGCGCTCAAGACGGAGGCGGTGCTGGTAGCGGCCGGGCGCGTGGCCAACGTCGCGGGGCTTGCGCTCGAGCGCGCCGGCGTCGCCGTCAACGAGCGCGGCCTGCTGACGATCAACGAGCGCTATCAGACGGCGGTGCCGCACATCTACGCGGCGGGCGACGTGATCGGCTTCCCGGCTCTCGCCTCCACCTCGATGGAGCAGGCGCGGGTCGCCATGGTCCATGCGTTCGACCTCAAGTACAAGACGGCGGTGGCGCCGATCTTCCCGCTGGCCGTGTACACGATTCCCGAGATCGCGATGGTGGGCGAGACCGAGGAGTCATGCCGCAGCAAGAAGATCGACTACTGCGTGGGCCGCGCGCTCTACCGCACCAACGCGCGCGGACAGATCACCGGGGATCTCGGCGGCGAGCTGAAGCTGGTCTTCCGCTATCCCGACAAGACGTTGCTCGGGGTACACGTCATCGGCGAGATCGCGGCCGAGCTCGTGCACGTGGGGCTCATGGTGCTGCAGGTGGGCGGGACGATCGACGCGTTCATCAACACCGTCTTCAACTACCCATCGCTCGGCGACACCTACAAGTACGCGGCGTACGACGGGCTCGGCGCGCTCGCGCGGCGCGCGACCGGCTAGCTAGTCAGGAGCCTGTCGGGATAACGAGGGCCGTCACGGCTGCGCCGGGGCGGCCCGAGCGCTTGGCGGGTTTGGGGGGCCATGTCGGGGCCCCCCATCTAACCGGTTCTAAACCTCGGCGACCGACAGGCGCCGGACGAGCGGCGCGCCCTGATGATCCAGCCACTCCTTCGTCGAGGTGTAGCCATAGCGCAGGGCCGCCCGGCTCGTCTCGAAGCCCATCGAGGGCCCGAAGAGCAGGCTGTTGGTGCGCGGCGGCTGGAGCAGGAAGAACGCCGTGCGCGGGAACTTCACGGCCAGCGTCGCGAGGCCGAGCGTCAGGAGGTTCTGGCTGTAGATCCGCCCTGCCTGCTCCATGATCGTGTACATGCCGCGCGCGGTCATCGAGGCGTTGCCGTTGCCGTCCTGGAGGTTGGGCACAAGCGGGTTCACCACGAACACCACGTCGGCGCCCGCCTCGGCCGCGAGGTCGGCGTGACCGCTGAAGCCGACGCCGCCGTCGACGTAGTCGCGGCCGTTGATCGGGTACGGATCGAAGAACCCGGGAATGGCGGACGACGCCGCCACCGCCTTGCTGATCGGCACGTCGCGCAGCTCGCCGGCGCCGAACACCACGCGCTCGGCGGTGTTGAGGTCGATGGCGGGGATCAGCAGCGTCCGCGACCGCTCGGCGAAGGTGTTGGAGAGCGCGCGCGAGGCGAACGCGGTCTGCAGATACTCCTCCAGGGCGTCGAGCGAGAAGAAGCCGGGCGGCATGTCGCGCTCCGCGCGCGCGAGCATGTCGGGGATCGAGCCGCGTCCGCGGATGGCGCTCTTGCCGAAGGCCCAGATCAGCCGGCCGAAACGGCCGCAGGCGCGGCGGAAGGCGTCGCCGGCGAACACGGCGTTGCGACCGAAGTTGATCGGGTCGTCCAGGTCCTCGTCGAGGATCTGGTAGATCTCGCGGGCGCGGACCCCGCCCGCCAGGAGCGAGGCGACCACGGAGCCGGCGCTGCAGCCGACGTAGACGTCGAAGCCTCGGCCGGAGCCGTTGAGCCGCTCCTCCAGGGCCGCCAGCGCTCCGACCTCGTACATGCCGCCGATGACGCCCCCACCGGCCAGGGCCAGCGCGTAACGCGGCCGCGGCTTGGACCGCCATCGCCCGATGGCCCGATGTAGGAATTGCATCCTGCTCAAAAGTCTAGCAAAGGGCCTGCCAATCATGGGGTACGGTTATAACATGTTGAAATCACGTTTTAACAGCCTTTCTCCCTGATCGGTAAACGCCCAAATCGGGCGCTAAGTTCTTTCCCATCACACCCTGACTGTACCCTCTCAAGACCGCGTCCTACCGCGTAGTACGATGTGAAATGTGGGTGGGGCGCTTCGACGCTGGTTCGGCGGCTTCCGCCTCGCCTACCTCCCGGTCCTGCTCACGTATCTCTGTTTCGGGGCGAGCATGGTCACCAGCATCGCCCTCCTCTATTTCGAGAAGGAGACGCTCGGCCTGAGTCCGGCGGAGGCAGCGGGGATCGCCTTCTGGCTCGGCCTGCCCTGGAGCATGAAGATGGTCGTCGGCGTCGCCTCCGACGTGCGCCCGATCTTGGGCAGCCGTCGCGGCGCGTACCTGATCCTCGGGGCGCTGTGCACGCTCGCCGGCTACGCGGCGCTGGCGACGACCGTGCGGACGAAGTCCGTCTACCTCGCGGCCGCGCTGCTCGTCACGATCGGCTACATGGTCCAGGACGTGGTCGCCGACGCGCTCAGCGTCGAGATCGCGCGGAACGACGAGGAGATCGGCCAGATCCAGACGCTGGGGCGGATCGCGACGCTGACCGGGGGGATCGCGGTCGGCCTTCCCTCGGGCTGGCTGGCGGCTCTCGTCGGGCCGCGCGGCGTCTTCACGTGCGCGATGGCGCTGCCGGTCATCGTCGCCCTGAGCGTCGTGTTCATTCCCCGGTGGCGCGACGCGACGGCGGCCGCGGCGCGCGCGGCGGACGTGCTCGGCGGCGGACGCGCGCGGCTGGTCTTGCTGGTCGGCCTCGGGTACGCGGTGTTCGGCGTCGCGCTCGAGATGTCGGGCCTAGCCGGGGCCCAGGAAATCGTGCTCGTCGTCTCGGCGGCGCTCCTGTCGTTTCTGCTGACACGCATGGGCGTCACGCGCGCGGTGATGGTGGCCGCGCTCGTGATCTTCATCTTCCGCGCGACGCCCGACGTGGGCCAGGGCTACAGCTACTGGGCCATCGACCGCCTCGGCTTCGACGAGCGGTTCCTGGGTCTGCTGGCCCAGGTGTCGTCGGTGCTGGGCCTCGTGGGACTGCTCGTCTTCAGGCAGACGATCGTGCGCCGTCCGGTGAGCTTCACGCTGTTCTGGGTCATCGTGGCCGGCACCATCCTCTATCTCCCGAACATCGGCCTCTTCTACGGGCTGCACGAGTGGCTCGGGATCTCGGCGCGGAGCCTCGCGCTGATCGACACGACGATCTCGGCGCCGCTCAACCAGCTCGCGATGGTGCCGATGCTCGTGCTGATCGCCAAGACCGCGCCGCCGGGCGGCGAGGCCACGATGTTCGCGATCATGGCCTCGCTCATGAACCTGGCGCTCTCGGCCAGCCAGCTGTTCACGCAGTACCTGAACGAGGCCTTCGCCGTGACGCAGCACGATTACTCGAATCTCGGCCGCCTGATGGTCAGCGTCGGCGCGATCGGCCTCGTGCCGCTGCTCGCGCTGCCGCTGCTGTGGCGTCAGGAGCGCACCGCGCCCAGCACCGCCGTCGTGTCGACGGCGGAGCCGGCGGCCTTCCCGCCAAGGCGTGGCGCAGGCCAGCCAACCGCGCACCGGCGCGCGTGAAGACTCTTCGCCTTGCCCGCTTCGCCTTGCCCGCTTGACCATCCGGTGTCGCTCGGCTAGTGTCCCGAGGAACCCATGAAAGGCTCACTGGCGTCGCGGCGCCGATCGTCCGAGAGCGGTATCGCGCTGCCCATGGCGCTCATCGTGCTCGGCCTGCTCACGACCCTCACGCTCGCCTTCCTGGCCATCACCGTGAGCGAGCCATCCATCGCGATGAATCAGATGATGAACGCCCAGGCCCGCGCCATCGCCGAGTCGGGGCTCGAGCGCGCGATCTGGGCGCTGTCGAAGGGTGAGACCGCCCCGGGCACGACGGGCGCGCTGGCCGATCCGCTGCCGTCGCCGGTGCCCGCGCCGTACGACGGATCGCAGTACGTCGCCATGGGCGCCGGCGGCTTCATCGTGACCGTTGCCGACGGCGCGGCGAGCAACGAGCGGGTCGTCACCTCGATCGGGTACGTTCCCAACAACACCAATCCGATCGCGATCAAGAAGATCCAGACGGTGGTGAGCAAGGTGAAGTTCCTGGATCCGCCGTGCGCGATCTGCGCGGGCGGCGAGAATCCGCCGGGAACGGCGAGCCAGATCCAGATCGGCGGCTCGGCGTCGATCAACGGCTCCTCGGCGTCGGGCGCCCAGTACTGCGCCGGCGTCACGCCGACGGCCGCCGCCTATGCATCAGGCTCCATCGGCACGAACGGCCACCCGGACCTGACGGCGCCGCCGGGTGGGGTCGCCATCGCCGCCAACCAGCCGGCGTCGAGCTTCGCTCCGTTCCTGTTCACCGACAGCGACATGGCCATCCTGAAGTCGCTCGCGAAGGCGAACGGGACGTACTACCAGGGGGACCAGCACTGGACCTCGCCGCAGCCGAACGGCGTCATCTTCGTCGATACGCCGTCCGGCAATCCGTTCACGAACAACTCGCCCGACAGCGACATCATCGGCGTGGACATCCACGGCAACTGGCGCTCGGGTTGGAGCGGTTGGCTCGTGGTGGCGGGCTCGATCCAGATCAGCGGCAACATGAACCTGACCGGGCTCATCTATGCGCAGAACGACGTGACGCTGCACGGCGCGGGCGGCGGCAGCATCAGCGGCGCCGTCATCTCCACGAACCGGCTGGACACGTCGTCGACGAACGTCGACACCGACGACATCGGCAACGCGCCGCTCACGTACAATTGCCCGGCCGTGCGCGATGGTGGCGGCACGATCCCGCAGGGCTGGTTCGTGAAGCCGGGGACGTTCAAGGACGTGCCCGGGACGTCCTGACGTCTGGACAACCCTTCGGGACAACTCGGCCTCACGGCGCGTTTCTTGTCACTCGGAGTGGTCTAGAATTGACCACCGCCGTCCGCTCCACCAACCGTAACGACACGAAGTTCCACGCATCTGAAAGCGTCTTGCGGCGGGGCACCGGCGTTGCATACGATTCCACACATGGTTCCAAAGGGAAGGGTCCGCCGGTCCGAAGCAGGGTTCACGCTCGCCGAAGTGCTGCTGGCGGCGGTCATCATCACGATCGCCTTCGTCGCGCTGCTCTCGGTGATCCCATACTCGACGTCCGCGGTCCAGGGCGGCAACCAGACGTCCACCGCGACGTTCCTCGCCAACCAGAAGATGGAAGAGGCGAAGAACATCCCGTGGACCTCGACTCCCGACAACGACTGCCTCGGCGTCTCGGCCAACCCCACCTCCGCACCGACCGTCCCCGCCGGCAAGTCGTGCACGCTCGGCGCGGTGAACGTGGCTTCGGGCGGGGCGCTGACGTGGTTCGCGGACCAGAGCTCGACCGCCATCACCGGCTTCAACGGCTATTCGCGCACCACGCGCATCACCGACTGCGGGCTCACGGCGTGCGCGGGCATCACCGATTCCGGCATGCGCGTGGTCACGGTGGCCGTGACCTTCCAGCCGTTGACGTCGACGACGACTGCGGCAGCCGCCAAGACCGTGACCGTCAGCATGATCCTCGCCCAACGGTGAACACCATGAAGACCACCAGGCTGACGACCCTCAGGAATCAGAGCGGATTCACCCTCGCCGAGCTTCTGATCGCCTGCGCGGTGGTCGGGGTCGTCTTGGCGGGCACGTTCGTGGCGCTGCAGGGGGGCCAGAACGCCTACCAGTACGGCTCCGGACGGGTCGAGGTGCAGCAAAACGCTCGGACGGCGGTCGACCGCATGGCGCACGACCTGCGCTCGGGCTCAGTCGTGACGGCGAGTAGCGCGACGAGCGTGACCTTCCAGTACATCGACGACACGGGCGCGACGGTCACGGTCCAGTACTCCCTCGCCGGCACGAACCTGCAGCGCAACCAGACCAACCCCGTGCCGGCGGCGGCGCAGCCCGAGACGCTGATCGGCGGCGTCAACGCGCTCGTCCTGACCTACTACGACAACAACAACGTCCTGACGACGACGGCGGCCAACGCGCGGGTGGTGGACATCCAGGTCACCACTCAACCCCAGGCCACGGGCCTGGGCGGGTACAATCTGGCGAACCAGCAGGCGGTCTTCGAGGACCGCGTTCGCCTGAGGAACCTATGAACGCCTCACTCGTACACCGACGCGGATCAGAGGATGGCATCGTGCTGCCGATGACGCTCATCATCATGTGCTTGATCACGGCGCTGACGGTCGCCTTCCTGGCCTTCACCTCGACCGAGCCCGCCATCGCCAGCAACCAGATGATGAACGCCCAGGCGCGGGCGATCGCGGAATCGGGCGTCGAGCGCGCGATCTGGGCGCTGACGAAGGGTGACGCGGCCCCGGGCGCGGCCGGCTCACTCGCGGACCCGCTGCCGGCGCCGGTGCCCGCGCCGTATGACGGCTCGCAGTACGTGGCCGTGGGCGTCGGCGGGTTCATCGTGACGGTCGGCCCCGGCGGCGCCGTGAACGAGCGCACGATCACCGCCGTCGGCTACGTGCCCAACAACGTCAACCCGGTGGCGATCAAGAAGATCCAGACGACGGTGACCAAGATAAAGTGGCTGGATCCGCCGTGCGCGGTGTGCGCGGGCGGCGAGGCGCCGCCAGGCGACCCGACGAACGTCCGGGTGGGCGGCTCGGCGTCGATCACCGCCTCGACGGCGCAGGGCGCCCAATACTGCCCCGGCGTCACGCCGATGGCGGCCACCTATTCGGCGGGATCGGTCAACACGAACGGCCACCCGAACATCACAGGGCCCTCGGGCGGCTCGGACATCCTCACGAACCAGCCGGCGGCCAACTTCGCCCCGTTCCTGTTCACCGACAGCGACATGGTCACCCTGAAGTCGCTCGCGAGGGCGAACGGGACGTATTACCAGGGCAACCAGAACTGGTCGTCACCGCCACCGAACGGCATCATTTTCGTCGATACGCCGTCCGGCAACCCGCTGACGAACAGCTCGCCGAGTAGCGACATGATCGGCGTGGACGTCCACGGCAACTGGCCCTCGGGCTGGAACGGCTGGCTCGTCGTGGCGGGCTCGATCCAGATCAGCGGTAACACCGCGCTCAACGGGCTGGTCTACGCGCAGAACGACGTGACCCTGCACGGCACGGGCGGTGGCAACATCACGGGCGCGGTGATCTCGACGAACCGCGTGGACACGAACTCGACGAACGTCGACACGGAGGACATCGGGAACGCGCCGATCACCTACAACTGCCCGGCCGTGCGCACCGGGGGCGGCACCATCCCCCAGGGCTGGTTCGTGAAGCCCGGAACGTACAAAGAGGTCCCCGGGACATCCTGAGACTCGCGCGGCCGTCGCGCTCCCTCGGCATCATTCTGACCGCTGCTGGCCGCCAGCAGCGGTCAGCGCCGTCCGTCGCCGCGAGGATGATCGGCGGCGTCAACACGCTGCCCCTCGTCGTCGCCTGAGGAACCTATGAACGCCTCACCCGCACGCCGACACGGATCCGACGCTGGCATCGTGGTGCCGATGACGCTGATCATCATGGCGCTGATCACCGCGCTGACCGTGGCCGTCCTGGCCTTCACCTCGACCGAGCCCTTCATTGCCAGCAACCAGATGGCGAACGCGCAGGCGCGGGCCATCGCGGAGTCGGGCCTCGAGCGCGCGCTGTGGGCGCTGACGAAAGGTGAGGCCAACCCCGCCGCCACCGGCGCCCTGGCGGATCCGCTGCCCAACCCGGTGCCCGTGCCGTACGACGGCTCGCAGTACGTGGCGGCGGGCGTCGGTGGCTTCATCGTCACCGTCACCAACGGCGGCGCGGCCAACGAGCGGAACATCACCGCCGTCGGCTACGTGCCCAACAACGTCAACCCGATCGCGATCAAGAAGATCCAGACGACCGTGACGAAGGTGAAGTTCCTCGACCCGCCGTGCGCGGTGTGCGCGGGCGGCGAGCAGCCGCCGGGAACGAGCACCCAGATCCAGGTCGGCGGCTCGGCGTCGATCACCGCCTCGACGGCGCAGGGCGCGCAGTACTGCGCCGGCGTCACGCCGACGGCCGCCGCTTACGCGCAGGGGCCGATCAACACGAACGGCCGGCCGAACATCACGGGGCCGGCGGGCGGATCGGACGTCGCTCCGAACCAGCCGAACTCCAGCTTCGGCAGCTTCCAGTTCAGCGACAGCGACATCGCGATGCTGAAGTCGCTCGCGAGACAGAACGGGACGTATTACCAGGGGAGCCAGCAGTGGACGTCGCCGCCGCCGAACGGCATCGTCTTCGTCGATACGCCGTCCGGTAACGTGCTGACGAACAGCTCGCCCAGCAGCGACCTCATCACCGTCAATGTCCGCGGCAACTGGAGCTCGGGCTGGAACGGCTGGCTCGTCGTCGCCGGTACTATCGATATCAGCGGCAACATCACGATGAACGGACTGATCTACGCGCAGAACGATGTGTCGCTGCGCGGGGCGGGCGCCGGCAGCATCACGGGCGCGGTGATCTCGACGAATCGGGTCGATGCGGCCTCGACGAACGTCGACACCGATGACATCGGCAACGCGCCGATCACGTATAATTGCCCGTCCGTACGCAGCGGCGGCGGGACGATCCCGCAGAACTGGTTTGTGAAGCCCGGAACGTACAAGGAGGTCTCCGGCACGTGAGACTCGCCGGCCTCGCCCTGCTCGCCATCATCGCCCTGACCGCGGCGGGCTGCCAGCAGCGGTCCGCCCCGTCGGCGCCGCCGACGGCGGAGGTCGATCACGCCGCCGCGGGCCACAGAGCCTTCGAGCAGCGGGACTGGGGCACCGCCGCCTCCCTTTACCGAGTCGCCATCCAGAAGAGCCCGGACGATCTCCTCCTCCACTACCGTCTGGCCATCGCCAGCTCGTGGCTGGACCGACGGGACGAGGCGATGACCGAGTTCGAATGGGTGGTCGCTCACGCAGCCGTCACGTCCGACGAGGCGCGCGTGGCCCGCGACTGGTTGGCCGGCGCACGCAGCCGCAGCGCGGCTCGCGCGGGTGCTGCCGTCGCCGACACGGCGGTCAGGGACGAGAGAGTCGGCGACAGCGGCGTGCACGGGCGCATCGTCTGGGACGAAGGTCAGGGCACGCAACCGCTCAAGCGCGCCCAGATCCATCTCTATGCCCTCGAGGAGGACGGCACGTCGAAGCGAATGAGCTTCCACGTGCGGAGCGATCGCGAGGGCAACTACAAGTTCGAGAGGATTCCGGCGGGCACGTACAAGATGACCGACGACAACGTGGGCACCCCGAAATGGCGTCTCAAGGTCGTGCTGCGGCCCGGCGAGGATGCCCTGATCGAGCTCGGCCCCGACAACAGTCTCAAGACGCGCGACGACTTCCCCAAGTCGAGCTGATCCCACACCGGCACCCTGAGCGCGCCGCCGCGGATGGTCGACTTCTCCGACGTCATGCGCTTCGCCGAGACGCACCGCGCGTGCGGGAGCGTCGCGCCCGCCGTCACCCCGCAACCCTCGGGAGGGTATCTGCTGACGCTGACGTGCGCGTGCGGCGCCTTCCTCGACCGCCGGGTGACCGCTGACGAGGCGATGCACGCGCCCTTCCTGGCCGGCGTACCGCCGTCGGCGCCGCCACCCCGGCCCGTCGTCGCAGCCCCGACGGCGCCGCGCAAGCCCGATCCGCCGCGACTGACGCCGAGCCCCGAGCTCGAGCGCGCGATGCGCGAGGCGCTCGAGGCCGAGGAGGCCGCGGCGGCGGCGACGCCAGCCCCCGCGGCGCGGCGAGCCCCCGCGACGCCCGCGGCACCGCCGACCCGGGCGGTCGCCGCATCGGCCGCCGAGCTCGAGCCCAGGAAGCCGGCGTCGGCGAAGCGCGCCGCGGGGCCGGCGCGAACGGCCAACGTCGCCGAGACCGTGAGAGCCGCGCTGCGCGAGCAGGAGCGTTTGCGCGATGACCTCACGAAGGCCGCCGCGCCCGATCGACCGAGGTCCCGCACGATGTGGCTCGGCCTTGCCGCGCTCGTCGTCCTCGCCGGCACCGGCGCCGTCCTTTACGTCGGCAACGCACCCGAGCCCGAGTCTCCGGTCGCTGCGGCGTCCACCCCGTCGCCCGACCCCGGCGCGGCGGCGGCGCAGAACATGGCCGGAACCTTCGGCAACGCGGTTCGCGTGTTGCGCCGGGTGCAGGCCACAAGCGGACCGACGACCTCGTTGCCCTCCTACGAAGCGCACGTGAGCGTCGCACAGACGGTCGTCGGTCGATACCTGGACAGCGACGCGCCGCCCGACGTGAAACGCGATGCGCGCGCGATCCTCGACCTGCACCTCCTCGCGGTCGCCGCCTGGCGGCTCCGCGCGGTGGACACGCCCCAGGCGTGGGAGCCGGTCTCGCGCAGCCCCGCCCTCGACCTCTGCGCGCCCGTCAAGAACGTCGCCTACGTCGCCGAGCGCGCGGGCCAGAACAACGCGCAGGCGCGGGGACGGGCGATCGCGGGGGCGATTCCGCTGCTCTGGGAGTGCGCCTCGACACGGCTGGCGCAGCTCAACGCCGCGCGCTGAGCGTCCGGCTCAGCGAGGTTTCACGGCAAAGGACGTGCCCGGAGCGACGCTCGAGGCCTCGCTGAGGTCGACGACGGTGGCGGTGCCTTCCTCGACCGTGACGTTCAGCTCCCACAAGCGTACGGCGATCAGCGGCGATTGAGCGGTGAGCCGGTAGGAGCCCGGCGGCACGGAGGCGAACTCGTAGTCGGCGTTCAAGCTGGCCACGGTGTTGTAGACCGTCCCCTTGTTGCTCGCGTCGGTGCCCTCGAGCCGCAGGTGGACGCGCGGCGCCGGCCGTCCGGGATCGACGTTGGCCCACGTGATGTGGCCGCGGACTCGCGAGTCGGTCGCGGTCTTCTCGATCGGCTTGTCGGGGACCGACTCCGTCGTCGTCGCCAGGGCGCCGGCGGCACGCAGCCACGTCTCGGATTTCTCGACGAGCTCCGATCCCGGCAGACCGTTGAAGAACACCCACCGGTACGCCTCGGTCGCCTCGGCGCGACGGTTCAGGGATGCGAGGGTGACGGCGACGGCGTAGCGGAGGGCGAGGTCGTTCGGCTCCTGCCGCAGCGCCTCCCGGTACGCGGCAAGCGCTTCCTCGTACTGCCCGCGCTGGCTCAGCTCGTCGGCGCGCGCCCTCAGCGAGCCCGCGGCCTTCGTCGCTGCCGTCGAGGCGGGCGACGTCGACGCCGGGCCGCCCTGCTCACAACCGCTCACGGCCGTGGCGAGGAACGCGACGACCAGTGCCGTCTGCGCGATCCCGCTCGCGCGCCGCATCCTCAGAAGAGCCCGGTGACGTGGCCCGTGGCGTCCACGTCCATGCCCTCGGCGCCGGGCACCTTCGGCAGCCCCGGCATCGTGAGGACGTCGCCCGCGTAGGCGACCACGAAGCCGGCGCCGGCGCACAGCCGCGCGTCGCGCACGGTGAGCGTGAAGCCGCGCGGGCGGCCCGTCTTCTTCGGGTCGTCGGACAGCGAGTTCTGGGTCTTGGCCATGCACACCGGCAGCCGCCCGTGGCCCATCGTCTGCCAGCGCGCGAGCTTCTGCGCCGCCGCGGGCTGCAGCCGAACCTCGGCGGCGCCGTACACCTGCGTTGCGATGACCTCGATCTTCCGCTCGAGCGGCAGGTCGTCGGGATAGAGGAAGCGGAACGCCGTGCGGTCGGCGCCCTTGATCGTGTCGAGGACCATCTGCGCGAGATCCGTCGTGCCCGCCCCGCCCTCGGCCCAGCCGCGCGAGATCTCCGCGGGCACGCCCCAGCCGCGGCACGTCTCGAGGACCGCCGCCACCTCCGCGTCGGTGTCGCCGGTGAAGTGATTGAGCGCGACCACCGGCGCCAGCCCGAAGAGCCGCACGTTCTCCACGTGCTTGGCGAGGTTGTCGCAGCCGCGCCGCACGGCGCCGACGTCCTCCCCCGGCAGCTCCGTCAGCGCCACCCCGGCGTGCATCTTGAGCGCGCGCACGGTGGCCACGATCACGGCCACCGACGGCACGAGCCCCGCCGTGCGGCACTTGATGTCGAGGAACTTCTCGGCCCCGAGGTCGCTCGCGAAGCCCGCCTCGGTGACGACGATCTCGCCCAGCTTGAGGGCCAGACGCGTCGCGATGACCGAGTTGCAGCCGTGGGCGATGTTGCCGAAGGGGCCGCCGTGCACCAGCGCCGGCGTGCCCTCGAGCGTCTGCACGAGGTTCGGCTTGATCGCGTCCTTCATCAGCACGGCCATGGCGCCCGCCGCCCGCAGATCGGCCGCGGTGACCGGCGCGCCGTCGGCCGTCTCGGCCACGACCACGCGCCCGGCGCGCGCCTTGAAGTCCACGAGGTCGGCGGACAGACAGAGAATGGCCATGACCTCGGAGGCCACGGTGATCTCGAAGCCGCCCTCACGCGGCACGCCGTGGGCCGGCCCGCCGAGGCCGAGCACGATGTTGCGCAGCGCGCGGTCGTTCATGTCCACGACGCGCTTGAACAGCACGCGGCGCGTGTCGATCCCGAGGGCGTTGCCCTGCGTGAGATGGTTGTCGAGCATCGCGGCCAGGAGGTTGTGCGCGGCGCCGATCGCGTGCATGTCCCCCGTGAAGTGGAGGTTGATGTCCTCCATCGGCGCCAGCTGCGCGCGGCCGCCGCCCGTCGCGCCGCCCTTCATGCCGAACACCGGGCCCAGCGAGGGCTCGCGCAGCGCGACCACCGCGCGCTTGCCCAGGCGCCGGAGGCCGTCGGCGAGGCCCACGGTGGTCGTGGACTTCCCCTCGCCCGCGGGCGTCGGCGTCATCGCGGTCACCAGCACGAGCGCGCCGTCGGGATGGTCGCGGCGGCGCGCGATGGCGTCCCAGCCGACCTTCGCCTTGTAGTGGCCGTAGGGCTCCAGGTCACCCGGCGCCAGCCCGACGGCGGCGCCGATCTCCTGGATCGGCTTGAGGGTGACCGTGCGCGCGATCTCGAGATCCTGCTTGCCCATGAGCGATCAGACCTTTCTCTGTGGGGGACGTGGCAACCGCGCGAGCCGCTCGGCGGCGATCGGCAGCGCGGTGATGGTGACGCCGAGCGGCGCGACGGCATCGGCGACGGCGTTCGCGAGGGCGGCGGGCGCGCCGATGGTCCCGCCCTCGCCCATGCCTTTGATCCCACCGGGCATCGTCGGCGACGGCGTCTCGAGGTGACCGATCTCGAACGAGGGCACGTCGCCGGCCGTGGGAAGCGCGTAGTCCATCAGGGTGCCGGTCACGAGCTGGCCCGTGTCGTCGTACACGATCCGCTCGAGCAGCGCCTCGCCGATCCCCTGGGCCACCGCGCCGTGGATCTGGCCCTCGACGATCGTCGGATTCACGACAGGCCCGCAGTCCTCCACCAGCACGTAGCGCAGGATGCTGACGCGCCCCGTCTCGGGATCGATCTCGACCACCGCGACGTGGACCGCGCCCGAGAACGTCGGCCCCGGCGGATCGAAATACACGGTCGCCTCGAGCCCGGGCTCGAGCCCGGACGGCAGGCCGCCGAACAGCGGCGCGTACGCGGCGCGCGCGATCTCGGTCAGCGTCACCGCTCGCTCCGGGAAGCCGCGCACGTGAGCCCGGCCGTCCTCGAGCACGACGTCGGCCACGCCCGCCTCCAGCAGGTGCGCGGCGAGCGCCGCGATCCGGGGCCGCAGGCGCTCCGCGGCCGCCGTGACCGTGCCCCCGATGGACACGGCCCCCCGGCTGCCGAAGGTGCCGCTGCCGAGCGGCGCGGCGGCCGTGTCGGCCGGCTCCACGCGAATGCGCTCCAGCGCAACGCCCAGACGGTCTGCGAGGATCTGCGCGATCGTCGTGGCGTGCCCCTGCCCCTGCGAGGGAAACGAGGTTGCGCAGCGCACCGTGCCGTCGGGCTCGACGCGCACGACGGCGGCCTCGATGCCCGGCACCTCCCGCATCCCGCGTCCACGGAAGACCGCGGAGCCCATGCCGGTGTACTCCGTGTAGCAGGCCAGGCCGATCCCGAGCAGCCGACCCCGGACGCGCCCTTCGGCCTGCACCCGGCGAAACCCGTCGTAGTCCACGGCGGCCAGCGCCTGCTCGAGCGCCTTGGGGTAGTCTCCGCTGTCGTAGCGCTGTCCGCTCGCCGACGTGAACGGGTAGGCTTCCCGCGGAATCAAGTTGCGCCGCCGAATGTCTGCTGGATCGAGTCCCGTCCGCCCCGCGATCAGGTCCAGGAGGCGTTCCATCACGAATGCGCCCATCGTCATGCCCACGCCGCGGTAGGCGCCGAGCGGCGGCTTGTTGGTCGCGACCGCGATCGCCTCGTAGGCGTAGACGGGCGTGAGGTACGGCCCCGGCAGGATGTTGGCGGTGCCGAGCGCCTCCAGCGCCGCCGTGATCGGATAGACGTGATAGGCGCCGGCGTCGGACACGACGCGCGCCTTCAGCGCGAGCACGCGGCCGCCGGCGTCGGCCGCGACCTCAACCTCCAGTCGCTGCTCGCGGGCCTGCGAGGCGGCCGCGAGGTTCTCGCGGCGCGGCTCGATCCACTTCACGGGGCGGCCCAGACGCATCGCGAGCGCCGCCACCGCCACGTCCTCGGGGAACACGTGCATCTTGGGCCCGAAGCCGCCCCCGACGTCGGGGATCTGCACGCGGACCCGCGTCTCGTCCAGACCGAGCGCGCCCGCCAGGGCCGTGCGCATGATCCGCGGCGTCTGGCTCGAGGCCCACACGGAGAGCGTCTCGCCGTCCCAGTCGGCGATGATGCCGCGCGGCTCCAGCGGCGAGGCGGTGAGCCGGCCGTGGCTGAAGGTCTCGTTGACGACGACGGGCGCGCTGGCGAACGCCGCCTCGACGTCGCCGCGTCGGTGGGTGCGGCGGAACAACACCGCGTCGTCACGGAGCGCCTGCTCGAGGCTGACCCGCGCCGGACGCACGTCGTAGGCCACGCCGACGCGCTCGGCGCCGTCGGCCGCCGCGTAGGCGGACGCGGCCACGACCGCCGCCACCGCCTCCCCGCAGAACCGCGGCTCGCTCGCCAGCGCCGGCCACGCGGTGGGCCGGAATCCATCGCCGGCCAGCTGGGGCGCCAGCGGCTGGGCGCGGAGGTCGGCGGGGCCGACGACGGCGACGACGCCGTCAACCGCCTGCGCCGCTTTCGGGTCGAGGCGGCGAACGACGGCGTGGGCATGCGGGCTGCGCACGAACGCCACGTGGAGCAGGCGCGGGAGCACGAGATCGTCCACGTAGCGCCCGCGGCCGCGGAGCAGCCGCGGGTCCTCGACCCGTTTGACGCGCGCGCCGGTGTAACGGATCAGGATCCGCCCTTCACGCGGGGCAGCACCTCGGCCGCGATCAGCTCCAGTTGCTCGAGCCCCCAGTTCAGTGGATTGAGCACGATCCAGTCCACGCCGTGGTCCAGCGCGGCGATGCGCGCGCTGATGCGCTCGGCCACCTCCTCGGCGGTGCCGAGCAGGTAATAGGTCTTCCAGTAGTCGAGGTCCATGCCGGAGTAGACGGAGAAGTGCGGGATCGCCGACTCCGGCTTCTCGCCCTTCTCGAGGACCCAGACGAAGTTGGAGTACACGCGGCCGATCTTCGCCGGATCGCGCCCCGCCTCGCGCGCGAAGCGCTGCACCTTGTCCCAGTCGCCCTTCACCATCTCCGGCGTCGCCGAGGAGTGCGGCACCCAGGTGTCGGCGTACTTCGCGATGCGCCGGAGCACGGGATCGATGTTCGGCACCGTCTGGCCGTAGACCTTCTCGGAGGGCTGCGTGCCGCCGCCGATCCAGATCGGCGGGTGCGGCTTCTGCGCGGGCTTGGGGTCGATGGTCAGGTTCTCGAAGCGATAGAACTTGCCCGTGTAGGTGACGTGGTCGCCCGCCCACAGCGCGCACACCGCCTCGATCGCCTCGTTCATGCGCGGCCCACGCTCCTTGTAGGGCACGCCCATCAGATCGAATTCTTCCTCGTGCCAGCCCACGCCGATGCCGAGGATCGAGCGGCCGCCCGAGAGCAGATCGAGGGTCGCCCACTCTTTGGCGAAATAGACGGGATTGCGCAGCGGCAGGACGAGCACCA
>Ga0209160_1001735_pt1 | contig 18334 bp, 17 predicted proteins | sample GraSoiAngelo_153_FD_186167 | JGI IMG/M metagenome (GOLD analysis project Ga0209160, IMG submission 186167) | Grasslands soil microbial communities from the Angelo Coastal Reserve, California, USA - 14_1009_12_40cm (SPAdes) (version 2) | ecosystem: Environmental > Terrestrial > Soil > Grasslands ... | reverse complement strand
TGCCGCGCTGACTCGCCAGCTCCTGGCCTTCAGCCGCCAGCAGGTGCTGGAACCGAGAGTCCTGGACCTGAATGCCGTGGTGCTCCACGTAGAGAAAATGCTTCGCCGTCTCATTGGTGAGCATATTGAATTGACAACCGCATTAAGCGCAAATTTGGGCCGGGTGAAGGCAGATCAAGGACAAATCGAGCAGGTGATCATAAATCTGGCCGTCAATGCTCGGGACGCGATGCCGAACGGCGGAAAGCTGACGATCGAAACGGCCGATGAAGATTTGGATCAGAGCTACGTCCATAAGCACCCGCTCCACCCGCCGGGCCCGTATGTACTCCTTACTGTCTCGGACACGGGTGTGGGCATGGATGCGGAGACGCAGGCTCGCATATTCGAGCCATTCTTCACCACCAAGGAGATCGGCAGGGGTACAGGATTAGGACTGGCGACCGTGTATGGCGTGGTCAAACAGAGCGGGGGCTTCATCTGGGTGTACAGCGAACTGGGGCACGGCACAACCTTCAAGATTTACCTGCCTCGTACGACGGAAGCGATGGGAGCGGATAGAGCGGTCAGTTCCAGCGAATCACTGCGCGGCAACGAAACGGTATTACTCGTTGAGGATGAAGAGGCGCTCAGAGATTTCACGACTACTGTGCTGACGCAGAGCGGTTACACGGTGCTGGCAGCGGAACGCCCTGATAAAGCCGTGGAGATCGCCAGCCAGCATCAGGGTCCTATCCACTTGCTGCTGACCGATGTAATCATGCCGGGAATGAATGGGCGGGCGTTGGCCGAGAAGATGGCTGCCATAAGGCCGGAGATCCGTGTGGTGTACATGTCCGGCTACACTGGCTTCACGCATCCCGGGCTCGTCGATTCTAACGTCATTCTACTCGCGAAGCCGTTTACACGGGAGGCGCTGCTCCACAAGGTGCGCGAAGGACTGGCACCAGTCGCGGACTCAAAGGCGAAATAGCAACGACCAAGGACCGGCGATTCCACCACATGCGGTGAGATGTCCCCGAGTGACCTGCAGGCGATGAACGACGGCGCTGCATTTCAGACGACAATAAAGACGGAAACAAATTCCCCAGGGCCGGCACGCCACCCCAGCACACGCGACTTTTTTTGAACGCGCGAGTGCTCGCGCTCGAGAGGCGCGCTCCGTGGACCCGGGCGCGCCGCGCCCTGGGCTACAACCTGCCGCCTCTGGCATACTGTATTTCGAAAGACAATAAAATAAAATGGCTGGCAGCCTGACGAACACCGAGGAGCAATGCGATGGCTTCTGACGCGGGAATTAAAGTGCATAAAGATAAGACCCTCGCCCGTGAGTTCGCGACCAGGGTTCCATTTTGTCGCGCCGATCTCTCTCGGAGGGCGTTTCTCAAAGAGGCTATCGCCGGCACGGCCAGTTTGCTGGCGCTGCAATCGAGGGGCGCCGGAGAGAGTCAGCAATTCAACAGGGGAGGCGGCAGGCCCATGAACCAAACCCGGGGTGGCGAGCTGCTCGATCTGAGCATCCGCGATGTGAGCGAGTTGGTGCGTCGGAGAAGAGTCTCACCGGTCGAGCTGACCAACGCGTGCCTCGCTCAAATTGAAAAACTCAATCCCACACTCAACGCGTTTATCACGGTCACGCGGGAATCGGCGCTCGCCGAGGCCCGCGCGGCCGAGGCCGAGATGCAGCGTGGAAGATGGCGCGGCCCTTTGCACGGCGTTCCCATCGCGCTAAAGGATCTGTTCGACACAGCCGGCGTGCGGACGACCGCGGGAAGCGCTGTCTTCAAGGATCGTATACCGACCGAGGATGCTGAGGTTGTGCGCCGGCTCAAAGCGGCGGGAGCCGTGTTGCTGGGCAAGACCAACATGCACGAGTTCGCGTTCGGCGGTACCTCCCTCGTCACGTACTTCGGCGGCGTACACAATCCCTGGGAGCGCGCGCATATCGCCGGCGGTTCGTCGGGCGGCTCGGCTGCGGCGGTCGCCGGGCGTCTTTGTTATGCCGCGCTCGGGTCGGATACGGCCGGCTCGATCCGACAGCCGGCCGCGTACTGCGGTATCGTTGGTCTGAAACCTACCTACGGCCTGGTCAGCACGCGGGGCGTGATTCCGCTGTCCTGGTCGCTCGATCATGTTGGGCCTCTGGCGCGGACCGTCGGCGACACCGCACTCATGCTCCAGGTGATTGCGGGCTACGATCCGGAGGACATCGCCAGTACACCGATGAAGGTTCCGGACTACACCGCGGCTTTGCGGACGCCGGCGGCGAGGTTGCGATTGGGAGTAGCGCGCGAGTTCTTCTTCGAGAGCCTGGATCCGGAGATTGAAGGCGCGATGAACCAAGCGTTGGCCGTCCTGGAGAAATTGACTGCCGGTATCAAGGACGTGGCGATATCGGCCAGCACCCAGGAGCAGCTACGCTCGACCGTGCGATTGGCGGAGGCGTACGCCTATCATGCGAAGATGATGACAACGAGCCCCGAGCAATATCAGCCGGAGACGCTGGCGAGATTGCGGCCTGGGGCAAACGTCGACACAGTAACCTATATTCAGGCGCGGCGAGAGCTGGCTCACACGCGCCGTACCATCGGGCAAATCTTCCAAACCGTCGATGCGTTAGTCACGCCGACAAGTCCTATCCTGCCGCCTGCCATCGCAGAATTCACCGGCGATCGAAACGGGTCGAGCGATTTCGTGATCCGTAATATCCGCAATACATCGCCGTTTGATGTCTATGGCTGGCCGACGATTTCCGTGCCCTGCGGATTCAGCGCTTCAGGTCTTCCCATCGGACTGCAAATCAGCGGAGCGCTGGGACAAGACGCCATCGTGCTGCAGCTCGCCCATGCTTACGAACAGGCAACCGATTGGCATACGCGGAGACCCTTGGGAGTCGGCTAAAGTGCAATTGGCACTAGGCCCAGGCGCGATTGTCGACCGTGTTCTCGTAGGTGGCGCCCGGAGCAGTCAAACCCCATCCGAGCGTCCATTGGTAGGTATGATCGAACCGTTCGCGGGTGTAAGGCTGGGGAGGCGCATTCAGTATGCGAGAAAGCTTGAGATCTCCGGGCTTGAGCTCGCCACCAGCCTCGTCGAGCAGGTAATGCGCATACTTCGCGGGGTTCTTTCGGATCGCCTCCGCGGCTTGAGCCTCGGCATTGAACATCTTTCGCAGCGTGGGGCCATCCAGTTCGTCCCCCGCCGCTTCACTCCGTGTCGAATGAGACTCGATGAGTACGGTGTGTCCGCGCTTCTCCGCGACGCTGATCCAGGGCTCCATCAAACTGACGGCCTCGACCTCGCCTTTGCTTAAGGCCTCCAGCCGCTCCTCGTGAGTTCCGGCGTTCACCCACTTGATCTGTTCGCGCTTTAGAAAGCCTTCCAGCATCTTCAGCATGGTGAAATGGGAACCGTTGAAAGGGCTAACGGCGATGGGTTTATTCTTCAATTGTTCCGGTTCGTAGATGCCGAATTTCGGATTGGAGACGATGGCGAAAGTGGACATTGCGGAGCCCAAGGCCACGATCTTGGCCGGACGGTGCCCGGGCGTCACGTTGGATTCGACGGCGCGTTTCATCACTCCCCACTCGCACATGCGAAACTGATCGCAGGCGCCCTTATCGTAGAGGGACTCCATGGTACGGTGAAAAACATTGTCTCGGAGAGCCTGGTGATCGGCGCGCCGCTGTGCCGTGCCAGGGGTCTTGAGAATCTCGACGTCCAGCCCCTCATCTTTGAAAAAACCCTCATCCCGGGCCACCAGTAAGGGCAGATCGTGGATGGCATTCATCATAGAGGCTCGCACTTTCTTCAGTGCCTGGGTGGCAGTGCTCATCGGCTATTCCTTTCGCGCTTCAAGCGGGCAGCGATTACGGCTGTCCCCACCCGCATATTATAGGTCCAGTCTTAGCTTTTCGCGCGTCCGTGCGAACCAAAGTCCGGGCGCGAACCGAGGGTTAATTCCCTGGACTTGTGACAGGGTCGGTTGTCTCGAAGGCTACGTTCTTAATGGCTGAGGCGACAGCATCCTTGACGACGACCTCATTGCGGCCGTGGTCCGTGATGCCGTCGTAGAGCAGTTGCGTGGGCTCCGGGTTCAATTCCTTGTTGTATTCGTCGGTGATATCGGTGGCCACTTGTTGGAGCGTCTTGTTGGACTCGGCATCCAGGTCCGCACCGGTGATCTCGACTTGCTGGCCCATGTACTTCGCGGCGATTCGCTGGGCGAGTTCGCCGGCGGTCTGGTAGTAATATTCAGCGATCTGGCGATGGCCTTCTTCGTGTTCGATCACGTGTGGCGCTACGCCGGCCGGCGCCCAGATGGTGACGTGGAGTTGCAGCGTCATGTTGATTTGCGTGATGGTGACGCGAGCGTGCGTGGCATCCACTTTTCGAGTCTGCCCTCCGACGCTGGCGTTGGAGAGGAAATTGGAATCGCATTCCGCCTCTTCGCCGGTGGACAGCGGCGGCATATCAGCCGGCGGGCTGGTGGGATCAAAGGTGCGGCTTGTGAAAGCGACCGGCTGCCTGTTGATGATCGCCGCAGGCGCTTGCCCAGGCCGCGGCGACGATCGCGCACGCCAGGTGAGCCAGCCCAAGAGAAGCGCTCCCAGAAACACGCAAAGAATGATTAACCGGGACGAGGACAATGCTGCCTCCGGTTTTGATTTTCCGAATAAAACAGAGATGAGGCCATGAGTTTGTGGGCGGCGGATGATGCGAAAGGTACTCTCATACGATTTTAAGCCAGAAAAGCCGCTTGATGGCCACGTCTTTTCTGGCTCGACAATCCCATTACGCGAAACCGATTTGGCTGGCGCGGCGGAAGCAATCGTGGTTGGAGCGGCGAGAGAGCCGTGGTACATTCTTCGCAAGCCAAAGCGGGTAGGCAAGCCGAACCAGACAAGTCACAACTGAGGAGGGCGCCGGTGCGGAATTACTTGATTGTTTCAGCTGCGGCGGCGGTGGCGATGCTCGCTTTCTCACCTGCGGCGCGCGGTCAAAATGCCGCCCAGCAGACACACGTACCCGACATTTCCGGTGTCTGGCAAGTGACAAAGTTTCAGCCCAAACTGTTTCCGAACGGAGGCGCTCCTTTCAAACCTTGGGGGGAGGCAAGATTCAAGGAGGCCAACCCTGAGACGAACGATCCCAATCTCGGCTGCCTGCCGGAGGGAATCCCGCGGTTCATGTTTGTGCCTCTTCCCATGGAAATTTTTCAAGCGCCCACGCGGGTCGTGATCATCCGTGAGGGCACTCAGGTGATGCGTCAGATCTATATGAATCGGCAGCACCGCAACGATTTGTACCCTACCTATTCGGGTGACTCGATTGGCAAATGGGAAGGCGATACCCTGGTAGTGGATACGATCGGTTTCAACGATAAGACCTGGATCGACTCGGGCGGACTCCCCCATAGCGAAGCGCTGCACGTCGTGGAGCGCATCCGTCGCCTCGACCATGACACGCTCGTTGACGACGTCATGATCGAGGATCCCATGGCATATACCAAACCGTTCACCGCTCAGCAAGTTTACAAATTGAAGCCGGGCTGGGAGATCCAGGAACTGGTCTGTACAGAGAATAACAAGTACACGTACCACGGAAAATGACCGCGCAATAACAGGACAAGAAGAAGGGAGAGACCCGATGAGGAATAATCTGTTGCTTATTCCCGTTACCGCTGTTCTTCTGCTGCTTTCGCTTGCAGGATCGGCCTACGCACATCACGCGACAGCGTCGTTCGATATGACCCAATCGACCACCGTGAAGGGGACCGTAACGGGGTTCGACTGGACCAATCCCCATGCTTACATTTATCTCGACGTGAAAAATGGGAAGGGCGCCATCGAAAAGTGGAGCGTCGAGTTGGGTACCATAGGCATGCTCGCCAGGGCCGGCTGGAAGAGAGATACGGTGAAGGCGGGCGACGAAATCACCGCGGTGGGCAATCGCGCCAAGGACGGCAGGCCGGTGATACGTTTCGAGAAGATTGTGTTTGCCAGTGGTCAGGAGCTTACTTCGAACGTGCAGTAGAACCGACGTCACGAACTGGAGCGAGGGCCTATTTGTCGTCGTGGCAGTCTGGCTTAGTCGCTTCGATGCGAATCTGCTTCAGCAGCTCGGCTTAATCGCCCCGGATAGTCTTGCGGCATCCGGCACTTCATTTCACCTCAACGAGCTCAATCGCGACCCGATCGGGTCCTTCGATCATGGCCGCCCGGGTGCTGCCCCAAGAATGAATCTCTTCAAGAACCTTGATCCCTTCGTCTTTTAATCGGGCGACGGTAGGCGGCAGATCCGCAACGCTGAGCGCCCAGTGGTCGACGAGACGCCCCCGGGTGCTCACGAGCCCGCCGCCCGGCCAGGGGCGAATCAAAATGGAGATGTCATCGAACATGACGCTTCCGGACGGCTCGCGAACAAATCCAGGAAACTTGAAGAACGACGGCCAGGTGGGAGGGGCATAGGGCCGTTTGCAGTCTCCCGCGTCAGGTGTAATTGGAGCACCGCCAGTGCCCTGCGGCATGGTCGCACCGAGGTGAGCGACATACCAGGCGATCGCGCACAACGGATGCTCATGATACATGTGAATGTGATTGAAGCGCTCCACCTGGCCGGCCTGAGCGTTCTCGATCAGCGCGCCGTCCGGACCCCGAAGATAGCCGAAGCCTCCCTGCCGCGTGGGCTGCACGCCCGTGGCTCGCATTTCCAGGATCTGCTCCTGGGTGGGAAGCCCGGGCAAGGTGTCGCTCGACATGTCCACGAGCTTGCCGTCTGCGGCGTCCCACATCTGCGCGATTTTCAGACCCTTGGCGCGGAACTCCTGGTCGTATTTGCGCGAGTCCGGGGTATTCCAGCCGAAGTGCCACACCGCGGTTTGCGGCCCAGTCAGCTCTGTCTGGGGCGGCGTGTTGACCTTGGTGAATAGCAAATAGACGTTCCCGGTCTTGACCGCCTCGTATCCGTTGAAAGTCGTCTTCGTGGCTGAGATGGGGAACGCTTTCGGGTAGTACGCGGCGGCAGCGCTCGGGTTCACGGAATTCAGCTGCACGTGATGAACGTGCATCGGCGCGATGTTCGGCGGTCTCTGGGCAGGAACCGACCGAGGCGTGACTGTGAGAGCAGCCAACAGAAAGACCATCAGGCTCAGATTGCGCATTTTCGAAACTCCTTCTTTAGCGAGACTCGTTCTGTACTCGTTGCGGCCAGCCGAAGGGAGAATCATCGATGCCGTCCAGGTTATTTGCGAGGAAAGGCAGCGAGAGTTGGCATTTCCGGGAGAGGCGTAAACGGAGGCGTGCGGACTGAATTCATGATCATGGCAAACCAAGTGTAGTAGCCGTTGACGCTGATGATGTCGACCACGCCCTGTTCGCCAAATTTGGTGAGGGCTTTGGCGTAGGTGGGGTCGCTGACGCTCTGATTGCGATGCAGTTCGTCGCAAAAGTCATAGACGGCGGCCTCGTCATCGGCCATGCCGGGAGGGCGCTGGCCCGCAGCCAAGGCTTTCGCAATTTCGGGGGTGAGCCCGTCCTTGACGGCGATGTTTACGTGGGAGTTCCACTCCGTATCCTGCGTCCACTGGCGTGCCGTGATGAGGATCACGAATTCGCGGAGCTTCGGCGGCAGCACCGTCTTGAACTGCAGGTATTCGCCCAGGATTTCGGCAGGAGTCATGACGTCCGGGCTGCGAAGCAGCGCCAAGAAGGGTCCGCGGACGGGCGGCCCGCCTCGTTTCGAGGCGAACTGGTCCAAGGCCTTCTTCTGGGCTTCGGTCAATTTATCGGCCGGGATTTCCGGCATACGATTCTGAGCAAAGGCGGGAAGGCCGAGAAGCACGGCAAGCCAAAGAAAGCCAAAAGTTTTCATGAGAGGCACTCCTTCGTTGGCGCTTTGCGAAAGCGACCGCACGCGGGCGGAGGCTCTCGAAGTGAAGTGAATGTATTCTTCGAAGGCTACGGTGTCAACGACCCATGGCCGCCACCAACCATCTCAGGCCTCTGCCCAGATACCAAACAGCAAAGGCCATGATCCCATACCAAACGCCGTTGAGTGGGGCGGCAATCAACATCGTAGGGATGATCTGATACCAATGTTCTGCATCAAACAAAACAATCCACGTAGGCCAAATGAGCCAAATGACCCACCACGGAAAAATCCACGAATTATCTCTAGGTGTCGCTCCGGATGCCAGTTGATCCGTTGTACTCAGTGCGAGTCCCACGAGTAATAGGATAACGGGAACCAATGTGCCAATGCAGAAAAACCAAAGCACAACTCGATTGCGGGCTGTGTTTTGATGTTTTGGCTCGGGCACCATTCGCCACCTCGGGCGGCTCAAGCATTGGTCTTGAGCAAACGAGCGAGGGTGCCGTTGAAAATAGCGAGCCGCTGCTTGTCGGTCAGGCCCGGAATGGCAAGGATGCGGTCAACAGGAGTGCGATTCCACAGCGCGGGATAGTCTGTTCCTAAGACGACCTGGCTGGAACCGACGACGGCGATCAGATGGCGCATATCCTCAGGGGTAAAGAGCACGGAGTCGTAATAAAGCTGCTTGAGATACTCGCTGGGGAGCTTCTTCAAGGGCCTGCAATCCTTGGGAAAGGCTTTCAGGCACTCATCGTTGCGGCCCGAGTACGACGGCAGGTAGCCACCGCCATGAGCCGCGCAAATCTTGAGCCTGGGGAAAAGATCCAAAATTCCGTCCTGAATCAGGTGGGTGAGGGCGAGGGTCGTCTCCAGGGGATGGCCGATGACGTTGTCGAGATTGCCATTTCCCTGCAGCCGGCGTTCGTCTATGGGTGTTCCGGAGACTTGGGGATGGATGAAGATCAGCGCTTCGAGTTCCTCGGCCTTGGCCCAGATGGGATTAAATTTGGGCGCGGAGAGATCCTCGCCATTCACGCTGCCGCCAATGGCAAAGCCACGCATGCCTTGTTTCTTGACGCCCTCTTCGATCTGCTCGACGGCAAGGGATGCATGTTGCAAGGCGACGCTGCCAAGGCCGACGAAACGATCGGGGTGGGCGGCGCAAAGCGCGGCAATTTTCTCGTTCTGAACCTGGATGATCTTGCGCGCGAGGCCCTCATCTGCCCAATACCACCAAGGATTGATGGAAACGGCTTGCACATCAATTCCCATCTGGTCGAGGTCCGCCAAGCGCTTATTGACGTTGAGGATGTTGCCCAGGCCATCGGGGTTAGCCTGCTGCGCGTCGCCATGGTGGCCCTCGCGCGCGATCCGATCTTTGACGAGGTCCCAAGCTTCGGGCACACGAACGTGAGAGTGCACGTCAACGACCGGCACGCGTTGGCCGTTGATGGTGACTGGAGCGCGCTTCGAGCCGGGCGACGGCTGTGTGGTTGATTGCTGCGGGCTGCGCGCAAACGCGCGAGTAGAATCCGCGCAGCAGCAGCCGGCGAAAACGATTCCCGCGGTTGCGCCTGATAAATCTTTCAGGAATTCTCTGCGTGTGGGCATGGTGGCTTTCCTATTGTCGCCTGGCGGTCCTGTGAATTCTGCCAGCGAGATATATCACGGTCGGACCTCAGATCAAAGAAGCTGACGCTACTGTTCCATCGCGCACATGAACGAGTCTCTCTTTGTGATAATGTCCGGACAACGGGTACAGGGGCAATCGATCGCTCAATAGGGTGCCGCCAGCGATAAGGCGGCCAAATGCCCATTGATCTCTTGAGGGGGACACATGGCAAAGCGGGATGAAGCGCGAAAGGCCTCGGAACGTCCTCTGAAATCGGCAGCTTGCGCGAACGGGCGCTCTAGACGAAATGGCTCTTCCACAGCCTTCCAGGGGCGTTGACTGGCCCACAGTGCGGGGACTAACATCCGCGCCACATACGCGGAGGTGCCTATGTCATTCCAAGGGAAAAATGCGTTGATCACGGGAAGTTCGCGAGGGATCGGCAGGGGTATCGCGCTCAAGCTGGCGGAAAAAGGGGCGCGCGTTGCGGTTCATTATTACCGCAATCGTGAGGCGGCGGAAATGACTCTGGCGAAGATTCGCGAACTGGGGTCAAGCGGATTTCTCGTACAGGCGGATGTTTGCCGGCCGGATGAGGTGCGAGGGATTTTCGAGAAGGTGCGCACTGAATTCGGCTCGCTCGACATTTTCGTCAGCAACGCGCGAACCGAAGCGCCAACTTTTTATCAGGCGCCGATGGAGATCACTCTGTCGCAATGGGACACAGCCGTGGATTCGCAGGCCAAGGCGTTCCTGGTAGCGGCGCGCGAGGCGGCGGCCTTGATGCCCAACGGCGGAAGGATCGTAGGCATCACGTTCGCGCCGGGCGGGCGGTTTGGGAGCTGGCAACCCTGGGTGGCAATGGGGGCGGCGAAAGCAGCGATGGAGTCGCTGGTGCGCTATTTCGCGGTTGCGCTGGCGGGGCGCGGAATCACGGTGAACTCCATCAGCCCGGGCTGGGTGGAAGACAGCGTGCTGAACAGCTTGCCCGAAGTGTTCCAAACCGGACTGCGCGAGTGGCAGGAGCGCGGCTGGACTCCGATGGGCCGGCTCGGAAGACCATCCGATATCGGCAATGCCGTCGCGCTGATTTGTTCGGAGGAAGCCAGTTGGATCACCGGGCAGCTGATTGAAGTCGATGGTGGCGCATCCCTGGTGGATGCGCACCTGCCGTTGGAATTTCAAGGAATTGCCAGGCAGGCGAAAGTCCAGAGCGCGTAGATCTTAGCGACGCGCTGAAGCAAGCGGCGAAGGCGATGAGAGATCCCGCGCTCGCCGCCCAAGGCGGTCGCTCGGATGACGATCTCCGGTGTCAGGAGTCCGGTGGACTCCACCGGAGTCCAGAAACCGGACCTGGTCGGATCGTCAGCTAAATCGCAGTGGCGTGCTCTTTAGGCACGAAGTAGATTTCTTCCTTGATGTGTTCCTTGGCCCAGCCGCGGCGCACGAGGATTCCGCTGCTATTGTCAATCATCTTCGGGTGACCGCAAAGATACGCGGAAGTTGTCTCCGGCATCAGTTCCCACAGATGCGTGTATTTGCGGATGAGGTCGTCGACGCGGCCGACCTCTCCGGTCCAGTTTCGATCCTCCCAGGGCCGGCTCACCGTGGGGACGTACTTGAACCACGGGACTTCGTCGGCAATGCGCTTGAGCTCTTCGAGATATCCGAACTCCCAGGAGCGGCTGGCGCCTTCCAGGAGAAAAAGCCGGTGGCCCTCCGGGAATTTATTTTGCCGGGCGTCGTTCGAGAGAGTGCGGATGTAACTCACGAAAGGCGCGACTCCGGTGACGGTACAGAGCAGCAAATGATTTCGATGGACCTGCAGATCGAGCGTGAAGCGGCCTTTGGCTACTTTGCGCATGGTGAGCTCGTCGCCAACGTTTAACTTATGCAGGGCCGGCGTTAACTCGCCGCGCGGGACCAGCTCGAAGAAAAACTCGAGTTCGGATTCGTACGGCGAGGAAACGATCGAGTAGGGCCGCTCAATATGTTTGTGTGGCGCAAGGACTCCTAAAGTTGCGTATTGGCCAGGCAGGAAGTGGAATTCAGCATCCCGCTGCACGCGAATGGACCACAAGTCTGCGGCGATGTCTCTGCGTCGTACGATTCGCGCGCCATAGAACTTCTGATTTCCATCCATCTAGTTCAGCTCTCCCATTTTTTTCGGCTCGTCCCGACAAGCACCCTCTTTCCGGCAAGAGCTCAGGAGAAATCCCTCGCTCTCCGCCCGAGGCGGATCGCTCGGGATGACGATGCTGGTCGCATCGTCGTTTTCGTTTCGCTGGGAGTCATTTTCCGCGAAAGGCCCCGGGTAAGGGAGCCTTTTCGCGTTGGGCACTATTCATAGGCGAGGGACTCGATTGGATCACTCTGCGCGGCGCGAAGTGCCGGATAGGCGGCACCGGCGAGCGCACCAACAATGGCGACCAGAATGGAACGGAAGATCCAGTCCGGAGTGATCTCAATCTGTAGCGTGGGCGAGGTGCGATGCAGCAGCGTGGTCGTGGCGTAAGTGCCAACCAGACCTACGGCTACACCCAAGGCGACCAGCAAGAGAGCTTCCGCGACGATCAGCCAGCAGATCTCCAGGCGCGAGGAACCGAGTGCTTTTAAGATGCCGATCTCACGGCGCCGCTCGAGCACCATGGTGTACATGGTAAGCAGAACCACGAGAAAACTGATGACGATCCCCAGGCCGATAAAGGAACGAAGGAAGGGCCTCAGTTCGGGCAGACTCGAAGAGGTCATTAAAGACATGTATTCCGTCATGGAACGAATGCGGTAACCGGGAAGAAGCCGGACGAGCGCGGCGCGAACGGCTTCTGTATTGCCCGTGCTCCGAACGTAGATCATGGAAACGCGTTTCTCGGCGCCGGCGATTTCTTGCGCCGTCTCCATGGGCACAAAAAAGCGAGCGCCTTTTCCGTGCGCGACAATGCCGCTCACCCGGAAGTTCCGGTTCAGCAGCGAAACATTGGAGCCGACGGTCAGCTTACGCGCCTGTGCCGCCAGGTCGTCAGCGATGGCATCATCGGGGCCAGTGAAAGCGCCGCCCGCGAGGAACTTAAAGCCCTCGCTCAATCCATTAAATCGCGCGTAATCAATTCCATAAATCACGCCGAGAGTAGCCGTATCCACCACAACGACCACGGGGGCGACTTCGTCGATTCCGGCAACTTTTTCGATTCGAGCCACTTGCGATTGAGGGATGACGGCGCTCGAAAAGGAGAAAAATATCGAGGAGTTCGGCGGCTGGACGATGATGTCTGCGCCGACGCCTTCGGCACGGGCGCGCCAGTCGCTTAAGATTCCCGAGGTCAACCCAACAATAAGAAGAATCAAGAAGACCTGCAGGCCGATAGCGGCGGAACTGAAGGCGGAGCGCAAGGGATGAACTCCTAGGTTGCGCCACAATAAATTCAAGTACACAAACCTGGCGGGGTGAATCTGCGTCGCGCTCTGCTCAGCGATCAAGGTTCGTGGGTTCCGTGGGGAACTTACTCTAACACTGGGTCAGGCGCAGCGTCAAAAAAAGCTAAGCGGAGGAGTGACTTAGGTCAACTCCGGTAGTATCGGACACGGGAAGTGGGAAATGTTTTCCTTCTCATGCCCGAAAAGCGCCACTTGCTGCCGTGGCCTTTTCGGGTCTTTTCAACAAAAATGTTGAAAAGTTTGTGGAAAAGGCGTCGCTGACAATCGTAAACGCGCATACAGCAAACACTTGATACTGTTTGCACTAGAGTAGGGCATTCACCTAAGCCCTTCGCCGCGAAGGTGGTATCAAAATTGCCCAAGGGCCAAATCAAAGCGAGCAGAGTGCGGAAGCAAGGAACATTTTTCACAGAGCTTTCGCCTCCGCGGGTTACGGAGGCAAAGGACTCGCCCGGGGCGCTCAGTTACAGGATGAAGTTTTCTCGCCAGCAGGGGTTCCCGCCGCCATTGAATCGCTGATAATTTCACTTTTGGTGTACGCAGGCTCCGCTGATCCGCAAGCTGCGGCCAAATCCCGTCAGTTCGAGAGCGACACACCGCGGACAAATTTCTCGATCGCGGTCCGTGGATGCAAGAAAGGAAATGCCCTAGTGCCAGCGACTTCGCTTCTAGCGTGGCGCTTTCGCGCCCCGCGGCGCTGCGCCCTGGACTATAATCGCCACCAAGTACGCTGAGCACATTAGTCGTGGGAGGCGCCACGAAGAACTTCGACGGCATGAGGCAGAAGGTCGGCCACAACATCGAGTGACTCTACTGCACCGCGGGGGCTTCCCGGAAGATTCACGATCAGCGCGTGCTTGCAAACTCCGGCCACTGCGCGCGAAAGCACGGCGCGAGGATTCTTCTCGCGCCCCTTCTCCCGCATGAGTTCGCCAAGGCCCGGCAGGATTTTCTGGCAAACGGCCGAGGTTGCTTCAGGAGTTGTATCGCGCGGGCCGACTCCCGTGCCGCCAGTGGTGAGAACCACGTCCACGGAAGCCGAATCGGCAAGCGCCGCGAGCCGGTTCTCCAGCACATCACGATCGTCGGAAACAGCTTCGCAGGAAATTACTTGCCAGCCAAGCGCCCGGCAGCGCTCGGCGAGGCCCGGGCCAGAACGATCCTGGCGCTCGCCGCGCGAAACGGAATCGCTGACGGTCACTACTGCGACGCGCATCTGCCGCTCAGCTTTGCACGCGGTTACTGCTGGCTTCGTCCATCAGGCGCATGGCTTCCATCAACAGGCCGGTGGTCGAACGTGTGGTATTGGTTCGATCTGAAACAGCAGAGAAATCGATTTCGAATTCGCCATCGGTCCAATTCACGGCTTCATAGACGGCCGCATCACCCTCGAGCTTGCCCAGCCGTGCGTCCTTACATTGGCCAGCAGTGAAGTATAATTCGCAGGTCTGGTTGGCGCGACGCAGGGCCAGCCGGCAGGATTTCTGGCCCATTTCGAGCGACTGCATCAGTTCGGTCACGCCCATCTCCTCCAGCCGCCCCTGAATGACGCCCGGGCGGGAGGCACGCTGCTGCAATTTTTCCAGGTGCACGCGATCGACAAACTTTTTTGCCACGCGTACCAGGTCCGCAACAAAAAAGGGCTTGGTGAGAAAATCTTCGGCAGCTACGAGGGGCCGCAGCTTCTCTTCGATATCCCCCTGGCTGGCCACGAAAATAAAGGGAGTATCGCGGGTGCTTTCGCGATGGCGCAGTTTCTCGTAAAGCTGACGTCCATCGAGGCCCGGCATTTTGAAATCGGTGATGATCAGATCGGGCGGAGCGTCCACCGCTTTCAACAGGGCGTCGGCACCATCAGAGGCAAGGATCACCTTGCAGACTGGGTCGAGCGCCTGGGCCATGAGTTCGCGGATCAGCGGATTATCATCCACGATCAGAACATTCACGGTCTTGGCGGAAGGATTCATTGGGCTCGTTGCTTTTTGGCGCGCATATTGCCTCGCGCATTGCGGCGATAATCGCCGCTCTTGCCTCCGGTCTTTTCGACCAGGTAGATATCACTGATTTCGATTGACTTATCCAAGGCCTTACACATGTCGTAGACGGTGAGCGCTGCGGCGGCAACCGCCACAAGCGCTTCCATTTCCACACCGGTCTGCGCCGCGGCCGTAACGCGCGAGGTGATTTCGACGCCATTCTGGCACAGGCGCGCGGTCACATCAATGTGCGTGATGGGCAAAGGATGACAAAGAGGTATCCAGTCGGAAGTGCGTTTGGCGGCGGCGATTCCAGCGATGCGGGCAATTTCCAGGGGATCGCCTTTGGGTGTTTTGCGGCGGCGCACTTGGGTGAGCGCGGCGCGGCCGATGAGCACGAATCCGTGCGCGGAGGCTTTACGCAACGTGGTGGCCTTGGCGCTGACGTCCACCATAGCGACTTCGGCGCCCTTGCCAAAATGGGAGAGCTTTTTCATAACAGGCCGCGGCGGGGCAGCACCGCGGCCATTTCGCCGGCGTCCCAATCGAGTTTTTCGGGCGACACGATCAGGAATGCGTTGGACTCCGCCACGGTAACGATATCGCCTGAGCCCTGCCACGGCAGAGCGGAAACTTCGGGCTCCCCCCGCACGTTCTGAACACGAGCCGGCAGAAAATGGGTCAGCTCACTGCGTTCGTGAAGTGCATGTGCGAGCCGCGCCCGGAAAATCGCCAGCGGCCGCGGTTCCGCGCCGCTGAGTACATCAATCGCGGGGGCTACAAACAGCTCGAACGTGACCATTGTGGATACCGGATTGCCCGGCAAGCCGAATACCGGCTTGCCGCGGCAGGTCCCAAAAACGGCAGGTCTGCCTGGCCGGATGGCCACCGAATCGAATACAAACTCGGCGCCCAACTCGGAGAGGACCATCTCCACAAGATCGTACTTCCCCATGGAGACGCCGCCCGAAATGATCAGCAGATCTGCTTCCAAGCCACGTTCGATGTGGCGACGCAATTCTTTTTTCTCATCGGGTGCATTTCCGAGAGGAGCGCCTTCGGCTCCCGACAGTGCAGCAAGTGCCTCAAGGGCAATGCTATTGCCATTGCGAACCTGCAATGGTCCTGGAGTAGCGGAAACGTCCACCACTTCGTCTCCGGTAGAGAGAATGGCGGCTCGTGGACGCTTGAAAACGCTCACATGAGCGCTGCCCACCTGACCGGCCAAAGCCATTTCGGCATAGCCCAGCCGCGTGCCGGGCGCGAGCAGTTGCTGTCCCGCGCGCGCCTCTTTACCGCGCGCCACAATGCTTTGACCGCGGCTGGCGGAGCGGCTCAGCGTTACGCGCTCTCCGTCAATCGAGACGTGTTCGATCATCACCACCGCATCGGCTCCCGACGGTACGGCGGCGCCGGTCATGATCTGCGCGCACTCGCCGGGGCCGACGACGCCATCAAAGCCGCTGCCGGCCTTGATTTCGCCAATGCAGCGCAGGGTGGCGCCGGGAACGGCATCCTCGGCGCGCAAAGCGAAGCCATCGCGAATGGAGCGATCGAAGGGCGGATAATCACGATCAGCCGTGAGGGGCTGCGCCAGCACGCGTCCGCACGCGCGCGAAAGCTCCAGCGTTTCTGTCGCCAGCGAGCCGCGTATGACGCGAACCGCGGTGATCACCTTTTCTCGGGCTTCCTCGAACGAAAGCATTTCGGCTGCTCAGAGCCAGGAGGCGAATTGCGTTCCGGAAGCGACGATGGTGGCGTCGCGTTCCGGGCCGGTGGAAATCATGCCGATTTCAACCTCGAGTTGATCGGAGATGAATTTCAGATAATCGAGAGCGGTTCGAGGCAGCTCTTGGGCGTCCCGAATGCCTTCGGTGGACGCTTGCCAGCCGGGTAGCGTGCGGTATTCCGGACGAATGTGCTCGAAGTCCTCGACCGCGGCGGGCATTTCGTGAACGGGAGTACCCTTGTAGCAGTAACCGACGCAGACTTGGATTTCGCGCTGGGTATCGAAAACATCCAGCTTGGTGACGATCAGCGAGGTGATTCCATTCACCATAACGGCATAGCGGAGGATGGCGAGATCGAGCCATCCGCAGCGGCGCGGGCGGCCGGTGACAGCTCCGTACTCCTTGCCACGGTCGCGCACTTCGCGCGCGCCGAGGTCGGACATTTCCGTCGGGAATGGGCCGCTGCCCACGCGGGTCGTGTAGGCCTTCGTCACTCCGGCGATTCCCGAAATGCGCGTGGGCGCCACGCCCAGGCCGGTACACGCGCCGCCGGCCGTGGCATTCGAGGAGGTCACAAAGGGATAAGTGCCGTAGTCGATATCCAGCATGGTGCCCTGCGCGCCCTCGAAAAGGACGGAACGGCCTTCGTCGAGGGCGCGATTCAGGAGCGACGAGGCGTCCACCACCAGCGGGCGAAGGCGTTCCGCATATTCCAGGTACTTTTCGCACAGCCCTTTGACTTCCAGAGGGGCGCCATAAGCCGCGCGGCACACGGCGTTTTTCTCCTCCACCACCCGCGAGAGTTTCTCGCCGAACCTGCGCGGTTCCAGCAAATCGCAAACGCGCAAGCCGCAGCGCGCCATCTTGTCTTCATACGCCGGGCCAATGCCGCGCGATGTCGTGCCGATCTTAGCCGCGCCGCGGGCCGCTTCGGCTGCCTTTTCCATCTGCCGATGGTAGGGGAAGATCAGATGGGCGCGCGCGGCGAGGTGCAGCCTGCCGCGCACGTCGATGCCCGCGCCGTTGAGGTTATCGAGCTCGGCGACCATGGCCGCAGGATCGACCACCACGCCCGCGCCAATGACGGCGTGTTTGCCGGGACGAAGGATTCCGCAGGGGATCAGTTGCAAGACAAAGCGATTGCCATTGTAGATGACGGTGTGGCCCGCGTTGTGGCCGCCGGCGCAGCGCGCAATGTAGTCAAAGGAAGCCGCCATGTAGTCGACGACTTTGCCTTTGCCTTCATCGCCCCACTGCGCGCCGACCACTACGATCGATTTCATTCCTGCTGGATTCCCTTTCCTGAGCCGGTATTTGGGCCGCACTCTACCGGAGAATTTTCCGAATCCCGGATGACTCAGGAAGCTTCTCGAGGCCTGCGGCGGAACGAATATCGTACTCGCCGCGCGAGGCGAAAGGCAAGGCATGGCGAACGCAAGCAGCGCTTCTGCCGTAAAAAGCGGAACCCTGGGCCTTACGCAATCGAAAAGCGGATCCCTCCGCCCCCGGGGTTGGGGCCTCGGGATGACTGCACTTCTGAGAAGACTAATTTACGTGGCGGTCGACGATCTTGGAGATTTGCTCCTTGGGAACGGCGCCGACGATCTGGTCGGCGACCTGGCCGCCCTTGAAGATCAGGAGGGTGGGGATGCCGCGGATGTTGTAGCGGCCCGCCGAATTCACGTTCTCATCGACATTCAGCTTGACCA
>Ga0209160_1001734_pt1 | contig 18350 bp, 13 predicted proteins | sample GraSoiAngelo_153_FD_186167 | JGI IMG/M metagenome (GOLD analysis project Ga0209160, IMG submission 186167) | Grasslands soil microbial communities from the Angelo Coastal Reserve, California, USA - 14_1009_12_40cm (SPAdes) (version 2) | ecosystem: Environmental > Terrestrial > Soil > Grasslands ... | reverse complement strand
CGTAGGGCACGTAGGTCGCCAGCCCCTTCTCCGCCGCTACCTTCGTCAGCGCCGCCGTCAAGGTCGTCTTCCCGTGGTCCACGTGCCCAATCGTCCCCACGTTCACGTGCGGCTTGGTCCGCTCAAATTTCGCTTTCGCCATAACCCCTCAAAGTCGTTGCAGAACTACGTCGCGAACTATCGTCTCGCCTAGCCTTTCACCTTCGACACAATCTCTTCGGCCTTCTGTTTCGGCACTTCCTGATAGTGGCTGAACTGCATGCTGTAGACCGCCCGCCCCTGGCTCATCGAGCGCAGGGTCGTCGAGTAGCCGAACATCTCGGACAAGGGGACGCTCGCCGCGACCACGTGGGCGTCGGCGCGCTGCGTCATGCCGCCGATCTTGCCCCGCCGGGCGGAGAGGTCCCCGATGACGTCGCCCATGTAATCCGCGGGCGTCACCACCTCCACGTCCATGATCGGCTCGAGCAGCACGGGCTGCGCCTGGCGGGCCGCTTCCTTCACGGCCATGGAGCCGGCGATCTTGAACGCCATCTCGCTCGAGTCGACGTCGTGGTACGACCCGTCCACGAGCTCGACCTTCACGTCCACCATCGGGTAGCCCGCGAGCACGCCGTTTTCGAGGGCCTCCTTCACGCCCTGCTCGACCGGCCCGATGTACTCCCGCGGGATCACGCCGCCCACGATGTTGTCCTCGAACACGAAGCCGGTGCCCGGCTCGCCGGGCTCCATGTTGATGACCACGTGGCCATACTGACCGCGGCCGCCCGTCTGGCGGATGAACTTTCCCTCGACTTCCTCCACCCGCTTGCGCACCGTCTCGCGGTAGGCCACCTGGGGCCGGCCCACGTTGGCGTCGACCTTGAACTCCCGCCGCATCCGCTCGACGATGATCTCGAGGTGCAGCTCGCCCATCCCGCTGATGATGGTCTGGCCGGTCTCGGCGTCCGAGTGTACGCGGAAGGTGGGGTCCTCTTCGGAGAGCTTTTGGAGCGCGAGGCTCAGCTTGTCCTGGTCGGCCTTGGTCTTGGGCTCGATCGCCACCGAGATCACCGGCTCGGGGAACTTCATCGCCTCGAGGATGATGGGATGGTCCGCGTCGCACAGCGTGTCGCCGGTCTTCGTGTCCTTCAGGCCGATGGCCGCCGCGATATCGCCCGCGCGCACTTCCTCGATCTCCTCGCGCTTGTTGGCGTGCATCTGCAGCAGGCGACCGATCCGCTCCTTTTTGTCCTTGGTGCTGTTGTAGACGTACGAGCCGGCGGCGAGGACGCCCGAGTAGACGCGGAAGAACGTGAGCTTTCCGACGTAGGGATCGGTCATGATCTTGAACGCCAGCGCGGCGAACGGCTCTTCGTCCGCGGCCTTGCGCATGGCGTGCGTCGCGTCGTGGTGCGGCAGGTGACCCTGGATCGCCGGGATGTCGAGCGGCGACGGCAGGTAGTCCACCACCGCGTCGAGCAGCGCCTGGACGCCCTTGTTCTTGAACGCCGCCCCGGCGAGCATCGGCACGACCTTGCCCGAGATGGTCGCCTTGCGGAGCACGGTACGGATCTCGTCCTCGGTGAGCTCGTGCTCCTCGAGGTACTTGTGCAGGATCGCGTCGTCGTATTCCACCACCGACTCGAGCAGGTGGTGGCGCATCTCGGCCACCTTGTCCTTCAGGGCCGCCGGGACGGGCCCCTCGACGTACTTCTTACCGAGCGACTCGTCGTCGTACACGATCTCTACCTGACGGATCAGGTCGATGATGCCCGTGAACAGCTCGCCCGCGCCGAGCGGCAGGTGAATCGGCACGACGTTGGCGCCCAGCCGGTCGCGCACCATCTTCAGGCACATTTCGAAGTCCGCGCCCACGCGGTCCATCTTGTTCGCGAAGATGATGCGCGGCACGTGGTAGCGGTCGGCCTGGCGCCACACCGTCTCGGTCTGCGGCTCGACCCCGCCCACCGCGTCGAGCACGGTGATGGCGCCGTCCAGCACGCGCAAGCTGCGCTCCACCTCCACGGTGAAGTCCACGTGGCCTGGGGTGTCGATGATGTTGATACGGAACTGCCCGCCGCGGCGGGGCCAGAAGGCGGTGGTGGCGGCGGAGGTGATGGTGATGCCCCGCTCCTGCTCCTGCTCCATCCAGTCCATGGTGGCGGTGCCGTCATGGACCTCGCCCAGCTTGTAGGTCCGGCCGGTGTAGTACAGGATGCGCTCGGTCGTAGTCGTCTTCCCGGCATCGATGTGCGCCATGATGCCGATGTTCCGAATGCGTTCGAGCGGCGTGGTACGCGGCATTCCCGTTCCTTTATTCAGCAAAAACGCGGGGCGACCGTGACGCCCGTTTGGGGCCGGTCTCGCTCCGCCATCATCCGGGTAGGGGCGCAGCATGCTGCGCCCCTACAACCTGGGATGCAGGATCCCTTGGACCAGGGTCCCGAGATTGTCTGTTTAAGCGTTTACCACCGGTAATGCGCGAAGGCCCGATTGGCCTCCGCCATCCGGTGTGTGTCCTCTTTCTTCTTGATCGTCTCGCCCTCGCCCTTCGAGGCGAGGATCAGCTCGGCGGCGAGTCGCTCCGCCATGTCTTTCTCGCGCCGGGCGCGGCTGAACGAGATGAGCCAGCGCATCCCCAGCGCGGTGCGGCGCTCGGGCCGCACTTCCACCGGCACCTGATAGGTCGCGCCGCCGACCCGACGCGACTTCACCTCGAGCGCCGGCTTCACGTTCGAGAGCGCTTGTTTGAACACGTTCACGCCCGGCTGCCCGGTGCGCTGCTCGATCAGATCCATCGCCTTGTAGAAAACCCGCTCGGCCAGCGACTTCTTACCCCGTTCCATCAAGTTGTTCAAGAACTTGGACACCGTCTGGCTGTCGTAGCGGGGATCGGCCGGCACGGGCCGGCGGACCGCCTTCTTGCGCCGGCTCACGACGCGGCTGCCTTGGGCCGCTTGGCCCCGTACTTGGAGCGCGACTGCTTGCGCTCGTTCACCCCCGCGGCGTCGAGCGTGCCGCGAATGATGTGGTAGCGCACGCCCGGCAGGTCCTTCACCCGCCCGCCGCGGATCATCACGATCGAGTGCTCCTGCAGGTTATGTCCCTCGCCCGGAATGTAGGCCGTGACCTCGAAGCCGTTGGTCAACCGAACCCGGGCGACCTTCCGTAACGCCGAGTTCGGCTTTTTGGGGGTGGTCGTGTACACCCGCGTACACACACCGCGCTTCTGCGGATTGCCGCGCAGCGCGGGTGCCTTTTCCTTCTTTTCCACGTCGCGGCGGCCGAGCCGGACGAGCTGGTTGATGGTCGGCATACGCTCCGGCAAAAAGTTACCAAATAGACTCACAAAATAGACTGGGAATTAGGCTTAGGGCAACCCCCGACCACCACACCACTCCCTGACACAACAAAGACCGGGCCCTGCTTGCAGCGTCCCGGTTCGCGGGCTATATGCACTCTTCCGAACGCCGGTGGAGTTCCGCCATGCGACCCTCGACTCGCCTTGTCACCGCCGCCGCTCCTGCCGTCCTCGTCCTCCTAGCCGCCTGCACCATCCGCGTCATTCAGCCGGCGGCGGCTCCGGCGCCCGGCGGTGGCCCCAAGCCCGACAGTGCCAAGAAGGACCTCCCCTGGAAGCCCTTCGCCGAGGTCACCAAGGACGCCCGCGTGCAGACCGGGCTGTTCACGGCGTATCTCAAGCGGGAAAACGCCTATCTCGCGCTCAAACCGGAGCAGCTCGACCGCGACTATCTCATGGTCACGGAACTGTCGCAGGGGATCGGCGAGCTGGGCATTGACGGCGGCAGCGACGTCCGCTCCGACTTGATCCGGTTCCACAAGAGCGGCGACCACGTCGAGCTGTGGGTCGTGAACCCCTACGCCACGGCGACGCCGAACACGCCCATGGCGCGCACCGTCGCCTACTCGTTCGGGCACTCGGTGGCGCAGTCGTTTCCCATCGCCAGCATCCGCGATACGACGAATGAAGTGCTCCTCGATCTCGTCCCCTTCCTCGTGTCCGACTGGGCCGACCTGGGAGGGTACTTCCAGTTCTTCTCGCAGGCGACGCCCATGCAGGGCCCGGGACCGATGTTCGACAAGGAACGCTCCAGCTTCCAGTCGCTGCGCATGTTCCCGACGAACACCGAAGCCGAGGCGCGGTTGACGTTCCGGACGAGCCGGAGCCTCGGGATGGATATGGTGCCGGACTACCGCTGGATTCCCGTCGGCGTCCACTACTCGATTCTCGAACTGCCCGCGACCCCGATGCGCCCACGCTACGCCGACGACCGGGTAGGCTATTTCGTCTCCGCCATGAAGAACTTCTCGCGCGACACGTCCGAGACCTTCTTCGTCCGCTACGTGAACCGCTGGCGGCTCGAAAAGAAGGACCCGGGCGCCGCGGTGAGCGATGCCGTGAAGCCGATCACCTATTACCTCGACCGCACCATCCCCCTCGAATGGCGGCCCTACGTGCGGGACGGGATTCTCGAGTGGAACCGGGCGTTCGAAGAGGCCGGTATCCGCAATGCGATTCAGGTGCTCGACGCCCCCGACGACTCGCTGTGGAGCGCCGAGGACGCGCGCTACAGCACCGTGCGGTGGATGGCCAACAACGCCTTCACGTACGCGATCGGGCCCTCCGACGTCGATCCCCGCACCGGGGAAATCCTCAACGCCGACATCCTCGTCGCCGCGTCCTGGATCCAGGCGTGGCAGGGGGAGTACCGCGACTACGCCGGGCCACAGGCAATGATCCGCGAGGTGTTCCTCGAGGACTCGCTGTTGCGGGCGGACCCGAGCGGCCGGCGGTTCCAGCGGCTCTGCTCCTACGGGGCCGGCATGGCGCCCGCAGGGACGCTGCTGCGGGCGACGCTCGCCACGAGCGGCGCCATCGCTCCCGGCGCCCCCGTTCCCCGCGAGTACATCGGCCAGGCCATGAAGGAGCTGGTGATGCACGAAGTGGGGCATACCCTCGGCCTGCGGCACAACTTCCGCGGCACCGCCGCGATCCCCATGGAGAAGTTGTTCGACCGCGCCTACACGGCGACCCACGGCACGTCGGCGTCGGTCATGGACTACAACCCTCCCGCCATCGCCCTCGACCGGAGCAAGCAAGGCGACTACTACTCGCGCACCATCGGGACGTACGACCGCTGGGCGATCAAGTACGGCTACGCCGCGGTCCCCGGGGACACTCCCGACGCCGAGCGCCCCGGTCTGCGGGCGATCGCCGCCCAGGCGTCCGATCCCGAGCACGTGTACGGGACGGACGAGGACGCCGGGTTCGCGGCCTACGGCCTCGATCCCACGGTGACGCGGTTCGACCAGACGTCCGACCCGCTCGCCTGGGCCAAGGACCGCGAGACGCTCGTGAATCGGTTGTTCGACTCGCTCGAGACACGCCTCGTCGCCTCCGGCGACGGCTACCCCAAGCTGCGGCGCGCCTTCCGGGACCTGCTGTTCGAGCGCTGGTACGCGACGCTCGTGACGACCAAGTACTTGGCGGGCGCCTACACGTCCCGCGATCATCGCGGCGACCCGAACAGCCGGCCGCCGTTCGTCACGGTGTCGGCCGCCCGGCAGCGAGACGCGCTGGCGTTCATCGCGGATGCAGGGTTGGGCGAGAACCTGTATCGCTTCCGGCCGGAACTGCTCAACAAGCTCGCGCCCGAGCGGTGGTGGCACTGGGGCGTGAACCCGTTCAGCGAGGGACGGATCGACTTCCCGCTGCACGACTGGGCGCTGGCGTTCCAGGGGACGCTGGTGCGGCTGCTGACGGACCCCGAGGTGCTCTCGCGGGTGCGCGATGCCGAGCTGCGAGCGGAGACCCGGAGCCAGCTGGTGACGATCCCCGACATCCTGACGACGCTCACGACCAGCATCTGGGCGGAAGCGGGAATGCAAGGCTCGCAGCGCGCCCGGAACACCACCTCCATCCGCCGCGACCTACAGCGGTTGTATCTCGCCCGGCTGATGCGCATGGTGGTGACGCCCGAGCCCGGCACGCCGGAAGACGCGCGCACGGTGGCCCGGGCCACCCTGGCGAGCCTGAGCGGCGCTCTCGGTCGCGCGCTGGCGCCCGCGAACGAGCTGGACGGCTACACGCAGGCACACTTCGCCGACTCGCGCCAGCGGATCGAGCAGGCCCTCAACGCACAGGTCGTGCAGCCGCTGGGGCCGCCTCCGCCGACGCGCTAATCCCAGAGGGAAAACACGACGGCGCCCGGGAATCTCCCCCGGGCGCCGTTTGTACCCGCCTCAATCCGCTTCCACTTCCTCGGGGAATGGACTGGGCACCACCCCGGGCACCGGCTCCGTCGGCGGCGGCGGGGGCTGGAAGCCCTCGGGCGGCTCGATCTCGATATCGTGATACCGGTAGATGCCGGTCCCGGCCGGGATCAGGTGACCGATGATGATGTTCTCCTTGAGCCCCAGCAAGTCGTCCTTGGCGCCGCGGATCGCCGCGTCGGTCAGGACGCGCGTCGTCTCCTGGAACGACGCCGCCGAGATGAACGACTGCGTCGTGAGGCTCGACTTGGTGATCCCGAGCAGCAACGGTTCGCTCGTGGCGGGCTTGCCGCCCTTCTTCACCGCCCGCTCGTTCACCTCGCGGAAGGTGAGCTTGTCCACGTGCTCGCCCTCCAGGAACTCGGTATCGCCCGGATCCACGACGCGCACCTTCTGCAGCATCTGGCGCACGATCACGCCGATGTGCTTGTCGTTGATCTTCACGCCCTGGAGCCGGTACACCTCCTGCACCTCGTTCAGCAGATACTCCTGCACCGCCCGCGGGCCCTTGATCCGCAGGATGTCGTGCGGGTTCACGGGTCCCTCGGTGAGGCGGTCGCCCGCGCGCACCCGGTCGCCCTCATGGACCCGCAGGTGCTTGCCGGCGGGCACCTCGTACAGCTGCGGCTCGCCTTCCTCGGGGTGGACGTAGATCTCGCGCTTGCCGCGCTTGATGTCGCCGAAGCGCACCACGCCGTCGACCTCGGAGATGGTGGCCGGGTCCTTCGGCCGCCGGGCTTCGAACAGCTCGGCCACGCGCGGCAGGCCGCCCGTGATGTCGCGCGTCTTGTAGGCCTCGCGCGAGACCTTGGCCAGCACCAGCCCCGCGTACACCTCCTGGCCGTCCTCGACCGAGAGCTGCGCGCCCTCGGGGATCACGAAGTCGCGGAGCCGCTTCTCCTTCTCTCCCTTCTTCTGGATGATCTCGATGTGGGGGTGCAGCTTCTTCTCCCGGTCCTCGATGATCACCCGCTGGCGTCGTCCGGTGAGCTCGTCCAGCTCCTCGCGCACCGTCTCGTCCTCGGCGATGTCCACGAACCGCACCACGCCTGCCACGTCCGTCATGATCGGGTTGGTGTAGGGGTCCCAGGTGAAGAGCACGGAGTCGCGCGCCACCTTGGCACCGTCGTCCACCATGAGCGTGGCGCCGAGCGGCACCTGGAAGCGCGAATGCACGGCCAGCTTGCCCGCTTCGCCGTGGGACTGCGCCTTGAGGACCAGCTCGCCCTCGTAGCTCGTCACCACCTTCTGCTTCTCGGGCGTCTCGACGTAGGTCAGCCGGTCGCCGAACTCGATCACGCCCTCGACCTTCGTCTTGCGCACGGTCTGCTCGGCGATACGGGCCGCCGTGCCGCCGATGTGGAAGGTCCGCAGGGTGAGCTGCGTCCCCGGCTCGCCGATCGACTGGGCGGCGAGAATGCCCACCGCCTCACCCACATCCACCATGTCCATGGTGGCGAGGTTGCGGCCGTAGCACATGCGGCACACGCCGCGCTTCGACTCGCAGGTGAGCACCGAGCGGATCTGCACCTTCTCGATGCCGGCGTCTTCGATCAGCTGGGCCGTCTCCTCGTCGATGAGCGTGCCCGCCTCGACCAGCACCTTCTTCTGGTCGCGCTCGTCCAGCTCGTGCGGGTCCTCGACGCGGTCGGCCGCGACGCAGCCGACGATCCGCTCCCGCAGCGGCTCGATGATGTCCTCGCCCTCCTTGAGCGCCGACATCTCGAGGCCGCGGATGGTGCCGCAGTCCTCTTCGGTGATCGTCACGTCCTGCGCCACGTCCACCAACCGACGCGTGAGATAGCCGGCGTCCGCCGTTTTCAAAGCTGTATCGGCGAGGCCCTTCCGCGCGCCGTGCGTCGAGATGAAGTACTCGAGCACGGACAGCCCCTCGCGGAAGTTCGACTTGATCGGGCTCTCGATGATCTCGCCGATGCCGCCCGTGAGCTTCTTCTGGGGCTTCGCCATCAGGCCGCGCATCCCGGCCAGCTGCCGGATCTGGTCGCGCGAGCCGCGGCTCCCGGAGTCGAACATCATGAACACCGGGTTGAAGCCGCCCTTGGAGCGCTGCATGGTCTTCACCATGGCGTCCGCGATGTCGTTGTTGGCGTGCGTCCACGCGTCGATCACCTTGTTGTAGCGCTCGCCGAAGGTGATCTGGCCGGTGGCATAGGCACGCTGGAACCGCTCCACGCGCGCCTCGGCGTCGTGCAGCAGGCTCGCCTTCTCCGCCGGGATCTCGAGGTCCTCCACCCCGATGGACACGCCGCCCATCGTGGCGTAGCGGAACCCGAACTCCTTGAGCGAGTCCAGGAACTGGACCGTGCTCGCGAGCCCGGCGCGCCGGTAGCTCTCGAACACCAGCTCCGACAGGTCGCGCTTCCGCATGACCCGGTTCTCGAAGCCCGCGCGCCGCATCCCCTCGGGGAGGATACTGTTGAACACCACGCGGCCGGCGGTGGTGTACACCCACGCGCCCGGTGGATCGCTCCAGTAGTGCAGCGGCGTGTGGTACGCGAGCCGCTTCGTCGCGAGCCCCATGTCGAGCTCGGCCAGCGAGCCGACGCGTGGCGCGCGCGCCTTCGTCTCCGCCTGGTCGAACTCGGCCGGCTCCTTAGTGAGGAAGTAGCAGCCGAGCACCATGTCCTGCGACGGCTCCGCCACGGGTCGGCCATCCGACGGCTTCAGGATGTTGTTCGACGAGATCATCAGGACCCGGGCCTCGAGCTGGCTCTCGAACGAGAGCGGCACGTGCACGGCCATCTGGTCGCCGTCGAAGTCCGCGTTGAACGCCGCGCACACGAGCGGGTGGATGCGGATCGCCTTGCCTTCCACGAGGACCGGCTCGAACGCCTGGATGCCCAGGCGGTGCAGCGTGGGCGCGCGGTTCAGGAGCACGGGGTGGTCCTGGATGATCTCCTCCAGGATCCCGAACACCTCCTCGCCCTCCTTCTCCACGATCTTCTTGGCGCGCTTCACCGTCTCGGCGATACCCTTCTCCACCAGCTTGTGGATGATGAACGGCTTGAACAGCTCGACCGCCATGGCCTTGGGCAGCCCGCACTGGTGCAGCTTGAGCTCCGGACCCACGACGATCACCGACCGGCCGGAATAGTCCACGCGCTTGCCCAACAGGTTCTGGCGGAACCGGCCCTGCTTGCCCTTCAGCATGTCGGAGAGCGACTTCAAGGGCCGCTTGCCGCGCCCCCGGATCGCCTTGGAGCGGCGGCCGTTGTCGAACAGCGCGTCCACGGCCTCCTGGAGCATCCGCTTCTCGTTCCGCAGGATGACCTCCGGCGCTCGGTGCAGGATCAGTTTCTGCAGCCGGTTATTCCGGTTGATGACGCGCCGGTACAGGTCGTTCAAATCGCTCGTGGCGAAGCGCCCGCCGTCCAGCGGCACCAGCGGCCGCAGGTCCGGCGGGATGACCGGGACGACATCGAGGATCATCCACTTGGGGTCGTTCCGCCCCTCGCCCGCGTTCCCCGAGTTGCGGAACGCGTCCACGATCTTGAGGCGCTTGAGCATCTGCTTCTTGCGGTGCTGGCTCGTCTCGCTCGCCACCGCGTCGCGCAGCTCGTCCGCCAGCTTGTCGACGTTCAGCCGCTCCAGCAGCGCCCGCACCGCCGGCGCGCCGATGTCGGCCTTGAACGCGGCGTCGCCCTCGCCCTTCGCCTTGGCGCGGATCTCGAGGAAGCGGTCCTCGTCGAGCAGCTCCTTCTCCTGCACCTCCTGCTCGCCGGGGTCGATCACCACGTAGTTCGTGTAGTAGATCACGCGCTCGAGATCCCGCAGGGTCATGTCGAGCATGTTGCCCATCGGGGACGGCAGCGTCTTGAAGAACCAGATGTGCGCCACCGGCACGGCGAGCTCGATGTGCCCCATCCGCTCGCGCCGCACCTTGGAGAGCGTGACCTCCACGCCGCAGCGGTCGCAGATCACGCCGCGGTAGCGGATGCGCTTGTACTTGCCGCAGTGGCACTCCCAGTCCTTCACCGGGCCGAAGATGCGCTCGCAGAACAGCCCGTCGCGCTCCGGCTTGAACGACCGGTAGTTGATGGTCTCGGGCTTCGTGACCTCGCCCCAGGACCACCAGGCGCGCTGGCCCTGCAGCTCGAGGCGCTCACGCTCCTTCGAGTCGCGCGGGCCCCGGATCTCCTCGGGGGAGGCGATCCGGATCTGGATGTAATCGAAGCTCGAGCTCTTCGGCTCGCGCCCGCTCCGGAAATCGATCATCGGTTCTCCCTCCCCTTACTCTTCAACGTCCTCGGTGGTGCCCAGGGTGACCTTCAGCCCCAGGGCCTGGAGTTCCTTCACCAACACGTTGAAGGACTCGGGGATGCCGGGTTTCGGCAGGTTCTGCCCCTTGACGATCGCCTCGTACACGCGGCTGCGGCCGTTCACGTCGTCCGACTTGACCGTCAAGATCTCCTGCAGCGTGTGCGCGGCGCCGTACGCTTCGAGCGCCCACACCTCCATCTCGCCGAACCGCTGGCCGCCGAACTGCGCCTTGCCGGCGAGCGGCTGTTGCGTGACCAGCGAGTACGGCCCGATGGAGCGGGCGTGAATCTTGTCGTCCACCAGGTGCGACAGCTTCATCATGTAGATCGAGCCCACGGTCACGTCGGACGTGAAGAATTCGCCCGAGCGCCCGTCGCGGAGCCGCGCCTTCCCCGCCGGGGAGAGCCCGGCCACCTGGAGGAGCTCGGCCGCCGCCTGATCCACGTCCGCCTCGGACTTGGGCCCGAGCAGCGCGGCCAGCGCCGGCAGCCCCACCGCCTCGAGCACCTCCGACGGCTTCTCGTGCTCGAGGAACTTGTCCACCTCTTTGAGTGCGGCCTTGACCGCGGCCTGCGCGGGCTTCTCCAGCTCCTCACCCTCGAGGCGCACCTGGTGGAACTCCCGCTCCACCCGCCGCTGGTCGAGCTCGCGCTCGGCCAGCTGCTTGGCGGCGGCCCGCAGGAAGTCCACGAGGCGATGGTGCACGTCGCGCGTCTCCTGGCCGAGCGCCCGGCTCGCGAGCAGCCCGATGCCCGCCTTGGCGAGGTCGGGCCGGCCGCCGTTCGCGGCCGGCAGGCGCCGCAGGTCATCCACGATGTGCCCCACCGTGGCGGAGTCCATCTCGGGCGGCCGCACCGTGAGCCGCAGGCCTTCCGCCGCCCACCCGAGCCCGGCCAGGCGCAACAGGACGCCGATCTCGGCCTCGTCCGCCCCCTGGAACACGGGCGTCTTGGCTTCGAAGTCGAGGATCTTCGCCGCCCAGCCGAGGTGCGTCTCGAGGATCTGGCCCACGTTCATTCGGGAGGGCACCCCCAGCGGGTTGAGCACGATGTCCACCGGCGTGCCGTCGGGGAGGAACGGCATGTCTTCCTCCGGCACGATGCGCGCGATGATGCCCTTGTTGCCGTGGCGCCCCGCCATCTTGTCGCCCACCGAGATCTTGCGCTTCTCGGCGACGTACACCTTTACGAGCTGAATCACGCCCGGCGGGAGCTCGTCCGGCTGCAGGATCTTGTCGATCTGGTCCTCGGACTTCTCCTCGATCTTAGCGCGCTCGCCCGCCGCCGCGTCGAGCACGGCGCGGAGCCGCTCGTTCAGCGGCCGGTTCGCGACGCGCAGCGTCTTCAGGTCCACGTCGGCGAAGTTGATCTCGCTGAGCTGCTGCCGCGTGAGCTTGGTGCCCTGCGGCAGGTACTCCTCCACCGTGCCGGCCTTGAGCATCAGCCCCACCTCCTGGCCTGCCAGCAGCTCCGACAGCTCGGCGAACATCGCCTCCGAGATGCGCGCCTTCTCGTCCGCCTCGAGCCGGCGCACCTCGCCGATGCGCTCGCCGCGGTCCTTCTCGACCACCTGGTCCTCGATGCGCGAGAAGATCTTCACGTCGATGACCACGCCCTCCATCCCCGGCGGCACCTTGAGCGAGGAGTCCTTCACGTCCTTGGCCTTCTCGCCGAAGATCGCGGTAAGGAGCTTCTCCTCGGGGGACAGCTCCGTCTCGCCCTTGGGCGTGATCTTGCCCACCAGGATGTCACCGGCCTTGACGTGCGCGCCGATGCGGACGATGCCGCGCTCGTCCAGATCGACGAGCGACTCCTCGGCGACGTTCGGGATCTCGCGCGTGATCTCCTCGCGGCCCCGCTTGGTGTCCCGGACGTGCAGCTCGAGCTCCTGAATGTGGATGGACGAGTACACGTCGTCCTTCACGAGGCGCTCGGACAGCACGATGGCGTCCTCGAAGTTGTGCCCGTACCACGGCATGAAGGCGACCACGACGTTGGCGCCGAGCGCCAGCTGGCCCTGGTCGGTGCCGGCGCCATCGGCCACGATCTGACCGGCCTTGATCTTCTGGCCGACATGCACCAGGGGCCGCTGGTTGATCGCGGTGTCCTGGTTGGTGCGCCAGAACTTCTTCAGGCGATAGCGGTCGTGCTGCTTGAGCCGTCCGAGCGGCTGCTCGCTGGTGGCGTCCTCCTCGCCGGTGTCGATGATGATCTCGTCGGCCGTCACGCGCGTCACGACCCCGGCGCGCCGGGCGATCACCACCGCGCCCGAGTCGCGCGCCACCTTCTCCTCGAGCCCCGTGCCCACGAGCGGCGCCTGGGGAAAGAGGAGCGGCACCGACTGCCGCTGCATGTTCGACCCCATGAGCGCGCGGTTGGCGTCGTCGTGCTCGAGGAACGGGATCAGGGCCGCGGCGATCGACACGAGCTGCTCCGGTGCCACGTCCATGAAGTCGATGCGGTTGGACGGCAGCAGCGGGTAGTCGTCGCGCTTCCGGCACAGCACCAGCTCGTCGGCGAAGTGACCGTCCTCGGTGAGGCGGGCGTTCGCCTGCGCCACGGCGTACTCCTCCTCTTCGGAGGCCGAGAGCCAGCGGATCTCGTCCGTCACCTTGCCGTTCTTCACCACCCGGTACGGCGTCTCGATGAAGCCGAGCTCGTTGACGCGCGCGTAGGTCGAGAGGCTCGTGATGAGGCCGATGTTGGGGCCTTCCGGCGTCTCGATCGGGCACATGCGGCCGTACTGGCTGTAGTGCACGTCGCGCACCTCGAATCCCGCGCGCTCGCGCGTGAGGCCACCCGGCCCGAGCGCCGAGAGGCGGCGCTTGTGCGTCAGCTCGGCGAGCGGATTCGTCTGGTCCATGAACTGCGACAGCTGCGAGCTGCCGAAGAACGCCTGGATCACGGCGCTCACGGTGCGGGCGTTCACGAGGTCGTCGAGCGTGATGCGCTCCGGATCGTTGTTGATGCTCATCCGCTCCTTGATGAGCCGCGCCATGCGCGACAAGCCGACCGAGAACTGGTTCGCGATCAGCTCGCCCACCGAGCGCACCCGGCGGTTGCCGAGGTGGTCGATGTCGTCGGTGTAGCCGCGACCCTCGCGCAGCTCGATCAGGTAGCGGATGATCGCGATGAAGTCGTCCTCCGTGAGGACCGTGTGGTCCTTGGGGACGTTCACCTTGAGCCGCTGGTTGATCTTGTAGCGGCCCACCCGCCCCAGGTCGTAGCGCTTGGGATGGAAGAACAGCCGCTCCAGCGCCTGCCGCGCGGTCTCGAGGTTCGGCGCCTCGCCGGGGCGCAGCAGCGCGTAGATCTGCTCCAGGGCCTCCGCCTCGGTGTGGGTGGGGTCCTTGAGCAGGGTGTTCTTGATGAGCGGCGACTCGCTCCGCCCGGCCGGGAGCAGCACCTCCACGCGGATCACGCCGGCCTTGAGCAACCGCTTCTTGAGCGTGTCGGTCAGCTCCTTCCCGCCTTCCGCAAGCACCTCGCCCGTCGCGGGATCGGCGACGTCGAACGCGAGCACGTACGCCCCGGTGCGCTCGCGGGTCGTCGTCGGCTGCGCCTCGTCCCGCAGGTCCAGCGCGGTGTACCCCGCGAACACCTTCACTTTGGCGATGCCGGCCCGGCGGAACGTGTTGAACTTCTCGAGCGTGAGCTCGTCGCCGACGCGGCCGAGCGGCTCGCCCTTCTTGTTCTCCGGATCGGGGACGTCGGCCGCGAGCAGCGTGCCCAGGACCTCGCGCTTCTGGGCGCGGCCCTCGAGCTTGCCGGTGATGTCGATCTCCTTGGTGGCGTAAAACAGCGTCAGGATGTCGGCGTTCGTGCCGTACCCGAAGGCCCGCAGCAGCGCCGTCGCCGGGAACTTCTTCTTCTTGTCGATGTGGACGAAGATCACGTCGTGGATGTCGATCGTGAACTCGACCCACGAGCCCCGGAACGGGATGATGCGCGCCGAGAACAGGCGCTGGCCGTTGGGGTGGATGCTCTCCTCGAACACCACGCCCGGCGAACGGTGCAGCTGCGACACGATGACGCGCTCGGCCCCGTTGATGACGAACGTGCCGAGCGGCGTGAGGATCGGCAGCTCGCCGAGATAGACTTCCTTCTCGATGATGTTCTTCGGCCGCTTCGTCTTGGTCGTCTCCCCCACCTCTTCCATCACCACGAGCTGCAGCGTCGCCTTGAGCGGGACGGAGTACGTCATGTCCCGCTCGATGCACTCCTCGACGGAGTACTTGGGCTCCCCCAGCGCGTACTTCACGAACTCGAGCGAGTAGTTCCCATTCACGTCTTGAATGGGAAACACGTCCTTGAACACGCGCTCCAGCCCGACGTCGGCGCGCTCGGAGCCCTTGCCGTCCGGCTGCAACAGCGATTGGAACGCCCGCGTCTGGATGTCCAGGAGATGCGGCATCGGCATCCCCTGGTCGAGCTTAGCGAACGACAGTACCGGCATTGGCTTCGTCATGTCGCGACCTCAGGCAAACGCAAAAGGCCCCACCACCCCCGACCGGAACGCCGGTCGGGGAGGGATCGAGGGGCTCGTGCAAGCGAGCAGGTTGTGTTCAAATCCGCGCATGTCGTCGACCAAAGGAGACCCGAGTCGCGCCGACGGGCCCGTGTGGCCCGCCGCGTTAGCCCCGGCGTCTACTTCAGTTCGACGACCGCGCCCTGCGCTTCGAGCTTCTTTTTGATCTCTTCGGCTTCCTGCTTGGACACGCCTTCCTTCACGGTGCCGGGCGCGCCCTCCACCAGGTCCTTGGCCTCCTTCAGGCCCAGGCTGGTGATCGCCCGGATCTCCTTGATGACCTGAATCTTCTTCTCCCCACCACTCTTGAGGACGACGGTAAACTCGGTCTGCTCCTCCGCCGCCGGGGCCGCGGCCGCCCCCCCGCCCCCGCCCCCGCCCGCCGCCGGCGCCGCCACCGGCGCCGCGATCGTCACGCCGAACTTCCCTTTGAACTTCTCGATCAGCTCGGCGAGTTCCACGACCGACAGGTTGCCGATGGCTTCGATGATGTCGTCGATGCTCATACTCGTCTGCGTCGCCATTGTCCCGATCTCCTTAAGAAGCCGCGCTCGAGGAGCGCTGGTTCCGGAGCGCCTCGAGGGCACCCGCCATGTTCTCGAGCAAGCCGTTCAGCGCCCCCACCAGCCCGGCCATCGGCGCCTGGAGCGCCCCGCCCAGCTGGGCGAGCAGCTCGAGCCGCGTCGGCAGGCTCGCCAGCCGCTTGACCTGATCGGGCGTCACCGACCGGCCGTCCACCAGCCCGACCTTGATGGCGGGCTTCTCGAACTCTTTCGCGAAGTCCGCCAGCACCTTCGCTGCCGCGACGGGATCCGCGCCGGCCAGCACCAGGCCCGTCGGTCCCGCGAGGTGAGACTCGAGGTCGCCCCCCACCTGGGCGTCGCCCAGGGCCCGCAGCGCCAGCGTGTTCTTCACGACCACGAACTCGGTGCCGGCCTGCCGCAAGCGCCGGCGCAGCTGCGTCAGCTTCGCGACGTCGAGCCCGGTGAAGTCCGTGAGGTACACCGTGGTGGCGCGCCGCAACCGCGTCGCCAGCGCCGTCACCATCTCCTGCTTCTGCGCCTTGGTGCGGATCATGCGAACACCGCCGGGTCCAGCGGTACGCCGGGCCCCATCGTGCTCGAGACCGTCACCGACCGGATGTAATGTCCCTTCGCCGCCGCGGGCTTGGCCCGCACGATCGCCTCCATGAACGTCTGGAGGTTCTGCTCCAGCGCCTCCGCCGGGAACGACTTCTTGCCGACGGCGGCGTGGACGATGCCGCTCTTGTCCACCCGGAACTCGATCTTCCCGGCCTTCAACTCCTTGACCGCCCGAGCCACGTCCATCGTCACGGTCCCCGCCTTGGGGTTGGGCATCAGGCCGCGGGGGCCGAGCACCTTGCCGAGGGGACCGAGCTGCCCCATCACGTCGGGCGTGGCCACGATCACGTCGGTGTCGAGCCAGCCGTCCTTGATCTTCTGGACGTACTCGACGCCCACGAAGTCCGCGCCCGCCGCCTCGCCCTCCTTGGCCTTGTCGCCCTGCGCGATGACCAGCACCCGGATTTTCTTCCCGGTGCCGTTCGGCAGGCTCACGGTGCCGCGCACGATCTGGTCGGCATGCTTCGGGTCCACCCCGAGCCGCACCGCCACGTCCACCGACTCGTCGAACTTCGCGTACGCCGTCGCCTTCACCTGCTCCACCGCCTCACGCGGACTGTACAGCTTGCGAGGCTCGAGCGTCGCGGCGGCGGCCCGGTAGTGTTTGCCGTGCACGCGCATCAGTCCACCACCTCGAGGCCCATGGAGCGGGCGGTGCCCGCCACCATCCGCATCGCCGCCTCGATGTCGTTGGCGTTGAGATCGGGCATCTTGATCTCGGCGATCTTCCGTACCTGGGCGCGGCTGACCTTCCCCACCTTCTGCCGGTTGGAGGTAGGCGAGCCCTTCTCGAGACCCGCCTCCTTCTTCAGGAGCACGGCCGCGGGCGGGGTCTTGGTGATGAAGGTGAACGTCCGATCCTTGAAGATCGTGACCTCGACCGGCGTCACCATGCCCTGCGCCTGCGCGGTCTTGGCGTTGAACTGCTTCACGAACTCCATGATGTTCACGCCATGCGGGCCCAGCGCGGTGCCCACCGGCGGGGCGGGCGTCGCCTGACCCGCCGGCACTTGCAGCTTTACGACTGCGGTAATCGGCTTAGCCATCTAGTGTGCCTTCAGCTGTAAATAGTCGAGCTCGACCGATGTCGGCCGGCCGAACAGCGCCACCGCCACCCGCACCTTCCCCTTGTCGGGGATCACCTCTTCGACCGTGCCCGAGAAGTCCGAGAACGGGCCCTCCGTGATCTCCACCACCTGACCGATCAGGAACGGGATCTGCTCCTGGGGCTCCTCTTCCTTGACCGCTTCCTCGATGCCGAGGAGGCGGTTGACCTCGTCGGGGCGGAGTGGCATCGGCAGCCGTCCCGTGCCCACGAACTTGATGACGCCCTGGATTCCGTTGATGACGTGGATCGTCTCCTGGTTCAAGACCATGTCCACGAGCACGTAGCCCGGGTAGATCTTGCGCTCCACGGTCACCTTCTTGCCGTTCTTGATCTCCACCACTTCCTGCGTGGGGACCAGCGCTTGGCGAATCGGCTTTTCCTCGTCGGGTCGCGGGTCGTCCTTGATGCGCCGTTCGATCAGCGAGCGCACCTTGTTCTCGTGCCCCGCCGTCGTCTGAATCGCGTACCAGCGATGGTCCGACATCAGAACAGCTTCGCGATCGAGCTGACCAGGACGAACTGCAGCAGCGAGTCCATGAACCCGATCAGCAGCCCCAGGGCGGCGACGAACACGATGATCACGCCCGTCGCCTTCTTCAGCTCGTCCCAGCTGGGCCACGTCACCTTGCGGATCTCCCCGCGCACGTCGCGCACGAAGTCCACGGCCCGCATCACCCAGTTCCGCTTCGCGGGGGCGAGCGCCTCCGTCGTCACTACTTCGATTCCTTGTGTGGCTGCTGCTTGTTGCACCGCGGGCAGTACTTCCGCCACTCCGCCCGCTCGGGGTGCTTCCGCCGGTTCTTCGTCGTGAAGTAGTTCCGGCCTTTGCACACCGTGCATTCCATGATGATGTTCTCGCGCGGCATAGAACCTCAGTCGTCTATTTCAAGATCTTGGTGACCACGCCGGCGCCCACCGTGCGGCCGCCCTCGCGGATCGCGAACCGCAGCTGCTCCTCCATCGCGATCGGCGTGATCAGCTCGATCGTCATCTTCGTGTTGTCCCCCGGCATCACC
>Ga0209160_1001732_pt1 | contig 18372 bp, 17 predicted proteins | sample GraSoiAngelo_153_FD_186167 | JGI IMG/M metagenome (GOLD analysis project Ga0209160, IMG submission 186167) | Grasslands soil microbial communities from the Angelo Coastal Reserve, California, USA - 14_1009_12_40cm (SPAdes) (version 2) | ecosystem: Environmental > Terrestrial > Soil > Grasslands ... | reverse complement strand
CTGCGCGCGAGGCCGCAGGCCACCGCCGTCTTGCCGGCAAGAGGCTCCGGCGCGAGGAGGGTAAGGGCGGACATTGACTCGTGAATTGTAGCACGCGCCGTTGGGCAAACTGCGGAGAGGCAGCCGGCTGCGGAGGAGCATGCAGACGGCGTGGCCGCCTAAGCCTGATTATTGCCTCAAGGCCTGATCAAGCGGCGTGTATTCGAGTCCCTGCGCCTGGGCGACGGCTTCTGATACAAGCTTGCCCTCGATAGTGCTCGCACCGGAGGCAAGGGCGGCATCCTCACGGAGTGCCGCAAGGCCGCGGTCCGCCAGCTTCAGCACGTATGGCAGCGTCGCTGAGGTCAGCGCTTCGGTGGAAGTCCGCGGGACTGCGCCCGGCATGTTCGCAACGCAATAGTGGAGCACCCCTTCTTCGACGTATATCGGGTCGCTGTGGGTCGTCGGACGGGACGTCTCGCAGATTCCTCCTTGGTCGATGCAGACATCCACGATCACTGCCCCGGGACCCATCGAGCGAACCATCTCGCGCGTGACAAGCTTGGGAGCGATGCCGCCGGGGACCAGGACCGCGCCAATCAGGATGTCCGCACCGCGCAGCTCTTCCTCGAGTACCGCCGGGCTGGTGACGCGGGTGGCGATGCGCTCACGAAACTGCGCTTCGAGACCGGCCAGGCGCTGAAGGTCTGTCGAGCTTACGGTCACGCGCGCCCCGAGGGCGAGGAGCACACGAGTAGCGGCTGTTCCGACGTTGCCGCTCCCGACCACTAGCGCCCGCGCTGGGGAGGAGCCGGCGATGCCGCCCAGTAGTTTGCCGCGGCCGGGGCCTGGTTTCTTGAGGAACTGCGCCGCGATTTCCGCCGCCATGCGGCCAGCCACCTGGCTCATTGGCACCAGGAGTGGAAGAGAACCGTCCGGCCGCCGAACCGTCTCATAGGCGATGGAGTTCGTCCTGGACTCAAGGAGCGCGCGCGTAAGCTCGGGCAGAGGCGCAAGGTGAAGATAAGTGAAGAGGATCAGTCCCGGCCGCAGCAGTGAGAACTCCGGCTCCAGCGGTTCCTTGACTTTGACGAGCAGGTCAACGGCAGCAGCGACTGCGCCCGCCGACGGGCAGACAGTTGCCCCCGCGTCCTCGTACTGGCTGTCGCCGAAGCCGGACCCTTCGCCCGCGCCCTGCTCGACGAACACGTTGTGGCTCGCGTGCGCCAGCGCCCGGACGCCTGAGGGCGTCAGGCCCACTCGGTACTCCTCGATCTTCGTTTCCTTGATCGTCCCGACCTTCATCCCGCCTCCGATCCGCGCGAACCAGCCGGCCTGCTAAAATTCTAGCAGGGAGCCTCTCTCCCGCAGCCCCAAGTTCTTTCGTCTCGCCTGCTAGAATGGGCTGACGTGCCGGGGTAGCTCAGAGGTAGAGCACGCGGCTGAAAACCGCGGTGTCGGCAGTTCGATTCTGCCCCCCGGCACCAAGAATTCACCCACGACACCCACACTTTCACAGGAGCAAGCCCTCCCCTAAACGCTTGCAGTTGACACTCGCGAATTTCGGTTTCGGGTGTAACAAATGCCTCCCAAACGCGACTGTACTTTGCAGAACCGATGATCGGAGGGTGAACTTATGCTTAAGAAGTTCGGCTTTCTTCCGCTTGCGGTAGCCGGAATGGCTCTGCTTATTGGCGGACTGACCGCGCTGGCAGGCGCCGGAGATTCGGGTCCCGGCACACCTGCCGAGAATGACGAATGCGGAACGGCGACGCCTAGCGCGACGCCCGAGCTGACGCCAACGGCGACGCCCGCAGGCGGAGAAGAGGAAGACGAGGACAACGACCAAGACCGGGATGATGAAGACTGCGCGAGTCCGACGCCAACTCCCACTTCCAGTCCAGTCGGCACCCCGACGGCAACTGCGTCGCCTACGCCTACCGCCACGCCAACGAGCGTGCCTACTCCTACCCCCACTGCAGCGTCCATACCGTCTGCCTGTGCGAATGAGGACGCCGATGAGGACGAAGGTGACGACGACAAGGACGGGGATCAAGACGACGAGGACTGCGAAAACGCCGATCAGGACGATCAGGGCGAGAACCATGATGATGGGCAGGGCCAAAGCAATAGCGAACACGAAGGTGACACTGAGGGTGACAGCGAGCGCGGTCATGACGACTAAATAGAGGTGTAACGGCTAATCGACTGATCGTGTTGAACTATCGCGGAGGGGTTAGTCGGGTGCCGCCCGACTTGTGCGCTCACCGGTCCAGCCGCTGGTTGGGCGCGCAACCTCCCCGCGCTTGTCTATGTCAGTCCCCGCCAGCGGTCCCGCGCCTGCGAACCACGACACTCGCGTTTCGACTCGCGGGCACCCGACCGAGGCTTCATTTCCGTATCAAGTCCAGCTTCCGCAGCGAGCCGTATTTTTCCCGCAGCGCAAACCCTCATCGGACTTGGGTTAGACTCGGTAAGGATTCAGGAGCCCGGTCCGAATCATGTTTTGGAAGTTGCTTGCGCTCGTTGCCGTTATCGCGTTCGGCGCGGCGGTGTACTGGGCTGTCTCGCCCGTTTTTCGCAGTGGTAAAGCAAGTGACGGTGACAAACAGCACCCGTCCGCCACTCCGGCAGGGACACCCGGACCCAACGACCCCGTTCTCGTCGGCGCCGGCGATATTTCGTCATGCGCTCAGGACAACGATACTCTGACAGCTGATCTTCTGGACCAAGTAGTCGCAAGCGCGACTGGCGAAGTGGTCGTATTCACGGCAGGGGACAACGCGTACGAAAGCGGGTCGATTGAAGAGTACCAACAGTGCTATGACCCGACCTGGGGACGTCAGAAGGCAAGAACCCGCCCCGTCCTGGGAAACCACGAGTATGCCAGCGGAAACGCGAACGGGTACTTCCAGTACTATGGCGCCATCGCCGGCGATCCGGCGCAGGGCTACTATAGTTATGATCTCGGTGGCTGGCACATCATCGTGCTTAACACAAACGATCACTGCCAGGAGCTTCCGTGTGTGGATGGATCACCGCAGGCCGCCTGGCTTCGTTCGGACCTGAACACTCATCCCGCCTTCTGCACGCTGGCGATCTGGCACGACCCGCTTTTTAGCTCAGGCCGCGTGCACGGCAGTTCTCAATTTGTGAAGCCGCTGTGGAGCCTGTTGTACGCGGCGGGCGCGGATATGGTTGTGAACGGCCATGAACACAACTACGAGCGCTTCGCGCCTCAGACGCCGGACGGAGCGATGGACAACGAGACTGGCATCCGCGAGTTCGTCGTCGGAACGGGGGGCGAAAGCCACTATCGCGAATCAGACTCGCGCTTGCCCAATAGTGAAGCGGCCAACGACGACACCTTTGGAGTATTGAAGCTGACGCTCCACCCGGCCGGGTATGACTGGGAGTTCATGCCCGAGGGGCGGCACGGACGGTTCAGCGACTCCGGCAGCGGCACATGCCACGGCCCGCCGCCCATTCCATAAGAATGGACGGCGTCCGGGCGGGTTGAGGGCGCTTTCCGCTAGGCTAGCGGGCGAGCGTTTTGCGAATTTTCGCCCTTAGTCGCAGCGCTCCGCCGCCTGATGAAAACCGGAAGCGGCGTGCTATACTTTGCGCGAAATTCTTCGGGGTGGGCCTTGTTCAGGTTCTATGACGATCCTTTCCGATATTTCACTCAAATGGCCGCAGGTATAGGGATAACGGTTGGCATTGTCGGAGCGGATGCAGCGATCGAGACACGCGACTTGTTCCGTTGCTTCGGGACCGCCGTATTTCTCGGGATTACGACGCCGCTGTACGTCTGGAATTTCCTTCTCGTGAAGAAGTCGAGCGGTTAGACGAGCCATGCCGGGTCCGCTGGAAGGCGTCAGGGTCGTCGAGCTGGGCCTTTGGGTGGCCGGGCCGTCCGCCGCGGCAATGCTCGGTGACTGGGGGGCTAGCGTCATCAAGCTCGAGCCCCCAGCCGGAGACCCGTTTCGCGGCCTTTTCGCCTCGCTCATGGGCTCTCCCGCTTCGCTCAACCCGCCGTTCGAACTCGACAACCGCGGTAAGCGAAGCGTTGCTCTCGACCTCGAGAAGGAAGAGGCGCGTGAGATTGCGTTGCGGCTAATCGGCGACGCCGACGTTTTTGTCACTAATATGAGGCCGCGCGTCCTCCAGGACTTCGGCCTCGACTACCCCACCCTTCACGCGCGCTTCCCGCGTCTCGTTTATGGGCAGGTGACCGGCTACGGGCCGGATACAGAGTCGCGCGACACGGCGGCGTACGATATCGGCGCTTTCTGGTCGCAGGCCGGCGTGGGCATGTCCTTGACCGCGCCGGGCGCGGACATCCCGCAGCAGCGTGGTGGCATGGGCGATCACATGACCGGCCAGATGACGGCGGGCGCGATCTGCGCGGCGTTGTATTCCCGCGAGAGGACCGGAAAGGGTCAGCGCGTATCTGTGCCGCTCGTGCGCGTCGGCGTGTATATGGTCGGCTGGGATGCGATGCTGGCGCTGCGTTTGGGCGTTCCCGTACTCCCGTACGACCGCTACCATGCAGTCAATCCGATTATCGACTGCTACAAGTCCGGCGATGGCCGCTGGTTCTGGCTACTGCTCCTCCAGGCGGACCGCCACTGGGGCGATCTCTGCCGTGCAATCGGCCGCCAGGACATGATGGAGGACGAGCGCTTCAAGAATATCGAAGTAAGGCGAATCAACGCACCGGCGCTGGTCCAGGAGCTGGACAATGTGTTCGCAACGAGGTCAATGGCCGAGTGGGCCGAGAAGTTCGCCGCGAACGATGTCTGGTGGGCGCCCGTAAACTCCGTGAATGAGGTCGTGCAGGACCCAGTGGTCCACGCCGCGGGAGCTTTTGTAGACGTGCCCGGCCCTGATGGAGGCGCGCAAAAGGCGGTGGCCACGCCGGCCGACTTCTCGGGCACTCCCTGGCAGCCGCGGGGCGTGCCGCCGGAGCTCGGCCAGCACACCGAGGAAGTGCTGCTGGAGCTCGGCTACGACTGGGACGGGATTATCGCCCTAAAGGAGCGAGGCGCGATTCCCTAGTAGCCGGACGTCACTTCTGCCCGAAGCGGGCAAGCTCGCGATCCAAATCCAGTGGCATCACGACGCCGCGGCGTTCATACTCACCCCACTGGTCGCGCGGGACCAGCCACATCACCTCGAATTCGATGCCGTCGGGGTCTTTGCCGTAGAGCGATTTCGTCGCTCCGTGGTCGCTCATTCCGGTGAGGGCATCGAGTTCCGCGAGCATCGAAGCGGCTGCCGCCAGGTCTTCGATGGAAGGCACCTCCCAGGCGAGGTGGTAGAGGCCGACAGCGCCCCGCGTGGGCTTCGGAGCGGCGGCGCCGACGCCAAATAGCGCCAGATCGTGGTGGTTGCTTGAGCCGGCCGCTCGGAAGAACGCCATTGGCCCCTCACGCCCAATCTCGTCGAAGCCAAACGCGCGCGTATAGAAGTCAGCCGAGCGCTCGATATCGCTGACATAGAGCACGGCGTGGTTCAGGCGCGTGACGGGGACAGCGGGCATGTCGTCTCTATTCTAGCGCGGCCGGCGGGGCAGGCACTGAAGGCCCCGCCCCTACCGACATCCGGGAGTCATTCGTAGCGTAGCGCCTCGGCGGTCGGAATGCTGGCGGCCTGACGGGCAGGGATGAAGGTCATCAGCAGCGAAGCCAAGTACGTGAAGACGCCGAAAAAGACGAGCTGGAGCCAGGGGACGGCGTAGCCGTTCTTGTTCGTCGGAAAGTCGGGCGCCGAAAGCAAGAAGTACGAAAGCCAGATCGCGAGCAACATGCCAGAGACGATAGCGAGCAAGGTTACGAACGACGACTCAAAGAGAAAGCTAAGCGCCACGGTGCTGCGCTTATAGCCGATCGCGCGCAACATGCCGATCTGCTGACGGCGCTCCACTACCATTCGGAAGGCGATCACACCGACGGCAGCGATTCCGACGAGAAGTCCGAGGCTCATGAACCCTTGCATTAAGTAGAAGAAGTTGCGCGACAGAGCCTGGTCCTCGTCCACCTTGGCCTTGATTGAATCGGACTGGACACCGGCCGTCAGCAGGGTCGACTCGATGTCTTTAGCAACGTCTTTCGATTTGCTCGGGTCCTTCAGGCCGATGAAGTGGTTGGAAAGCGCTGGTTCGCCAAAGACCTCCCTAAAGCTTGAATCCGGAATGTAGAGTCCAGCAAATGTTGTACTGGCGCCCAGGCTTGTAACACCGATAACTTGCACCTGCTTGCTCTTTCTTGACAGCGGAGCGTGGATTTGGAGGGTAATCGGATCGAACGTCTTGTCATTCTCGTTGATCCCGGAAACCTTGAAATCGTAGGACGAGTCGTTGAAGCCGCCCCGGCGGACCGCGAACGAGTCGATGACAGCGACATCCTTGCCGGCAAGAAGCTCCTGCCAGACTGCGTGGTCGGTCTCGTAACCGCGGGCACGGTGATCGAGCGGGATCGAGCTGTTCTCGAGAAAGCCCTTATCGGCGCCGACCACAGGGTAATCTTCGAATTTGCCGTTGAGATCCTGGCGGACCTCGGTTGACGACGCACCCCCACCCAAACTTACGCGGCCCTCGGTGCGGAACTGCTCGGGGGTCGAGGAGCCGCCGCTGCGCAGAGCGCCGTCAAGGTCGGCGATATGGTTGTTGGCGTTCTCCTCGACTCGTACGTCCCAGCCGCCGCGCGATTCGTCGGAAAGGAACAGGCGGTCGAAGTTGAAGTTCATCGTGGACATCATCGTCAGCGAGAAGACGACCAGCGAGATCATCGCCAGGGTCATTCCGGTGCGGAAGCGGTTCTCGAGAGGGTAAGCGACAGCCGTCTTGACTGCTGGGAGAATCGTCCCGAAAGCGCCGCCGATGCGCGTGACCAAGGCGAGGATGATGTCCGAGTTGTAGATCAAGACGTACGTGGCGGCCGTGACCATCGCGACGCCGCTCAAGAAGAACATCTCGATGTCACCGCTTAGCGTGCCGAAAAGGAATTCGAGGCGTCCGCCCGCGGTCAGTCCCCAGAGAGCGATAAGAAAGATGCCTACGGCGGTGTAGACGGGTCGGTCGGGAAGCTTAAACACCGTGAGCAGCCGCGCGAAACCCGCCCCCATAAGCGAGAATCCGAGAGCGAAGGGAAATGCCTTATCGGACGAAAGGCCCAACAGGAAGAACATTGTCCCGAACAGCAAGCCAAAGCCGGACAGTATCCAGGCGGAAGGCAGACCGAGGCCTCCCCGCAGAATTATCCAGAGCCCGATAGGTGTAAGCGGCGGGATTAGTAGGAAGGGGAGCACCGCATGCAGCAGCCAGCCCCACGTTGCCCCAAAGCCACGGTTAAAGAACAGCCATGAGCCAAGGTACCCGTACCCAAAGATCGAAAGCAGAACCCAGGGCCAAGACCGAGGGATCCCACCGCGCTTCAGTATGATCAGGAGCAAACCCAAGAAGGGTACTAATGAAACCGCGAGTCCTAAACCAACCACGCCCCAGTTGGTTTTAGGGCGCTGTTGTGATCGCTTGTCCTCGGCCGTCCCGCGAATGGCCGCCACGATATTCAAATTCGAGATACGGAACGAGGCGAAGGTGACGGTGACAAATGTCAGGATGACGCCGAGGCTGTATGCGATGAGAAGAGACCTCGGCGTGAAGTGTGGCTCGATCGTGACGCCGAAGTCGCTTGAGGCAAAGATCGAGCTCATTATGTAAGCCATTCCGAAAGAGACAAGGATGCCGAGGCCCGCGCCGACCATCGCCGAGAGGATGTTGTAGGCAGTCCCTTCCGAGAGGAACATCTGAACCAGATGCCCCCGTTTCATCCCGACGGCGCGCGCCATGCCCATCTCCGACTTCCGCTCGGCGGCAAGCATCACGAAGATCATGATGATCAGGAGCACGCCGGCGCCGATCGAGAAGAGGCCGAGGATCATGAAGAACGTGGCCATGAAGTTCCCTATCTGCTCTGCCGTGCGGATTCCGTCATCTTTGGAGTCACCGAGGCCAAGGCGCAGGTTATTGTTCTGAATCACGCCGCGAAGGTCGTTCTCGACAGAGTCCGTGAGCGCAACACTGTCACGAACACCGCCGCGGTTGGAGATCGCGATGAAGCTGACGCGCTCGTGCCCAAACAGCTTCTGCAGGGTGTCGAGGCGGGTGACGATGCCCTCCTTGTGTTGGTCGTTCGCCACCCCAGTCAAAACGCGGTCCTTGACGATATCGAGGATCTTGAATTCGTGCTGCTCGTTGTTCACCCAGAACTGCACGGTGTCGCCGGGCCTGGTCCCCAGCTTATCGGCCGCTTTTTCGTTCATGTAGGCCTCGTTTGGGCCGAGCGAAGCGATGTCCAGAACGTGGCCGTCCTTGGCCGAGATTACATCGGGGAAGCCGTCGAGAGCGCTGGTATCGAGCCCCGTTAGCTCGACGTATGGCTCGCTGAGACGGCTCGTAGGATTGAGCACTGGCGCCGGTTCGAAGAGAACGCCCATCGAGCCGTCGATATTCGGGTCGTTCGCGGTCTTGATCGCTTGTTGAAAGTCGCGGTACTGGTCGGCTTCGACGTCGAGCCCGCTATCGCCGAGGGAAGAGGCGTCTTTCTGGAGATTGCCGGGCTGGATCGTCTCATCAACATGGCCCAGCGTCTCGTACGCCAGCTTGCTAATGCTGTAGTCCACGGTGTCGCCGGTCGATAGCGCCGCAGAAATTATCAGCGTGCTCAGCATAAGGCCGATCACAATCAGCAACGTCTGCGCCATTCGGCGCGGCATGTTTCGTAGTCCCATCAGGAACAGGATCCGATTGCGCAAAACGACGTAGGCTACGGTCGACAGGCAGACAGCGAGAACCGCCAAGAGTACGATCATGATAGTGGTCATAGATAGCCCGAAGAATTCGTCCATGACTGCCTCTCCTAGACCGCTTCGGTCTCGGGCTGCGCCAGCGGCGCCCAAATGCCGGCCTTGGCGTCCACGATCTGCTGATCGCTGGTGATTTGGCCGTCCTGCATGCGAATGATGCGCCGCGTTCGCTGGGCGATGCCCTGGTCGTGTGTGACGAGCACGAATGTTTGCTTGTGCGCCTCGTTCAGCTCCAGTAGGAGCTGCATGATCTCAGCGGCGTTCGTGCTGTCGAGGTCCCCCGTCGGTTCGTCGCCCCACACGATGGTCGGCTCGTTGACGCCGCTGGCCGCCCGAGAGTTCGGCGGGCTTGTGTGTTGCCCACGGGACGAGATGCACGATATCGAGCGCATCCATCGCCCTATGCCGGGCCTCTTTCGCGGAAACACCGGAGACGACCAAAGGAAGCTCCACGTTCTCCACCGCCGAGAGGACTGGAAGCAGGTTGTAGAACTGGAAAACGAAGCCCATCCTGCGGGCCCGATGCTCGGTTTTCTTGTCGTCGGACATAGTGCTCAGGTCAACACCCTCGACTGAGATGCGGCCGCTGTCGATCACGTCGAGTCCAGACAGACAATTGAGAAGCGTGGTCTTGCCGCAGCCGGACGGCCCCATGATGGCGACCATTTCGCCGCGGTTAATCGTGAGGTCGACCCCGCGCAGAGCCTCGACCTGCAGCCGTCCGGTGTCGTAAGTTTTGACGACATCGCGGGCTTCGATGATTACGTCAGAGCCGGCGGGACGCACGTTGTCCACGATAGCAGTAGCAGTTGGGCGGACGATAGTCATAGTGGCTCCCTCCGAATAACGGCCTCAAGAGCTAGAGTAGTTGTCGCGCTCCGCGGCAGATGTGACCGAAGTCACAGAAGGAATACGGCTATACTCACGCTGGCGATTCGCACCTTCGGTCTTCGGATAACGCATCATAGCCCTCCTTCCGCCACGCGTCCCGGAGCATTGACATGTGACTTATTTGTATATATCATCTAATTAAAATGATGTCAACCTCCCAATGAGCCCAAGAACATACAAAATCGAGAACCGACGCGCCGCTGCCGAGCAGACGAGGTCCCGTGTCTTGGAGGCCACACGCAAGTTGATAATGGCCAGCTCTGTGCCGCCCAGCATCGATGCAGTGGCGGCGCTGGCAGGCGTGGCCCGCATGACGGTGTACTACCAGTTCGGTTCTAAGGCCGGCCTCCTCGAAGCCCTCTTCGACGAGCTCGGTGGCCGGTATTTTCGGAGCGAGTTGCCGCTAGTCATGTCACAGGACGAGCCACTCCAGGCGCTGGCCGACCTCATAGAAGTCTTTCTCACGTTCTGGGCATCCGAACGGCTGGTGACCCGGAGGATACGCGGTATGGCCGCGCTCGATTCCGATTTCGAGGAGAGCCTGCGGGGCCGCGACAAGCGCCGGAGGCTTCTAATCCGCACAGTCCTGGCGCGAATAACGCAGAAGTACGGCAAGCCGACTAACGAAGTATTCGAGCAGACCGTGGACGCGCTCTACGCCCTCACGAGCTTCGCAATGTTCGATACGATGGCCGAGGACGATGGGAAGGCCGACGACATCGCGCACTTCGTCCAGCGGCTGGCGCGGCTCGCGCTCGGTATAGGCGAGAGGCCCTCAGGCGATGATTGAGCGCGACGCCGGCAAGGTATTGCCGCCGGCGAGTCGCATCTCGCGTCCGAAGACTTCGCCAAACTGCGCCACGAGGCGGTTGGCTACCTCACTGACCGGCGGCGCCTTCCCCAAGACGTGGAGCATCGAAGTAACTCCGCGGTCAGAAATGCCACAAGGCACAATTCGCTCGAACCACGCGAGGTCGACATCAACATTGAGCGCAACACCGTGGGTGGTCACCCAGCCGCCACTCGCACCGCCCGGACGGCTAACACGAACGCCGATCGCCGCGATCTTCTCGCGACCAATCCAAACACCTGTGAGGCCGCACTCAAGCCCACTCTCGATGCCGTAATCACGAAGGGTGCGCATCACCACCTCCTCAAGATTGCGGACGTAATTCACGACGCCAAGGCCCGCCGCCCGCAGGTCGATAATCGGATAAGCGATGAGCTGGCCGGGGCCATGGAATGTTATGTCGCCTCCCCTATCGGAGACGACAAGCGGCGCACCGAGCCTATCGGCCGGGAGGCGAAGGTTCGATTCGGCGGTTCGCTTTCCGGTAGTGAACACGGGCGAGTGCTCGAGAAGTAGGAGAGTGTCGGGTATTTCGCCAGCGGCGCGTGCCGTGGCGAGGTCGCGCTGGAGCCCCCAAGCTTCACCGTAGTCAACCCTTCCGAGCCAGCGGACTTCGCAGACGGGCCGCATCAGTCGATGCCGGTGTCGGGGCTAATGGCTTCGAGCCGCTTCTTGACCACCTGCAGGAACGCACCCGCCTGGTGGCCATCGAGGACGCGATGATCGAACGAAAGACAAGTGGCGACGATGGAGCGGATGGCGATGGCGTTGTCGGCGACTACCACGGGCCGCTTGGTGATCGACTCCATGGTGATGATTGCGGATTGGCCCTGATTGATGATCGGCATCGAAATGACGGTCCCGAAAGCGCCCGTGTTGTCGAGCGTGAAGGTACCGCCCTGGACGTCTTCGAGCTGGAGCTTATTGTCCCGTGTGCGATCACCGAGATCGCTCATCGCCCGCGCGAGGCCGGTGACGCTCAGGCGGTCGGCGTCGCGGACGACCGGCACGAGCAGGCCTCGGTCCGTGGCGACGGCGATGCCGAGGTTCACCCGCTTCCGGAGGATAATCTTGTCCTCGGCCCAGGAGGCGTTCAAGTACGGGTGCTCGAGGAGCGATTGGGCCACGGCATGGGCCATGAAGGGCAGGTACGTCAGGTCAATGCCGTGACGCTGGCGGAACGCCTCTTTCTGGGCGTTGCGGAGGGCCACCAGCCCGGTCACGTCCGATTCCACGACCAGCCAGGCAGCAGGTGCGCTAAAGGCGGACGCCGTCATTCGTTGCGCGATCGTCCGACGGATGCCCGTTACCGGCACGGTCTCTTCATCGGCGCCTGGTTTGGGGGGCGCGGGCCGTTCCGCGGTCGCCACGGCTGGCGCCGGCGTCGCTCCTCGGGCACCGGATGCGGCCGCGCGCACGTCGTCTTCGACGATCCGCCCGTTCGGGCCGGTGCCACTCAGTTGCGCGAGGTTTACACCCAGCTCTTCGGCAAGTTTCCTCACACGCGGCGTTGCTCGGGGTCGCTCTCCCGCGCCCTCCCGGCCGTCACCGCCTAAGCTAGGGGCGGCAGGAGACTCGCGCTGCCCAACAGATGCGGCAACGGGCTCTTCCTTCGGTGACGGCACCGCTGTGGCCGCTTCTTCTTCAGTGGGAACGGGTGAGATGTCCGCTGGCACCTCGCCCTCAGCTGTCTCCAGCCGGGCCAGCTCGGCGCCCACGAGGATAGTCTCGCCTTCCTGCGCGAGAATCTCGGTCAGGGTGCCGGACACGGGGCAGGGCAACTCGACGTTGACCTTGTCCGTGTTGATCTCGACGATCGGCTCGTATTTCTCGACCTTGTCGCCGGGCTTTTTGAGCCAGCGCTCGATCGTGCCCTCGGTGACTGTCTCACCGACCTCGGGCATCGTCAGGGTGAACGCCATGCGGGGCCTCCCTTGTTCAGTAGGCGGCGAGCTTGCGAATAGCCTCTGCTATCTTCTCGGGGTTCGGCAGAATGTACTCCTCGAGGATGCCTGAATAAGGCGAGATCGGCACGTCCGGCGAGGCGACGCGTGTGACGGGCCCGTCGAGGTAATCGAACGCATCTTGAGCGATCGTTGCGGCCACTTCGGCACCGAAGCCGCCGGTGATGTTGTCCTCGTACACGATCAACGCCTTGCCCGTCTTCTTCACCGACCCGAGTACCCGTTCCTTGTCCCACGGCGACACGGTCCGCAGGTCGATCACTTCGACGCTGGTGCCGTCCTCTTGCTCCAGCGTCTCGGCGGCCTTCAGCGAGTGGTGGGTCATCATTCCGTAAGTGATTAGCGAGATGTCGCTGCCCTCGCGTTTTGTCTCGGCTTGGCCGATCGGGATAGTGTAGTCGCCGTCCGGTATCTCCTGGCGGAAGGCACGATACGCCTTCTTGTGCTCCAGAAATACGACGGGGTTCGGATCGCGGATGGCGGACTTTAGGAGGCCTTTCGCGTCATACGGCGACGCTACGCAAATGACCTTGAGTCCCGGCACGTGCGCATAGAACGCCTCGATGCTTTGGGAGTGGTACGGCCCGCCGTGAATCCCCGAACCATACGGAGTACGAACCACGATCGGGCAGCTCCAGGTGCCGTTCGACCGGTAATGGAGCCGCGCCGCTTCGCTCACGAGCTGATCGAAGGCCGGGTGGCTGAAATCGGCGAACTGTATTTCTGCGATGGGGATGATCCCGTTTAGCGAAGCGCCGATCGCCGCGCCCACAATGCATGACTCGGCCAGCGGCGTGTCCATGCAGCGCTCCTCGCCGAATTCGGCAACGAAGCCGTCAGTCGCGCGAAAGACGCCGCCTTCTCCGACATCCTCGCCCATGACGATGATCCGGTCATCGCGCTTCATTTCCTCGAACATGGCGTCGTGGATCGCCTCGACCATATTCTTCTCAGCCATTGGAGGCTCCCCCTTCAACAAAAACGTGACGTAGTGCGGACTCGGGTTCGGGCGTCGATTCCTGCTCGACTTTGTCGGTCGCCTCATCCACCTCGCGGTTCACGCGGTCGTTCAGTTCCTGCTCGGACTTGTCGTCGAGGACGCCCAGCTCGTGGAGGCTCATTGCGAAAACGACAATCGGGTCCTTTTGGGCCCACTGCTCGACCTCTTCGCGTGTGCGGTAGCGGCGGTCGTCGTCGTCGCTGGAGTGCGGCTGCAAGCGGTAGGCCTTCGCCTCGATCAGCGTGGGGCCTTCGCCGGAGCGGGCACGCTTTACGGCTTCAGTCATCGCGCCGTAGACCTCGAGCACGTCGTTGCCGTTCAAGGTGACGCCCGGGAATCCGTAGCCGGCCGCGCGGACAGCCACGTTCTCGATCGCGGCCTGTTTTCGCCAAGGGACGGAAATCGCGTAGCCGTTGAATTCGCAGACAAAGACCATGGGCAGCTTGTGGACGCCCGCGAAGTTCATGGATTCGTGCCAGTCGCCGGTGCTGGTGGCGCCGTCACCGAAGTACGCGACCGATATCTCATCGAGCTTGCGGAGCTTGGCGGCGAGCGCGGCGCCGACGGCGTGAGGGATCTGTGTGGCTATGGGAGCGCTTCCGCTCACGATGCGAAGGTCGGGATGGCTGAAATGTGACGGCATATTGCGGCCGCCGCTGCTGATGTCATCGCGGCGCGCAAAGAACCCGCGCAGGATCTCGACCGGAGTCATGCCGACGGTTAGCGCGACGGCGACATCGCGATAGTACGCGAAGACCCAGTCCCTGCCCGGCCGAAGGGCAAAAGCCGTCCCCACCTGGACGGCCTCATGGCCCTCGCCGCTGAACGTCATCGGCCCCTTGCCCATGCGCTGGAGTACCCGCTGCCGGACGCTAACCGCGCGGGCGAGGAGCATCTTGTAATGCATCTCGAGAAGCTGCTCTTCGGTCAGGCCGAAGGTCTTGATCGCTTCTTTGGTGATCGCCATGGTGTTTGCCTTTCAGCCGGCGAGTCGCTCCTCAACGAGTACGTGATCGAGCGCTGACTCAGGCTTCGGCGTGGGCGCCTTCTCTGCTTGCTCCGTCGCCTCGTCGACCTCCCGCGCGGCGTGCTCGTGCAGAGAGTCGAGCTTCGCCTCGTCGGCGACATCGTTTTCTTTGAGCCAGTTGCGATAGCGGACCAACGGATCCTTCCCAGTCCATTCCTCGACCTCCTCGCGGGAGCGGTAGCGGCGGTCGTCGTCGTCGCTGGTGTGCGGGACAAGGCGGTACGTCTTGCCTTCGATCAGGGTGGCACCGTCGCCCCTCCGGGCGCGGTCCACCGCTTCTTTCATCGCGGCGTAGACGGCGAGGACGTCATTGCCGTCAACGGTGACGCCCGGGAAACCGTAGCCCTCAGCGCGAATGGAGATATCCTCGACTGCGAACTGCTTCCGCACGTGGACGGAGATCGCGTACTGGTTGTTCTCGATGACGAAAATTACCGGCAGTTTGTGGACGCCGGCGAAGTTCATCGCTTCGTGGCAGTCGCCGGTGCTGGTTCCGCCGTCGCCTGTGTAGCAGACGCTTAACTCATCGAGGCCTCGGAGCTTCGAGGCGAGCGCGATGCCCGCGGCGTGCGGGAAGTGCGTCGCGACGGGCGCCGAGCCGGATACGATGTGCAGCCTCGGATCGCTGAAGTGCGACGGCATGTTGCGGCCGCCGCTGCTGATATCGCCTTCGCGCGAGAGGTGTGCTAAGAGTAGATCGAGCGGCGTCTGGCCGATCGTGAGCGCGACGCCGATGTCGCGGTAGTAGGGGACGATCCAATCATGCCCAGGCTTCAGCGGGTAAGCGGTCCCGACCTGGAGGGCCTCATGGCCCTCACCCGTCACCGCGAAGGGGCCTTTCCCCATGCGGTTGAGCATGCGCTCGCGCTGGCCGACCGTGCGGGCCAACAACATCTTGTAGTAGAGATCGAGCAGCTGGTCTCTGCTCAGCCCTTCTGCCCCAGTTATCTCCTTCACGGAGACCACGATAACCTCGTCCTCCTTACCAATAGATGCTAATTCCAGCGGAAAGCTGCGCCGCTTCCCCGAGCGCCTCGCTCAGCGTCGGGTGCGGGTGGATGCTCGATCCTACCTCCCACGCCGAGGCCTCGATGAAGCGAGCGAGTGCAGCTTCCGAGATGAGTTCACCCGCATGATTCCCGATGATGTGCGCACCCAGGAAGTCACCAGAGTCGGCATCGTAGACAACTTTTGCAAAGCCTTCGGGCTCGTCTTCAATCAGTGCCATGGCGTTGTTCCGGAAGGAGTAGCGCTGCGACTTTGCGTTCAGGCCCGCTTCCTTCGCTTGCTGCTCGGTCATTCCTACCGATGCTACCTGCGGATGGCTGTACGTGACGCGCGGGACGCGGTTGTAATCCAGCTTTTCAATATCCCTTCCAGCGATCGCTTCCGCGGCGAGGAATCCTTCGGCTGAGGCGACGTGCGCGAGAAGGAGGCCGCCGATGGCGTCGCCGACCGCATACACAGAGGCCCCGTCCGTACGATAAGCGTCGTCCACCTCCACCCAGCCGCGCTTAACCTTAACCGCCGTCTTTTCCAGGCCGAGATTGTCTACGATAGCTTCGCGGCCGACCGCCGAAAGGACCACCTCGGCCTTCACTGTCTTCGACTGATTCTCGTGCTCCACGGTTAGCTCCACCATGCCGTCGTAGCTCCGCGTCTTCTCAGGTAAGACGCGCGCCGAGGTCATGACGTTGACACCGCGAGCAGCGAGCGATTTAGCAAGGGTCTGACCCACCGCAGGGTCTTCAAGTGGGACGATCGTCGGCATCATCTCGATTAACGTCACCTCGGCGCCTACATCTGTGTAGAAAGAAGCGAATTCGCAGCCCACGGCACCTGCCCCCACGATCAGAATCGATTTTGGGATTCGCTCGAGCTGGAGGAGGTGATCACTATTCAGAATACGCTCGCCGTCCACTTCCATGCCGGGTATATCTTTCGGCTGCGAGCCTGTAGCTATGATCACATTCTTCGCAGTGAGCGTGCGACCGTTGACGGCGACCTGCGTGGGAGACACGAGCTGCCCATCGCCCTCGATGATCTTCACCTTGTGCTTCAGAATCGTAGAGCGGAGGCCTTTGTAAAGCGTTTCGACGACCTGCTTCTGACGGGCCACGACGGCGGGGTAATCCAACGAGATGTTGTCCACGCGAACGCCCAGCGCGGAGGCACGGCGCACGCGCTCGAGAAATCCGGAGCTTTCGAGCCATGCCTTAGTCGGGATGCAGCCGCGGTGGAGGCAGGTCCCGCCTACCTTGTCGCGTTCGATGAGGGCCGCTGTCAGGCCTAGTTGCGTCGCGCGTATGGCGGCAGTGTAGCCGCCGTTCCCGCCCCCTACGACTACGAGATCGAACTCGTCCACTACCTGCCTTGCGTTAGTAACCAAGGGCGATACTCGTCCTTTCAATTGTAGAAATAAGCATCGCCTATCAAGTATTATCCCCGCGCCTCACGAAGGCTGTCAACGCGGCGCCGTGCGGCCTACATGTCACCTGCGTAAAGAAAATAACGCCGCCGACTATAATGCTTTTAGTATGGATTTCCGCCTTCAGCCACACGAAGAAGCTCTTCGCCATCAGGTCTGCGAGTTCCTACGCGCCGAGCTTGGCTCGTCGCACAACTCCGATCCCGCGCCGATGCCGCCAGGCTACATGCCGGCGCGAGACTTCGAGCTAAAGCTCGGAGCGAAGGGCTGGCTTGGCATCAGCTGGCCGCCGGAGTACGGCGGGCGCGGGCGCCCCATGCGCGAGCAGTTTATTGTAGACAAGGAGATCGCCCTCCACGGCGGAAACGCCAGCGACGCGCTCACCCGCTGCATCATCGCGCCGATGATCATCGCCGCCGCCAACGAAGACCAGAGACGCCGTTACCTGCCGGGCATGGCCCGCGGTGCAATCACCGCCTGCCTCGGCTATTCCGAGCCCAGCGCGGGTTCCGACTTCGCCTCGCTCCAGACCCGCGCCGTTCGGGACGGCGACGATTACGTCATTAACGGCCGTAAGATCTGGACAAGCGGCGCCGAATCGAGCGAGTACTGCTGGCTGGCGGCGCGCACTGATGGCGAAGGTACGAAGCACGCCGGGGTCAGCGTATTCATGGTTCCAATGGACGCGCCCGGTGTTGAAGTCCGCCCGATCGTCAATCTGCTCGACAGGGCATGGTTTAATGAAGTCGTCTTTGAGGACGTGCGGGTTTCCGGCGCAGACCGGATCGGCAGAGAGAACGACGGCTGGCGGGTCCTGACCTCGGCGCTTGGCCTCGAGCGCATCACTGTCTACCGTGCTTACGTCCATTGGCGCACAGTCGTGGGGATAGTCCGCTGGGCGAAGACGCACGGAGACAGCGGGAGGGCCTGGGACGACGCGCTATGGCGAAACCGGATCGGCCAGCTGAGGACGGAGTACGAGTTGGCGGAACTTCTCCTCTGGAGGGCAATACAGCTGCACGAGCAAGGCGTCGATTACCGCGCACAGGCGGCGATGGTGAAGCTCTTCAACACCGAGTTCGCCCAGCGCCTGTACGAGGAGGCGGTAGGTCTGATGGGCCCCTACGGATTAGTACGAGAGGACTCTCCGCTCGCCCCGTTCGCCGGAGCGACCCCGCACAACTTCCTCTCGGCCGTCCAGGACACCATCGGCGCCGGCACATCGGAAGTACAGCGAGAAATCATCGCCCTGCGTGGGCTTGGACTACCGCGCGGCTGAAGTCACGACTCGAGAGCGGCTTTCAGTCTCTCCAGCGAGGCCTCGATCTCGTTCTGATAGACGCGGTTCATCATGAAGACGTCCAT
>Ga0209160_1001730_pt1 | contig 18385 bp, 15 predicted proteins | sample GraSoiAngelo_153_FD_186167 | JGI IMG/M metagenome (GOLD analysis project Ga0209160, IMG submission 186167) | Grasslands soil microbial communities from the Angelo Coastal Reserve, California, USA - 14_1009_12_40cm (SPAdes) (version 2) | ecosystem: Environmental > Terrestrial > Soil > Grasslands ... | reverse complement strand
CGCCACAACTGGGACGGAGATCGGCGCACGTATGCGTCGAACGAATACGTGAGGCCGCTCTTCCCCGTGAGGAGGGCGGGGATCGCGACGGCGCCCGGAATTGCCATGAGGCCGCGCACATCGGGACTCGAGGAGGCGAGGTGGGCGAGGATCCGTTCGACGGCGTCCTTCCCTTCCGGGACATACACGACCGGGTCCGCCTGCCGAACGCGTTGGATCACCCGGTGCCGCAGGGCGAAGTAGTCGAAGAACGACCGCAGGTCCCGCATCAGCTCGAGGATGATGAACCCGAGGACGAACAGGGCGACCAGGACGACTCCGACGAAGAGGAGCCCGCCGATGGAAATGATCTGCAGGTTCGCGAAGACGATGACCAGGATGAGGAGGACCAGGCGGGCCGTCGAGCCGGATATCCGGCGCATGGCAAAGAGGAGCGCGATGATCGGGATGAACAGGAGGAACGCGGCGCCTGGGTTCCCACCCCCGATCGCGGCGAGGACGATGATGAGGAAGAAATCGAGGAGCAGCCACACGGAGACGAAGACGCGGACGTACCGCAGCATCCGCCGGATCTTCGGCGTCTGGCGATCGACGGACTCCGCCAGGTCGAAAATCGCGGCCATGGGATCCTCCACGGCACGTGCGTCGCGGGTCGTCCGTTCGCGGTCCACGTGGAACGAGACGCCTGGGGATATTTAATGGGGTCGGGAAGAACGGGCGCGCGCCGTCCACTCTAGGCGGATCGCGGGATCAACGAGCGACCGTCGACCCGATCACGGTCTCCGCGGAGAGGACGCCTTTCAAGGTCTTCAACCGAGTCGCGAGCTGCGCGATCCTCCGGGCATCGCCGTCCACGATGAGCACCTCCAAACACGTCTCCTCGTCGAGGTGGGTGTGGGCCGTGGCCCGGATGAACCGGAGGAACTCGTGCTGGCGGTGGAGGAGCCGATGCGTGACCATCCCGACTTCGTGCCGGTAGACGATCGTGATCGTCCCGACCACGTGGCCCCCTGCCGCAAAACGACGCCGCGTGAGGGCCTCCCGGATCAGATTCCGCAAGGCCTCCGAGCGACTGGCATAGCCTTCCTTCGTGACGAACCGATCGAAGTCCGTCAGGAGCGGCCCCTCTAGCGAAACCCCAATGCGCTCGACCGCCACGTGCCACCTCCGAGGTCGGCAAGTGCTCGGCGCTTAAGAAAGAACCGCTTGCCGGTGCGAACGGTCGCGGCAAACCATTAAAGCGGAGAGGATGTTACTCGCGGTGCGGCCGTGCTACCGGACGGAGGAAAGATTTGGCCATCGAATTCGCCGCGTTCATCGTCCTGGCCCTCGCGCTCGGGTTCAAGCATAGCTACGACGCCGATCACCTCGTCGCGGTGTCGAACCTGATCACCCGGAGCGGCAGCATCCGGAAGACGAGTCTCATCAGCGTGAGCTGGGCGGCGGGCCACATGGTGACCGCGGCCATCATCACGGTCCTCCTGTATGCGTTCCGACAGACGATCCTCTCCGATGTCCTGGCGCACCTCGACCTCCTCGTGGCGGTCATGCTGCTCCTGATCGGGGTGATCGGCCTCCTCTGGGAGTTCAACGTTCTCCATGTCCACGAGCATTGGCACGGCCTCGTGCAACACCGGCATTTCCACACGTGGCTCCATGGTCATCTCACGAAACACGGGGAGCACAAGACGATGTTCTCGATCGGGATCGTCCATGGACTCGCGAGCAACGACGAGCTCTTGGTGCTGTTCGTCGTCGCCTTGGGAGTCGCGACGCTCAGCGGGATCTTGCTCGGCGTCGCCGTCTTCAGCCTGGGCGTCGTCGTGGGGATGATCGTGTTCGCCGTGAGCCTGAACTATCCGATGCTGCGTTGGGGACGTGGGCCGGTGAGCCGCGTGGTGAACACCGCGGTGGCATTGCTAAGCATCGGATATGCGCTCCTCCTGTTCGCGGGCTTCGAAGGTTTCAATCCGTTCCCGTCGCCCATTTGATCGCGCGGACATTCTGCTCCTGCTCGGGTCGGTTCGTGGTCGCATCCTTTATTATGGCTTTGGTCTTCGTCCGGCCCGTCGGGGTGGCTCAGCCTGGTGGAGCGTCGGACTCATAGGGTTTCCGTCGTGACTCGACCGCGACGCTCCTGAGGGATCCGGAGGTCACGGGTTCGAATCCCGTCCCCGACATTTCCGGGCGAATCGGCGATTTGACCCCCTCTCGTATTTTCGGCGGGATGCCCCGAGCCCTTTCAGGGGTACCCCACCCTCGCCGTTCGAGAATCTCCTTGGCTACTCCCCAGCACAAAAACGCATGATTGGTACCGCGGGACTCAAAAGACCGAGGCGCTTTCGCACTATGGGCGTGGCCTCATCACCTTCGAACGTGCAACCCCAGAGATTGTCTCGCAATTCGCCGCGATCCTGAGGGACGCGGACGTCCACGGGGAATTGGAACGACTGTTTCGGTCGCAGTGGCCAACGCACCCGGGGGGCGAGATTAATCTTCAGATGCTCAAGGCGCATCTGGACCGATGCACGTTCGATGTCTCCCTGGGAGCGGCGGATCGGGAACAGAGCGTGATTGCCAAGGTGTATTCCGCCGATCAAATGGACATCTTCGCGGCGATGGAATCGATCGTGGCCGCGGGCTTTGGTTCTACGGCGGAGTACGCGATTCCTCCGCCCCTCGCCTACCTGCCTTCCCATCACGTGCTGATCGAGGAGAAGGTCCACGGTCCTCAGGCGATGGAAATTTTCATGGGGGACGACCCGGACCAATACCTCTCGACCGCCCAACGATGCGGGCAGTGGCTGGGACGGTTCCACATGGAGGGGCCGCGACAGGGCCCTCTCAGAGAGCCCCAAGAGCTGCTCGTGACCCTTCGCCACTGGGCCCACAAGATCCAGGCCCAGGGGGACCCTCTCGCGGGCAAGGCCGCACTGCTCTTGCGGAAATTGGAAACGGCGCTCCCCGCGGTCGTCAACGGTTTCGAGCCGCGGGCGGGGCATGGGAGCTTCATGCCGGAACACGTGCTCGTGAGCGGAGAACGGACTGTGACCATCGACCTCGACGAATACGATGTGGCGGACCCGGCCCGCGACCTGTCCTGGTTCATCGTGTCCCTGGAGCGTCTCGGCCTCAAGAAGCAGGGATCGCTGCGGGTCCATGATCGCTCTATCGAAGCATTCCTCCGGGCCTACGTCGGCTCAGGCCCACGGAACGCCTTGAGCCACCTCTCCTTCTACAAGGCCGCGGAGTGCCTGCATCGAGCGCACCGCGACCTGTACAAACGGATTCCCCCGCTCCCCGAGTGGAGCGAGACGATGCTGGACGAGGGTATCGACACGCTACGATGGGTCCGGGCGAACTAGGACGAACCGCGTCCGTCCCACGAAGAATCGCAGGTTACTCGACATATTCGAGGATTTTCCCGGCCGCATAGAGATCTTTGAGGAATTTCTTGGTCAGCTTCGGTACCTGAAGTCGTCCGCTCGGCCCGATGGACGGCGTCATCAAGCGAGCGTCGCCGAGCCAACGGAAGTTCACATATAGTCGGGCGGCGACGAGGATCTCCTCGAAGTCTTCGGGGATCCGATTCGGCCATCGCGCCTTCCGATACTCTCGTTCGCACCGTCGCACCAAGGCCCTCGGCCAGGAGTGTGTCAAAGAGGCGAGGTCGATTTCCCCCGGAGCGATCGCGGTCGATTGCCAATCCGCAGGCCAGCTCATCCCTTTCCGATACACGATGTTCTGGCCGAAGTATTCCCCATGGATGACGGTCTGCGGCGCGTCGAGCAAGATAGGGATTCGCGATTCGAATTTTCGGCACATCGGAGCGATCCACGGAAATCGGCGGTGCCAGGGGGCGAAGCTCCGTTCCGTCCGTCGGGGCCAACCGCGGTAATACGCCCTGTCGTATTTCCGGAGGAACGCGAGGCTCCGGTCTCGTGCTCGCGGTCCGTTCGTCGCGTGGAACCTCCCGATCCACCGGGCGGCCTGGATCATCGCGTTCGGGTCGCGGGAGTAGCTCGTCCGGATGCCTCCGTTCAGATATCCGATTACGAGCCACGGGGCGCTCTGCCGCCCGGGACGGTGGACGCCGTAAAAGGCGGGGGTCGATGTGCGCAGGGGTTGCAAGACGTCGCGATAGACGCGGGCCTCATACCCGACGTCCCCTCGGTGCCCATATCCGGCGTCGAACGTCTTCGTCCCGTACTTGATGAAGAGACGCAACCGCCGGCCTCCGTCGGCGCGGCAGGTGACGATCTCCGTCGGGAAGGTGCTCTCGTACGGGTTCCTCTTCCGCTCCAGGACCGTGACGCGTTGGTTCGAACCCTTCCCGGGAAAGATCTCGTTGAGGCCGGTCGTCAGTCGGCCGAGGTCCGGGAACCGGGAACGAGAGCCATTGGGCTTCACAGGTCGCCCCCCGTGACGAGCGCGTCCCATGCGTCCCGGAATCCGTCCGAGGCCATGCTCTGAAGGCCCGATTCGACGTCGTCCGCCATGCGACTCGTGCCTCCCGGCTCGAGGATGAGGATCGAGTTGCACGTTCGAAGGGTGCTCGGCCGGTGGGCGATCATGACCGTCGTCCGGCCCCGCATGAGACGCTGGATCGCGTCGATGACTCCCGCCTCGGTATGGAGGTCGAGCGAGCTCGTCGGTTCGTCCAGGATCAGGATCGGTGCGTCCTTCAGGAACGCCCGCGCGAGCGAGATGCGCTGGCGCTCTCCGCCGGACAATTTCATTCCGCGCTCCCCGACCTGGGTGTCGTAGCCCTCCGGCAAGCGGCTGATGAAGTCGTGCGCGTTCGCCAGGCGCGCGGCCTCCACGATTTCCTGTTCCGTCGCGACCGGCTTAGCGAAGCGGATGTTGTCCGCGATCGTCGTCGAGAACAGCAAGGGGTCCTGGAGGACGACGGCGAACTGGTTGCGGAGATCGGCGATCCGGTATTCCTTCAGATCCACGCCGTCCAAGGAAATCGACCCTGCGAGCGGATCGAAGAACCGGACGAGGAGGTTCGCGAGGGTCGTCTTTCCGGAACCCGTGGGGCCGACGACGCCGAGGCACGTCCCCGCGGGTAGCTCGAACGAGACTTGGCGCAGGACGACGCGCTCCGGATCGTATCCGAACGATACGTTCGAGAAGGCCACCCTCCCTTTTGCTCGGGCCAAGGACCGCGGGTGCGGGCTCTCCGGGACATCCGCTTCCTCATCCAGGATTTCGAGGAATCGTTCGATCCCGGCCATGGACATCTGGATGTCGAGGACCTTTTTCCCCATGTCCTTGAGGGGCGAGTACAGCTGCGTCAGGTAGAAGTTCACCATGAGCAGCGCGCCGAGCGTGAGGGCCCCGGATTGGACGTGCCGGATCCCGAGGTACAGGACCGCAGCGAGGCCGATCGCGGTGACCACGCCGACGATCAGGCTGTACACGCCTCCCTCCACGAGGACCTTGAGGGCGGCCGAGGCCGCCGCGGTGTAGCGAGACCGGAACTGCTCATTCTCGCGTTCCTCCTGGCCGAACGCCTTCACGACCCGCGCAGCGCTCAACGATTCCTGCGCGGCGGACATCGCGGCGCTTTCCGATGACTTGACCTTCCTCCACCCGATGCGCATCCGGCGGCGATAGACCAACGTGAAGAGGAACATGAACGGGGTCACGATCAGCGCGATTAGCGCGAGTTCCCAATCGAGGCTCACCATGACGATGATCATGCCGCCCAGCATCAGGACCGCGGTGATGAGCGGGACGATCCCGTCCGTCGACAGGGACCGGAGCGCGGTCGCGTCATTCTGGATCCGGTAGACGGAATCGACGGTGCCTTTCGTGTCGTGATACACGGTCGACAGGCGTTGCATCTGGCGGAACAGGCGGACCCGCATGTCGAGCGTCATGCGGTTTCCGACCCGGTTCGTGATCCAGATGCTCGCCAGGTTTTGCAGATAGACAAGGATCGTCCCTCCGAGGAGGATCCCGATCGCCGTCACGAGGACGCTCTCCTTCGAGACGGGGCCGCCTCCGATCAGCAGGCTGAGGTAGCCCGGCGGCGGCTGCGAACCGATCACATGGTCGACGATGAGCTTGATCGGCAACGGGGTGATGAGGGTCAGTGGCACGGCGGACAGGGAGACGAGGAAGAGCAGCGCGATGGACGAGAGGTACGGCCGCATCTCGTGCAGGAGCCGTCGAGTCATCCGCGGATGCGCGGGATGCGGCGTCGTTTCCGTCTTGGGTTGAGACGTCCGAGCTTCGAGGCGCGTGACCCTCGCTACACTCCATCGGCCGACGGCGACGATCGCGCACCAAATTCCCCAGGTAATGAGCGGGGCGAGGACGGGGACGTACGGGAGCGCGGCCTCGGGGAGGAACCATCGGCCCAGTTCGTGGAATTGAGGCAACAGCGGGACGTCCAGTTGGAGGGGGACCGCCAGATAGCTGAAGGCGATCGTCCAGAGGGAGAGGCCAGTGACGAACACGGCGACGGTCTTCGAGAGTCGCCTTACTCGGCTCGTCTGCGCCGGAGGCGAAATGCCGCCTCGCGAACCAGACGCGCGCTTGTCCTCCAGATTTGCGGGGCCCGACGAAGCCCGTGCGGATCGCAGTTCGTCGAGTCGCGTCAATTCATCGAGGATCCGGGCGTATTTCCGGTCGGTCTCTCGGAGTTCGTCCAGTAGGCGGGCGTACGATGCATCGTCCTCCGACGGCTCGTCCTCGGCATCGTTCCCCCTCGGAGATTGCCGTCCGCGCGCCGAATCCGTCCGATCGTCCGGCCCAGTCATGGGCGGACCGCCTCCCGGTGACAAGGGGAGACCCTTGCCGCAGGGCGCATCAGGCCGCACCCAGCCGTTGCAGCCATGCCCGCAAAATACCTCCCGAGAAGCCGGTGTCGGCCATCGCTCGCAGGGCGACGAAGGCTGCCGCCACCGCGGAGGCCGCCCCCGGGACCCACGCGCCGGATCCAAAGGCGCCGATCGTCATCGCGGTGAAGACCGCGACGAGGCCCACCGCGGCCACGGAGACCCTCGGTATGATTCGGAACCGCAAGAGCTGTTTTCCGGGTGCGTGTTCCTCCGCCGCGAGCAGGAGCCGGCTGCGGCCCAAGGGTCCACCACGGACCTCGAGGTCCCACGAGTCGAACTCCCCGCCGGCCCGGGCGATCGCCCCTTCCGCCAGGAGATCGTGGTAGACTTGCCGCAAGGTGTCCTCCGGCGGCTCCCGCTGGTCCCGCCAGTACGTCATCCGAAGGGGCCGGAAACGAGGTCGCGTCTTCGGGCCTCGTCGCCGCCATGGAGTCAGCCCGCTCCGCAGGCGGCCCGTCAGCCGGGCCAAGGGCTGCATGAGGTGCAGGAACCAAACGACGATGCACAATGCGAGGAGGGAACCTCGATGCCTCGGAGCGGAGGACACGAAACGGGCGTGGCGCGCGCTGATCGCGGCCTGTGCCAGTTGTACGCCGACCGCGAAGAGCAGGATTGGTGCGAGGAAGACCCATGCGCCCCAACCGAGGCCCAGGACGAACATCGAGGAGAGGAGCGCGATGAGCAGGTACCACTCCGGCGCGGAGGCCACGGACCATCGGGAACCGCGAGACTCGTAGAGGGATTGGAACGGCGCCGTGCCCCAGACCCCTTGGTAGATGCGTACCAGTCCAGACGAGAAGTCGAGGGAGCGTCCTTTTCCGTAGAGGCGTCCGACCCAACTCAGCTGCCCCGAAGCATTGTACCTCGCGGGCCATTTGCGCTCCAATAGGGCTTCCGCTTTGCCGTATCCCACCTGCTGCTTCCAGAACCGGCGGATGGAGGGGCGGCGGTGGTGCCAGACGACCGCGCCCGGCGCGTATCCAATCACCCCTCCGCGGTCTCGGAGCCGCCAGCACACGTCCACGTCGTCGCCCGCGGTCCGGAACACGGAATCGAATCCTCCGATCGCTTCAAGGGCTTCCTTCCGGAAGGCCATGTTGCAACCCGGGATGTGCTCCGCGACCCGGTCGGAGAGCAGGACCGGATTCGGTCCGCCCGGGGCATTCGCCACCGCGTCGGCCATCCAGCCGTCGTCCGGGGGCGGGAGGTTCGGCCCACCGACCGCGACATAGGTTCCATCGCGGAAGGCGAGGGCGAGGAATCGGAGCCAATGGAGATCCGGATATGCGTCGTCGTCGATGAACGCGACGATCTCTCCCGTGCTTGCGCGGATGCCGATGTTCCGGGCGGCGCTGAGTCCCTGGTTCCGCGTCGTGATGAGGCGCACGCGGTATTCCGAGGCGATCTGCGGCGTCGCATCCGTGGACCCGTCGTTGACGACGATCACCTCGAAGTCCGGATAGTCGAGGTGCTCCAGGCCGGCCAACGTGTCGCGGATCGTCGCCGCGCCGTTGAAGGTGGAGACGACGACGGAAATCTTCGGCCACCGGAGGTCCGGAGGGAACGGGGCTTCGGCGAACGCCCGGGACACCGCGTGGAGGGCGGGCTTCGGCGTTCGATCGCGCGTCGTCAACCCAAAGGCCCAGTCTTCGACCAGGTACTTTCCATGGTACCATTCGTCCGTCCACGCGAAGACGACGACGCCCGCGCATCCGACACGAAGGGCGGTCCGCACCTGGCGCTCCAAGGTCGCGGCCTGTTTCTCTGTCCCGTTCCGCAGGCTGTCCATCCCGATCTCCGCGAGCAGGACCGGCCGATCGTCGCTCAGGCTGTGCAACCGCGCGAGGTAGTCCTCGAACGCCTCGGGCGATTCCAGGTACACATTGAAGGAAGGAAAATCAAGGAACGGAAGGCGCAGGTATTCCGTCGACGGATAATTCACGTACGTCACGAGGGCGTCCGGATCCTCGTCCTTCGCGATCCGATACAGGCGCTCGATGAACTTCTCGACGCGGCGCCTCCCGTGCCATCGGACGATGGACGCGGGGATTTCGTTGCCGATGCTGTAGCAGAGGACCGCCGGGTGTCCCGCGCACGTGCGGATCCACCGCCGGACCCGGTCCTCGATCTCCCGGACCTTGCCCGGCTCGTCCAAGAAGGCCATATGTTCTCCCCAGTTCAACCCGACCATGACTCGCAGGCCGTGTTCTAGGGCGAGGTCCAGGAACCAGCGGGGAGGGCCCGTGTGGATCCGGACCACGTTGAACCCGCTCGCGGCGATCTGCGCGAAGTCCCGACGGACCATCTCCTCCGTTCGGCGTTCTTCGCCGTTGTCGTCCACGTAGAACGTGCCGTAGCTGATGCCGCGGACCCAGAACTTCTCCGTGCCGACGTAGAGGAACTTTCCACGGACCGTGGAGCGCCCGACGAGGGCGTTCTGTTCCATGGGGGTCTCGATGACGATCTGAGTCATACCGCATCATTCCCGACGTCTTCGCATCCGCGGAGGACGCCCGTGTTCGACCGAAGCCTCAGGCGGTGGCCAGGGTCGGGAGCATCCGGTCCCTCAGGGTTTCGAGTCCGTCCTCCAGGCTGACCTTCGGCTCGTAGCCGAGCATTCTGTGTGACTTCTCCGGATTCCCGACGAACCTCCGGACATCGAAGTCGTTCGGAGGACGCTGGACGACCGGAGAGGAGGAATCGGTCAACTCGACGATCATGTGAGCGAGGTCCGACACGGAGACGCCCCTCCCGGTGACGAAGTGAAACTCCTGGCCGAGGAGGTCCCCGCCTCCGTTCAGGCTCGCCGCATACGCCTGCAAGATTCCCGCGACCGTGTCGTCGATGAACGTGAAATCGAGGACTTGCTCGCCGCCGTATAAGGTGATCGGCTGACCGCGCAGGGCCTTCGCCATGAATTTCGGGATCACGCGCTGCGGCAGATCTCGCTCGCTTCCATATACGTTGGAGAATCGGAAGATGACCGGCTTGATCGTGTGGCCCGAGAGGGATGGGTCCGCGTACGAGCTGCAGGCCCGCTCCGCGCACAGCTTCGTCATGCCGTAGACGGACAGGGGCATCTTCGGATGGCCTTCGTCCACCGGAAGATAGCGCGGCTCTCCGTAGACCTCGCGGCTCGAGGCGTAGAAGAGGATGGGATTCGATTCCGCCTTCCGACACGCTTCCAGGACGTTCACCGTCCCGAGTTGGTTCGTCCTCCAGCAGTTGTACGGATCCGTCTGCCCCCAGGCGACCCGGGAGACCGCGGCAAAATGAAAGACCACGTCCTGCCTGGAGACGGCCTCTCGGATCGTCCGATAGTGACGGACATCCCCGCGGATTTTCGCGCAACTCAGGTGGCGCGAATTCGAATCGAAATGATTGTCGAACAGGGTGACGGCATCGCCTCGATCGACGAGTCTTTCCGCCAAGTGGCTTCCAATGAATCCATTGCCTCCGGTGATGAGAACGCGTTCCATGCCCCTTCCTCCGTTAACAGCTCGCGATTGTCTCGAAAGCGAATGTAATGGCAAGCGAGATTCGTGGTCGCATCGGAACCCGTTCCCCCCGGGGAGCAGGGCATGGGTCATGTCTTCGCGTATTCGGATGTGGTCACAACGCAACGCGAATTCCATTTTTTATCCAAGTTGAAAACAAGGCGTTGACGTAGCGCGCCTCCCTGATGAGGAGGTTCAAAAAGTGGGAGTGGAGAATATAGTCATATTATCAAATCGGATATCGACGCGTTCGACTGACGACGCGTCTCCGGCCAACCTCGAGTCGTATCCCGCGTTGATCACCGCGGGCGGGATCGGGACCCGACTCCTTCCTTTCTCCAAGGAAATCCCGAAGGAGATGCTGCCGATCATCGGCCACGACGGGGACGATGCCCTCCAGTTGAAGCCCTTGGTGCAGGCGATCTTCGAGCAACTGTACGGGGCGGGAGTCCGGAATTTCTACTTCGTCGTGGGAAGGGGAAAGCGCGCGATCGAGGACCACTTCTCCCCAGACTCGGGATTCTTGGAATTCCTGAAGAAGAAGGGGAAGAGCCCCGCGAGCATGTCCGAACTGTACGCGAAGATCCGATCGTCGAACCTCGTGTTCTTGAATCAAACGGAACCGCTCGGCTTCGGGGACGCGGTCCTCCGCGGGCGGACTGTGATCAAGGGTCCCTTCCTCGTGCAGGCGGCGGACACGTTCATCCTCTCCAACGGAGACGATTACCTGTCGCGACTCGCCCGGGCGCATCGGAAATACCATGGGGCGGCCACGGTCCTGCTGCGGGACGTGCCCCATCCCCGTTCCTATGGCGTGGTCGAGGGCGACGCATTGGAGCCAGGCATCCTCCGGGTCACGTCCGCGGTCGAGAAGCCGGAGAGACCGCGGAGCAATCACGCGATCATGCCGGTCTATGTCTTCTCGGAGGACATCTTCACGGCGCTCTCGGACATCGGGCCAGGAAGGGACGGAGAATTGCAGTTGACGGACGCGATTCAGCGACTCGCCTCGACCGGGCAACCCGTCATCGGGGTCCTGCTGAGGCCCGACGAGATCATGTTGGACTTGGGCAGCCCAGAGACCATGATCCAGGCCCTGCGCCTCACGATGCAACATGCGGGCGGCAAGGACGTCGACGCGGGAGATTCGGAGGCCTCGGTGGCCGTGGGCGGGATGCAGAATCCGAATTCCATCGAAGGCAACGCCTCGACAGAAAACGGGTCGCTTCCGCCCCTCGTCCCGGTCATGATCGAAGTGCCGCCTGTTAGCACCCCCCACCGAGCGGAAGGTCCGTCGTCGTAGGAAGCGAAACGTGTCGCGGCCAATGTTCACCATTTTTGCTCAGGGATGCCGATTCCGGTGGGAACAGCATCTTCGCTCCCAGGGATAGTAGTAGCTTTCGTGACAGTCCGAGCCACATCATCCTTATCGGGACGATGCCGCGGTTCGAAAATCGTCCCAATACCCATATGCCCTGACATCGGAGGCCGGAGCCTAGGAGGTGAAAGCACCATGGAAGCGACCCGCACGAAGTCAGGGGCCGGGTTCGGCCAGTCGTGGCGCGAACTCTCGCACACCCCGACGTACCAGGTCCCAGTGGTCCTCGGTTCGATCGTGGCGTTGCTCGTCGGCATCCTGACGTATGTCTTCGACGCGTCCGCGGCCTCGAAGATCGTGGCGGCGACTCCGAACGAGGCGTATCTCGTCCTGTTCGGGATCGTCGGCATGATCGGCTACGCCGTGTCGAAGCAGAACGTGCAGAACGGCTCCATCGTGGCCGCCATCGCCGGCTTGGCGTTGGTGGTCCTCGTGGCGACGCAGTTGGGCCTGTTTACAGGCCTACTCCTCCTCGCCGGAGCCGTCTGGAGCCTCGCGTCGACCCGCTGATCGGACGGCGCTAGGCTGCGTCTTTTTCTTTTCCTTTCCTTTCCTTCTCCGCTGAAAGCGTTCGTCACGACTCCCGACGGATGCATCCGATGCAAACTCGACGGTCCCCGCGAGAAAAGAACCCTTGCCGTCGACAGGGGGCTGTGTGTAACAACGGAGTTAATAGCGCCGGGTTCACATCCTCGGGGAGATGAAACTGACCGAGGCCACGGAAGCCCTCGAGCGGGTGGGTCTCGGCCGGTACGAAGCCCTCGTGTTCGTGAACCTGTCTCGGGCCGGGGCGGTGACCGCGAGGGAGGTCGCCCGCGTGAGCGGCGTGAACCGCGTCCAGACGTACCGCGCCCTTGGCGGCCTCGAGGCCCGGGGCCTCGTCGAGGTGACGTTGGATCGGCCTCGCCGGTATTCCGCGCGTGCCCTCAACGACGTCTTCGACATGATCGCGGAAGAGAAGCGTTCCGAGCTGGAGAAGATGGACGAAGTCCGAAAGACGCTCCTCGAGGCGTGGCCGCGCTTGTCCGGTCGTACGCGCGATCGTCCTTCCGTCCGCCTCCAGGTGATCAAAGGCCGCGGGCAAATCTACCGCACGATTCGGGAGTTCGTGGCGGGCGCCAAGGAGGAAGTCCTTGCGTTCACGACGACGAAGGGACTGCAACGGTCCTATCGTGCGGGGATCAACGAGGCCCTCTTGGCCTCCATGCACCGGGGAGTGCAGCCGCGGCTCGTCACGGACATCAACGAATCAAACGCCGCCCTCATGACCCGTGTTGCGGCGAATGTTCCCCTTCGCCACGTCGAACGACAACGCGCTCGTTTCATCATCGCGGACCGCATGTCGATCCTCGCCTTCCTAATCCAGGACGAGCGCACCATCCGAGGGGACGGAGAGACCGCGTTGTGGACGAACAGCCCTGATTTCGTGAAGGCCCACCTGGAGTTCTTCGAGAAGGCATGGGGAACAGGGATACCCGCGGTCGAGCGACTGCAGCAGCTCCGTCCACACTGATTGCCGTTCTCACACTGATCGTGACTTCGGATTCTGGCGGACCGTTGTCGGAACCGGAGGCCAGCGAACACTGGCCAGGCCCTTTCCCCCGCAGCGAGCGGGTGGACTATCTCGACGGTCCCGTCGTGGTTGCCGCGGGCCTGATCCGATACGAACACTGGGGTCGAGAGCAAGACGGCGGATGGGGCCAATGTCACAATCCAAGCGCGATGTGTGTAGTCCCCCAAGGAGAAATTCGGTCTACCGCCTGGAATTCGACATGAGGGGCTTTCCCAAGTTGGGACCGTGATTCACCGGATATGATGATCCGAACTCGACGTTGGCGGACCTCAATCGAAAGGACCCAACGGTTGTAACATTGGCCGTTACACATGACGAAATACGTGGAGCATCGCTTCGCCCCGGGAGAAGGACAGGGTGGGACCGAGTTGTCCATCTCATCCCTCAGAGGGGAATCGACATGGCGGACGAACTGAAGAACAAGATGTCACGAAGAAACTTCCTGCGAAACGCAGCGATGGGTGCCGCAACGGTTGGTGCCCTTGCCGCCGCCCCGAGCGTACTGGGCCTGACTGAAAACGTCGGCGCCGACACTTCGTTGGGCGAGGCGGGAGCGCCTCTGATGGCCTACGTGAAGGACGCATCGACCGGGACCGTGGTGGTGATGTGGGGCACGAAGGAGATTGTGACGAAAGACACGAGCCTCGCGTCTCGGCTTCTCTTGTACACGCGCGGGTGATCTCCCATGTCATCCCACCGCGAAGCGCCGGCGATCTCGAAGGATCCCGTCGCGGACAACACGGACCTGTACGCGTTCGTCGATCCCGCGGACACGTCGAAGGTCACGCTCCTCGCGAACTTCATCCCGCTGGAGGAACCCGCGGGCGGTCCGAACTTCTTCCAATTCGGCGACGAGGTCCTCTATGAAATCCTGATCGACAACGACGGAGACGGCGAAGAGGACGTCGTGTACCAATTCCGTTTCAAGACGGTCGTGCAAAATCCGGGCACCTTCCTGTACAATACGGGACCTATCTCTTCTCTTACGGACCCGAATTGGAACGTGCGTCAGTCGTACACGGTCACTCGGATCCAAGGCGACCGGGATGAAGGCCAACGCAAGGTCCTCGGGTCGGACCTGCCAACCCCTCCGGTTCGGATTGGACCGCGGTCCACCCCGGACTACGCATCCTTAGCGAGTGCCGCGGTGCAGGATCTCGGGGCTGGTGTGAAGACGTTCGCGGGGCAGCGGGGCGAAGGGTTCTACGTCGATCTGGGCTCCATCTTCGACCTCGGGGCCCTGCGTCCGTTCCAGAACCTACATCTGATCCCGACTCCGGCCGCCCCCGGCGTGAACGGCACGAAAGGCTTCAATGTCCACACCATCGCGATCCAAGTCCCCAAGACGGACCTGACGCAGGGCGGGATCAATCCCACGGACCCCGGCGATCCTCGCTCCGTGATCGGCGTGTGGTCCGCCGCAAGGCGACGAAAGGGGCTGGTCCGGGAGAAGCACGGTCGAACCGTGGAGACGGGTCCCTGGGTCCAGGTCTCCCGCCTCGGCGAGCCTCTCATCAACGAGGTGGTCATCGAACGGGGCGAGAAGGATCGATGGAACAGCACGCCGCCTGAGGGCGATGTGCGGTTCCGCGATGACTATGCCCATCCCCAGCTCCAAGCCCTCCTGCCGATCCTGTATCCGGGCGTCTTCCCCAACCTGGCGGCCCTCTCGGCATCCGGCGCGTCTCGCGACGATCTGATCGCGATCCTTCTGACGGGTATCCCGCCCGGCATCATTCCGGGGTTCCAGAACTCGAACGGACCCACCCTCGCCGACGAACTGAGGCTGAACCTGGCCTTCGCGCCGAGCTATGACGCCACGGACTCCGGGATCAACCCGCCCGGGGACAGCGCGAAGCGATTCGGCCTGCTCGGCGGCGATCTCGACGGCTTCCCGAATGGGCGCCGCGTATTCGACAACGTCACTGCGGTCGAACTCCGCGCCATCGCTGGAGTGACCTATCCCCTGATCGACAAGAACTTCACCCCGGACGGCGCCGCGGGTCTCCTGATGGACGGCACGAAGGAAGACCTGCCGTTTCTACCGACGTTCCCGTATCTGGCCGTGCCGTACGAGGGATACGAGCACAGGCACGATCCGTGACCCTCGACGACCCGGTGCGCGGAACGGCGTCAGGCTGCGTCCGTTTCTTTGCTTTTTCCCCCAGCCGAGGCTCTCTTCGAAATCGTTGTCCGCGTTCGATGTGTTCCGTTTTTTGAGAACGATTCCCGATTTGGGCAAAGCGTTAATGAGTCGGTGTTGCGGTCCGGCTTTCAGGAGGGGAACATGCGGGCACTCCGAATCGCGGCGGCAATTTGCGTGGCGGCGGCACTTCTCAGTCTCTCCCTGGCGGTCGTCTCTGCACACCGGGACGGCGACCAACGGGATGACAACCAGGATACGGTCTGGGTGGCGATCATGCGCGGGGCGTTCGAAACGCCACCGAGGGACACGCCGGCGCGGGGCGTCGCGTTGTTCCACCCGAACGACGGCAGCGTCGACTACATCATCATCGTGACGAGGATCTCGAACGTCTTCGCGGCGCACATCCACTGCGGAGCTCCCGGCGTTGCAGGGCCGGTGGGCGTGACCTTGTTCATGGGGACGCCGGCCAGCGGACCGGTGCACGGCGTGCTCGTCCGGAGTTCGTTCTCCGCGCCGGACCCAGGAAACGCGTGCGGCTGGACGACCGTGGCGGACGTCACGGCAGCGGTGGCGAGTGGCAACGCCTACGTGAACGTGCACACGAACGACGGGGTCGCCCCTCCGAACACGGGACCCGGCGACTTCCCTGGCGGGGAAATCCGGGGAGCTCTCTTCGTCGCGGGCGACGACTGATTGCTCCGTCTCCGGGTGAGAGCGACTCCACTCCGTCGACTCCCGGTTCCGATCGATCCGTTTCCGTTAGCCTTCTTTCTACCGCAACAGCCCATTCCGATGATAGGCTCTACGACGCGGGAGTCTCGATTGCCCCGCAGATCTTTTCGAAGTCCCACGACCCCGCACTTTTGGCCGCTTTCGGTTTCAAGTGGTCGAGATGGCCCGCGCGTGCGAGGCGCTGCACAATCCACGCGGCATATGCGGGCGCACCCGTCGCCCCCGGTGAATTGTAGTTCGTGATGTGGTACGAGTGCGGCCCTGGCAACTCGATCGCCTCCTTCACGAAGTTCCCGCCACGGTCGACGACGCTCGCCCGGACCCCTGCGGTCCCAGGTCGGATCAGATACTTCACGCGGAGCGCGGGAAGGAATTCCTGGGCTCGCTTCGCCATGACGCCCTTCGAGACCGACGACGCCCACTCCTCCGCCGCCAGGGTGATGAAGTCGGGGTTCACGAGGAGCCTCAGTTTGTTCCGCAGGGGGAACCCGAGGAGTTTCGTCGCGAGTTCCTTGGGATCATCGAAGAAGCCGCGATAGGTGTACGGCCCGGCGACCGGGACCGCATTCGGCCCGATCTCCCGCCGTCCGTCCGCGCGGATGATCCAGTGCGGATCGAGGAACGGGAGCTCCGGGTGCCGCGGGACCGTGTAGATGTTTCGGCTCGCGAGGTGATGATAGGCGGGGTCGATCTCCCAATATTCGCCGCGGAAATACAGGTCGGTGTATTCGAGGCCCACGCCGAGGCGATGCGCGAGGTCGATCGAATTCCCGCCCGCGCAGTTGATCAGGAACCGGGTGCGGTGGGGCTCGTTGCCGCGTCCGACCAGGACCAGGATTTTCCGCCGGGGATCGTTGAAGATGCGATAGCCGCCGCGATCGGCGAGGTGCACGTCGAGGCGATCTCCCGCGACGTCGACGGCGGCCACTTCGTTCCCCAGGAGGAACTTTGCGCCGGCGGCCACGGTGTCGTCGCTCAGGGACTGCGTGAACGAGCGGTAGTCCACCGCGGTGTCCGTCTTCGACCAGATGGCTCCATGAGAACGGACCTGGGGTTCCTGCCGCCGGACTTCGGCCTCACTCAGCAACGCGAGTTCGTCCTCGCCCATTCCGTTCGCAAGGCCCCACTGGAGGTACTTCTCGAGACGAGCGACGTCCGCCTCTCGCTTGGCGACCTCGAAGGTGGAGACGGGAAGCCACGGCAGGCCGCGCGCGGCGGCGTACTCCTTCCACATGCCGTAGGCGATCTGGGCGCACCGCGCGAAGACCTTGCGGCCCACCGGATCCAGATAGAATGGTCGATGGACCACGCCCGTGTTCCGGCGGGACGTGTGTGCGGCGACGTCGACCTCCTTCTCGAGGACCGCGATCCGTCCCTCGTACCGATTCGCGAGCCAATATGCGACCGACGTCCCGAGGACCCCGCCGCCCACGATCGTGACGTCCCAGGGTTCCATGGTCCGGATTCGAGGAACGGTCCGGAGTTTATTATTCCTGTGTACCTGTGAAGGGGTGGACCAGGTCTCAGCTTCGAAGTCGATCCGCTCCCGGCCGATTGTGAATTCGATTTTCGTCGAGAGCGCTTAGCGGCTGACCATCCGGCCCATGCTGCCAACCGCGGGCAAGACGGAACCGACTAACCGCTTCCCCAGGGGATCCCGAGGTCTGCACCGATCTTCTTGAGATTCTCGACGACCTTCGGATCCAGCGGGATGCCGGCCTTCCGGTGTTTGTCCATGAGCGCGAAGCTCTTCTCCCCGTGCACATAGATCCGTTCCTGTCCGTGTGCCTTCGGGCTGTCCTTCAGCTCCCGCGCGAGGCGGTCCATGTCCCGCCGGAATTCGTCGAGCGGGCGGAACGCCGCGGGATCGAGAGCCATGAAGAAGTGCCCGACGTCCGGTCGCTTCTCATCCGCGTACACCTGGAGTCCTGTCGCCGCGCCGCTGAGCACGCCGCTGAGGACGTCGACCATGAGGGCCAGCCCATATCCCTTGTGGCCTCCGAGTTCCTCGCCCTCTCCGCCGAGCGGCAGCAGGCCGCCCCCCAGTCGGTTCGCGAGCGCGTCCAGGACCCGCTTCGGATCCGTCGAGCTCCTCCCGGTCTCGTCGACGGCCCATCCGTGGGGCATCGGTTTTCCCAGGCGGTTGTAGACTTCGACTTTGCCGCGGGGCACTGTCGACGTCGCCATGTCCAAGACGAATGCCTT
>Ga0209160_1001729_pt1 | contig 18389 bp, 14 predicted proteins | sample GraSoiAngelo_153_FD_186167 | JGI IMG/M metagenome (GOLD analysis project Ga0209160, IMG submission 186167) | Grasslands soil microbial communities from the Angelo Coastal Reserve, California, USA - 14_1009_12_40cm (SPAdes) (version 2) | ecosystem: Environmental > Terrestrial > Soil > Grasslands ... | reverse complement strand
GCCGTGCCATTCGAGATGCCGACCGGAGAAGACCAGACACTGGGCCAGGATCCGAGGGTTGCCGGCTTCGCGAGCGAGGCGGAGCGCGTCCGACGAGTCGCGGAGCGCCTTGACGGTCGGGCCGCCCACGGAACCGCTGGCTTCACCGCGCAGTGCATGGCAGCCGGCCTGGCCGGCCGTGTCGCCGATCTCGACGGCGATAGCGAGGGCCTCGTTCACCGTCGCGAAGACCTGCTCGGTCTTGTGGAACCAGTTACAGACGTTGGCCAGGCCGAGGAGTGTCGCCACTTCCTGCTTGCGATCGCCCGTCCGGCGGATGAGAGCCAGCGCACGCTCGTACTCCGCCACCGCGGGCTCGAACTCCGCCAGGATGTAGAGGACACCCCCGAGCTTCTCGTGAACGCTCGCCAGCGCCCGGTCACCCGGCGCCTCGGGCGCGCGGCGGGCGACGGCCAGCGCCTGCGCGTAGTGCTTGCGCGCCTCCACGCTAGCGAACGCGTGCGCGGCACGGTCGCCGGCGAGGGTGCTGTAGCGAAACGCCTCGTCCCATTGCTCGCCCTCGATGAAGTGGTGCGCCAGCTCCTCGTAATGCTCGGCCAGACGATCGGGGTACAGGTCTTCGATCGCGCGGCCGACCGAGCGATGGAGCTCCTTCCGCCGCTGGACGAGCAGGCTTCGGTAGGCCACGTCCTGGATCACCGCGTGCTTGAAGATGTAGGAGGGTTCCGGCAGCCGTCCCTGCTCGTAGATGATCTCCAGCGCCTTCAGTTCCTGAAGAAATCCCTCCAGCTCCCCCGTGAGTCCCGCGATGCGCTCGAGCAGACGGCGGAGGAACTGACGGCCGATCACCGAGGCGAGCTGCACGGTGCGCTTGCCCTCGTCCCCGAGCCGGTCCAGGCGCGCCATGATGATGTCGTGGATGGTGTCCGGGACCGTGGCGTCCCCGATCGGCCTCGCGACGCGAAAGCCGCCGTTCTCACGCTCCAGGATCCCGAGGTCGAGAAAGGTCTTGGTCACTTCTTCCACGAAGAGCGGGACGCCCTCGGCCTTGTCGAGCAGCGCCCGCGTCACATCGGCCGGGAAGCGCTCGACGCCGAGCATCCGGCCGGCCATGGTGAGGGCGTCGGCTTCCGACAGTGGACCGAGCGTCATCCGCGTCTGAAAGCTGCGCGTGCCGAAGGGGGGCGAGTAGCCGAAGCGATGCGTCGCCACGACGAGGATGCGGGTGGCGGCAATGCTATCGATGAGCGCGGCGAGGTACTCCTCGGTGCTGGCGTCGACCCAGTGGAGGTCCTCGAACACGAAGACCAGCGGGCGTCGGGCGGCGCCGCGCAGGGACATCGCGAGCACCGCGTCGAAGATGCACTTCCGGCGCCGGGCGGCGTCCATCGCGGTGACGGCGGGGTCGCCGGGATCGACGGAGAGGAGATACCGGACGAACGGGACGTGCGGCTCGAGCCCGCCGAGCCGGCGCATCCCGTGCTCGACCTTGGCGATGATCTCGGGCTCGCCGTCGAACTCGTCGATGCCGAAGTTCTCGCGGAGCTGATCCACGACGGGCAGGAGCGGGCTCGACTGGCCGAACGAGATGCAGCGGCCCTCGAGCCACGTCGTCGGCTCGCCCGTCACCGCGAATCGGCGCCGGAATTCCAGCAGGAGCCGTGACTTTCCGATGCCCTCGCCGGCGATGAACACGACCTGTCCGCGCCCGTCTCGCACTCGGTTGAACAGCTCCATGAGGGTGGCGATCTCTTGATCGCGTCCCACGAGGGGCGTGAGGCCGCGCTCGCTCTCGATGTCGAGCCGGGCCTTGCGGCCGCGCGCGCGCAGGACCTCGAACGCCTGGACGGGCGCGTGACCCTTCACGGGCAGCTCGCCCAGGTCGAGCGTTTCGAAGTATCCGGCGATCAGCCGAGACGTCGACGCGCCCACGAGCACGCTGCCCGGTCGCGCGTTCTGCTGCAGTCGGGCGGCCACGTTGGTCGTGTCGCCAACCGCCGTGTAGTCCATGCGGAGATCGTCGCCGATCTTGCCCACGACGACCGGCCCGGTGTTGAGGCCGATCCGCATCTCGAGGCTCCGCTCGAGGCGCGGCGCCAGCTCGCGGCTCAGGTCACGGACGGCGCGCTGGATCGCGAGGGCGGCGTGAGTGGCGCGCCGGGGCGCGTCCTCGTGCGCGATGGGCGCGCCGAACAAGGCCATGACGCCGTCGCCGGTGTACTGGTTGATCGTGCCCTCGAACCGGTGCACCTCGGTCGCGATCATCTCGAAGCAACGATCGACGATGGTGTGGACCTCTTCTGGATCGCGCTGCTCGGCGAGCGCGCTGAATCCCGCGAGATCGGCGAACAGCACCGTCACTTGCCTCCGCTCGCCCTCGAGCGCGGAGCGGGTCTTGAGGATCTTGTCCGCGAGGTGTTTGGGCGTGTATCCCACCTTCACGCTCGGCGGGGCGCTCGCCCCCGACGGCGCGGGCGCGTCGGAAACTAGCTGATGTCCACACTCGTTGCAGAAGCGGCTTCCGGGAAGGTTCGCATGCTTGCAGGCAGGGCACATCGCGTCCAGGCGGACGCCGCATCCGCGACAGAACTTCGCGCCGGGCGGGTTCTCAGTCCCGCATCGCGGACAGCTCATCGCCCGGATCATACCTCAGTGCTCGGGACTGATGGCGGGCGCACGAGCGATGGGTTAGTCTTTCGCCGTGACACCGCATCTCTTCGCGCTCGACCGCGGCGGCACGGCGGTGGCCTGAACAAATAATGACCAACGATCCGACGCAAAGCGTGATAGACGCGGACGGCCATGTCCTGGAACCCGCGGACACGTGGCTCAAGTACCTCGAACCCAGCTTCCGCGACCGAGCGATTCGTATCGCGCGCGACGATCAGGGCTATGAGGTCCTCCTCATCGACGGGCAGCCGCTCAAGACGCTCCGCGGCCAGCTCGGCGCCCTCGGCGGGATCGATATGGACACCGCCAAGCTCTTGACGCGGGGCGAGATCAGCTATGCCGAAGGCAGCCCGCCCGGCTCTTACGATCCCGCCGCGCGGCTGCGCGTCATGGACGGGGAGGGCATCGACGCCGTGCTTCTCTACCCGACCATCGGGATCTGCTGGGAAGGACACGTGACGGACGGCGCCCTCGCGACCGCGTACACGCGCGCCTACAACCGGTGGCTCGCCGAGTTCTGCCGCGCCGCGCCGACGCGGCTCTACCCGGTGGCGCACATCTCGCTGCTCGACCCCGAGGGCGCGGTGGAAGAGACGATCCGCGCGCGCCGGGAGGGCTGCGTGGGGATCTACCTGTCCCCGGACCTCGCCGCGCGGGGCGGGCGGCACTTCGACGATCCGGTCTTCGCGCGATTCTGGGAGACGGCGCAGGATCTCGAGATGCCCATCGGCTTCCACGTCGTCGTACGGGACCGGCAGTGGTTCCGGCAGTGGCAGCGGCGCGACCCGTCCGACGGGCTCTTCAGCATCGTGTTCCTCGCGATCGACGTCATGGCGGCCTTCACGCAGATGTTGAGCGCGGGCATGTTCGAGCGCTATCCGCGCCTGCGCTGCGTCGTGCTCGAGGCGGGATCGAACTGGATCGCCGCCTGGCTCGATCGTCTGGACCACAAGTACCGCGTGCTCGCTCACCAGACGCCCATCCGGATGCCGCCGAGCCAGTACTTCTACCGGCAGTGCTTGATCTCGGCGGACCCTGACGAGTCGGTCACGGCCCAGATGGTCGAGCACCTGGGAGCCGACTACTTCGTCTGGGCGTCCGACTATCCGCACATCGATGCTTCGTTCGGGGTCGTGCGCGAGCTGAAGGAACGGCTCGCGCCGCTGCCGGAAGAAGCGCGCCGAAAAGTTCTCGGGCTGAACGCGCGGCGGTTCTACCGGCTAGCGGGCTGACGTTTGATCTCGCAAATCACTCACCTCCGTCCGACCGGGTCCGCAGCCCAAGTCGCTCGAGCCGGGGCAGCACTTCCGCGGCGAAATACGGCAGCTCCTCGAGATAGTCCACGAAGTTGATGGCCAGGCCGTCGAGACCCGCCGCGCGAAGCCGCGAGAACTCCCTCGCGACAGCGTCGGGATCACCGATCACGCAATAGGACCCCCGCGCGAGTGCTCGTCGCGCGAGCGGATTGTGCGCGCTGTGTACCAGGCGCTGGGGATCGTTGCGTGGGCGACCCTCCTTCGCGTGCATATCCGCCAGATACCCGATCGCTCCCCAGTCGGCGTGATCGACGACGTACTGCAGGTAGTCGTCGGCTTCCTTCTGGCTGGAACGGCAGACGATGCCCACGGGCGTCCATACCTGGATATCGCGCCCGCGCTCACGCGCCAGTTTCTTGGTCTCGGCGATACGCGCGGTGCTGGCCTCCGGTGTTTCCACCGCATCGAAGTGCATGTCCGAGTGGCGGATCGCGAACTGGCGGCCCGTCTCGGAGCTCCCCGCGTTCATCATCAACGGGTCCGCGTTTCCGAAGGGCCGCGGCGAGCCTTCCACGCCGTGGAGCCGGTAGTAGCTCCCTTCGTAGTCGAAGCGGGCTTCGCCGGCCCAGACTCGCTTGACGATGCTCCACCATTCTTCGCCCTGAGCGTACCGCGCGTCGTGCTCTTTCTTGGTGACGCCGAACATCTGGAACTCGTCCTCGTTCCAGCCGCAGACTATGTTCACGCCGAGGCGCCCTTGTCCGATGTGGTCTGCGGTGGCCATCTGCTTGGCCGCCACGAGCGGATGATGCAGGGGAACGTGGACCGTGCAGAAGACCCGGAGGCGACGGGTGGCCGCGAGCAGGCCACACGCCCAGGCAATCGACTCGAAGCTGGACCCGTTGGGGTTGGAGTCGCCGCCATAGCCTTTCCACCGCGCGATGGGCACCATGCCCTCGAGTCCGAGGTCGTCTGCCATCTGCGCCAGCTTGAGGTTATTCTCCCAGCTAGCCTGCCAGCGCTCCGGGAGCACGGCGTAGGTTCTCCCGCTCGAGCAATTGGCGCCGAAGAGTCCGAGTCGAAGACGGTTGCCCGTCATGACAGGGAGGATACGACGATGGGACAGAAAAAGGTCGCCCGGCTCTCCCGCGGGCTTTTGGGGGTCGTCGTCGCGATGGTGGTGGCGGGCGCGGCCCTCGTGGCCCAGGCGCAGCGCGAACCCATCAGGATCGGCCTGCTCAACGCCATGACGGGTCCGCTCGCCGTCAACGGTACGGAGATCAACGAGGGCATCCGGCTCTACTGGGAAGACGAGATGGGTAGCCAGGTGGCCGGCCGCCCGGTGCAGCTGATCGTGGAGGACTCCGAAGGGAAGGCGGACGTGGGGCTCACGAAGGTCAGGAAGCTCGTCGAGTCCGATCGCGTCCATCTGATCCTGGGCCCGGTGTCGAGCGCCGTGGCGGTGGCCATACGAGACTACGTTCACGAGCGGACGATCCCCACGATCATCACCCAGGCCACCGCGAACAACCTGACGGCCGAGAAGGCCAGCCCATCGCTCTTCCGCAGCGCGATGTCGAGCTATCAGCAGGAGGCGGCCGGCGGCTGGTACGTGGCGGCGAAGCTCGGGCACAAGCGGATCGCGGTCGTAGCGCTCGACTACGTCGCCGGCCACGAGCAGGCCGACGGCTTCATCAAGGCGTTCAGGGAGAGCGGCGGTCAGTCCGTCGAGAAGGTGCTGATGCCGCTCGGGGCCATGGACGTCGCGCCCTACATCACGCGAATCCAGGCCAAGGCGTCGCAGGTCGACGCGGTCGTCGGCATCCTCTGGGGTCCGAGCGCGCCGCAGTGGATCAAGGCGTGGAGCGAGTACGGTCTGAAGGGCAAGCTGCCGCTCCTGACGCTCGGTGAGACGGTGAATGAGACGTACCTGCGTTCGGTCGGCGACGCCGCGCAGGGCGTGGTGAGCTGGCTCTCGTACTCACCCGTGCTGGACACCGGGGAGAACAAGCGCTTCGTCCAGGCGTTCAACAAGAAGTTCAGGAAGGATCCCGTCTACAACAACCACCTCGGCTATCTCGCCGCGAAGGCGGGCGGAGAGGCGATGAAGGCTGTCAACGCGAATGTCGAGGACAAGGCGCGCTTCCTTGCGGCACTGCGCAAGGTGAGCTTCGAGGCGCCGGGAGGCTCCTTCCGGTTCGACGACAAGCAGAACGCGATCATCCCGACCTACATCCGGCGTGTCGACAAGGTCGGCGGCAAGCTCCAGAACACGGTGCTCGATGTCGTCCAGGACGTCGACCAGTTCTGGAAGCCGCCGAAACCGTAACTGCGACGGACCCCTCAGCCCGTCAGGTCCCGGAGGACAGCGCGGCACGGCGCACCGTCGAGGCCGCGGAGCCTGAGCGGAAAGCAGATCAGCTCGTAGCGCCCCGGCGAGATCTCCGACAGGTCGACGCCTTCGAGGACTACCACACCACGGTCCAGGAACGCCCGATGCACCGGGACCTGCTCATCGGCGTGCGCGACGGAGAGGTAGTCGAGCCCGACCAGCTCGACGCCGCGTGCCACCAGCGCGCGCGCGGCGCCCACGGAGAACGCGACGAAGTCGGGGTCGTATTCCCGCCGCTTCAGCAGCTCCGAGTTGCGTGTCTTGAACAGGACGCGCGTCGCTCCGTCGAGTGGAATCGCTTTCACGTGCGCCTCGGTGATGAACCGGTCGGAGTCGACGGCGTGCACCAGCGCGGGGCCGATGAAACGGTCGAGCGGTACCGAATCGATCCCGGCCCCGTCGGGCACGAAATGGAACGGCGCGTCGACGTGAGTGCCGGCGTGAACGCTCACGGTGAGGGCGGAGGCGTTCGCGTCGTCGCCCCGACTCATCCGCCGCCGTTCGTGAACCTCGAGCGGCGGCGCGACGACCCAGCGAACGGTGTCGGGCGAGAGATTGAGCGAGATGTCGTAGCATCTCACGGGCGCACCTCCCTTAATGAGATCTCTATCTCAGACCCCCCGCTACTAGCAGCGTCTCCCCCGTCATGTACTTCGAATCGGACGACGCCAGATAGACCGCCGTTGGTGAGATATCGTCCGGCTGTCCCACGCGTCCGAGGGGCGCCTGCGTCTCGACCATCTTCTGGAAGTCGCTTCCGACGAATCCGGCGGCATGCACGCCTTCCGTCTCGATCATCCCTGGGCTGATCGAGTTCACGCGGATATTCCGCGGGCCGAGCTCCTTCGCCAGCACGCCCGTGATCGCGTCGACCGCGGCTTTCGTCGCCGTGTATACGGTGGAGTTCGGCGGGAGCATCGAGCTCGCGCCCGATCCGATGTTGATGACGCTCCCGCCCTCGGGCCCCATGTGCTTCACCGCCTCCTTCGTCGTCAACAGCAGGCCGAGGACGTTGACGTCGAAGTGCTTGTGGAAATGATCCTCGGTCACCTCCTCGAGCGGCAAGAATTCGTACACGCCGGCGTTGTTGACGAGGATGTCGAGCCGGCCGAACGCCTTCGTCGCTTCTGAAAAGAGGCGCTCGATGTGCGCCTGCTTCGACACGTCGCCCTGGACGGCGATCGCCTTGCCACCGCTGCCAGTAATCTCCGCGACGACGCGATCAGCGCCGGGCTTACTGGACGAATAGTTGACGACCACCGACGCGCCCTCGTCCGCCAGCGCCTTCGCGATGCTCGCCCCGATCCCCTTCGACGCCCCCGTTACGACAGCCACTTTTCCTTCCAGTTTCCTCGACATGTCCCTCGCTCCTCGCCCAGCTTCCCGGGTGGATTGTTTGCTACTCCATGTCCCTTCAGATGTGAGGAGCGGCTCCTCCGATGCATTGGACAGTCTGCCGGTTCCGCCCTATCTTCGCGCCTGAAGGAGGATGCCCATGCTGAATCTCGACCGGTTCATCACCGAGTGTCGAGCTGCGCTGACCCAGCCCACCCCCGAGCTGGTGATCAAGGAGATCCTCGAACGGGCCGTCTCGAGTCCATCCGAGGTCGAGGCGGCACTGGGCACACCCCGACAAGGCAGCATCTCAATACTCCACCACGCTCGCGATCTCACCATCTTGAACGTTGTCTGGACGCCCGGCATGGCGGTCTATCCGCACGATCACCGCATGTGGGCGCTGATCGGGCTCTACGGGGGGCGGGAGGACAATACGTTCTATCGCCGAAGCCCCACGGGTCTGCAGGTTGCGGGAGGCAAGCAGCTGGAGACCGGGAACACCGCGCTGCTCGGAGAGTCGGTGATCCACGCGGTGGCGAACCCGCTTCGAGTATTCACCGGCGCGATCCACATCTACGGCGGCGACTTCTTCGGCACGCCGCGAAGCGAGTGGGACCGGGAGACCCTGCAGGAGCAGCCGTTCGACGTCGAGCGAGCCCGCAAGCTGTTTGCCGACGCGAACGAGCGGTGGCTTGGGGAATGTGGGAGGGCCGGCGGCTCGCCGCATGCGAAGAACGCCTGACCCTACATCTGACGCCGCAGCCGCGGGTCGAGCAGATCGCGCAGCCCATCGCCGAGGAAATTGATCCCGAGCACCGTGAACAGGATCGCGAGACCTGGGAAGACGGCGATCCAGCCGGCTACGGTCAGGTAGTCGCGCCCCTCGGCCAGCATCCGACCCCAAGTCGGCGTCGGCGGTGGTACGCCCAGGCCGAGGAACGAGAGCGCGGACTCCATGAGGATGATGCGCGCGACCTCGAGCGTCCAGATCACCATCACCGGCGCCAGCACGTTGGGCAGCACGTGGCGGGCGATGATCCGCGCGTCGTGCGCCCCGAGCGCGCGGGCCGCCTGCACGAACTCGCGTTCTCGCAGCCCGAGGCTCAGCCCGCGCACCACGCGCGCGTAGATCATCCACGTGGTGATCGCCATCACGATCACGAGATTTTTCAGATTGGCGCCGAGGAGCGCCACCACGGCCAGCGCTAACAAGATAAGGGGAAAGGCGAGGTTCAGATCCGCCAGACGCATGATGATCGTATCCACGCGCCCGCCGAGGTAACCCGCCACGAGCCCGGCGACCACGCCGACGACAGCGCCCAGGAGCGCCGCCAGCACGCTGATCGTCAGCGAGATCTGGGCGCCGTAGACCAGCCGCGAGTAAACGTCCCGCCCGAGATGGTCGGTGCCCAGCGGGTGGCGGAGAGAGCCGTCGCCCAGCCAGAACGGCGGCTTGAGCGCTTCCGACAGATCCTGATCGATCGGATCGGTGGTGGCCAGTAACGGCGCGGCCAGTGCGGCGACGATGACCAGGCCGACGATCAGGGCGCCGGCGCTGGCCAGTGGACTACGGCGCGCCAGGCGGATCACGTCACGCGGATGCGCGGATCGAGCCAGACGTACAGCAAGTCCACGGTCAGGTTGATCAGCACGACCGCGGTGGCCAGGATGAACACGGAGGCCTGGACGACCGGGTAGTCGCGGTTGAGGATCGCCTGGATCGTGAACAGCCCGACCCCCGGCCAGGTGAAGATCGTCTCGATGACGACGGCGCCGCCGAGGATGTAGTCGAACTGCAGGCCGATCACCGTGACCAGCGGGATCAGCGCGTTGGGCAGCGCGTGGCGGCTCGTCACGAAGAGCTCGCGCAACCCTTTCGCGCGCGCGGTGCGCACGTAGTCCTCGGAGAGCATCTCGATCATGGTCGAGCGGACCAGACGGGTCAGCAGCGCCATCAGATTGATCGCGATGGCGGCGGCCGGCATCACGACGTGAGCTATGCCGCCACGCCCGGACGTGGGCAAGAGGCCCCAGGAGACGGCGAAGAGCAGGATCATCATGATCGCCAGCCAGAAGTTCGGGACCGACTGGCCGACCAGCGCCACGGCCATCGCCAGCAAGTCGATCGGCCCACCACGGTGGGTGGCCGCCAGCACGCCGAGCGGCACCGCCAGGGCGATAGCCAGCAGCATCGCCGTCACCGTGAGCTGAAAGGTGGCCGGCAGCCGCGCCGCGATCAGCGGCAGCGACTGCTGGCCGTGTCGCAAGGAGATCCCGAAATCGCCGTGGACCGCTCGCTTCAGGAACCGCCAGTACTGAACGATCAACGGATCGTCGAAGCCCCACTCGGCCCTGAACTTCTCGATCTGCGCAGCCGTCGCTCCCGGCGGCAGCATGATCTCGGCGGGGTCTCCGGTCAGGAACGTGAGGAAGAACGAGACGACCGACACCCCGAGGATGACCAGCACCGCGGTCGCCAGACGGGCCGCGATGTAGCGGCGCACGTCAAGCGCCCGTCAAGCTCTCATCCCTTCAGGCCCAGCGGATACAGCCACTGCGTCTCGTCCGGGCGCGGCGTGTAGTCGACCCTGGTGCTCATCCCGAACGCCGCGTCGGCCTGGTAGAGGAAGATGAACGGCGCCTCGTCCTTGAGAAGCTTCTGCACGTCGCTGTACTGCGGTGCCCGCCTCTTCGGATCGTCAGTCGCCTCGATCCTGGTCAAGAGCTCGTCGAGCTTGGCGTTCTTGTAGTGCATGCCGAGGCCGCCCTGGGTCATCCAGCGGATCACCCACGAGGGCTCGAGATACGCGTTGCCGATGCTGTAGATGAACAGCGGGGCGGTCTTGTTCTGTACCCGTCGCGGTCCGAAGCTCGAGAACTCGAAGACGTTGGCCTTGGCCCTGATGCCGACCTTCTGGAGGTAGCCGACGATCGCCTCCGCCGGCTTGGAATGATCGGCGATACTGCCGGTGAAGCTATCGAACTCGACGTCGAACCCGTTCGGGAATCCGGCTTCGGCCAGCAGCGCCTTCGCCCTGTTCGGGTCGTACGGGTAGGGTTGGACGCTCGGGTCGTACCCGAGCGCGCCCTTGTCGACGACGGTCGCCAGGCGCGTGCCGTGGCCGAAATAGAGGGTCTTGAGGATGGCGTTGACGTCCACCGCGTAGTTCAGCGCCTGCCGCACCTTGACGTTGTCGAAGGGCGGCTTGCGCACGTCGATCGTCACGTGGAAGATGCGCGGGGCCGCGATCGTCTTGATCACGAGCTTGTCGTTCTTCTGCAGCTCCGCGATGCGCACGTGGGGGATCGGCGCAATCAGATCGACCTCGCCGGCCTGCAGGGCGGCGACCCGCGCGGCATCCTCGAGGATCGGCCGCACGACGATCGTCTTCACCTTCGGCGCGCCACGCCAGTAGCTCTCGTTGGCCTCGAGCACCAGCCGCTCGTTCTTCGCCCACGTGACCAGCTTGAACGGGCCGGTCCCGTTCGGCTTGACGGCGATCGCTTCTTTGCCCGCGGCGTTGGTGTGTTTCGGTGAGAGCATCAGCCCGAACAGTTCGCCTAGCCGCACCGGCAAGAGGAAGTCAGGCGTCTTGGTGACGACATTCACGGTGAAGGGATCCACGATCTCGGTCCCGACGATCGTGCTGAGCTCGGAGCTGATGGTGGCCTTCGTTTCTGGATTCGTGGCGCGGTCGAGGGTGAACTTGACGGAGTCGGCGTTGAAGTCGTCGCCGTTGTGGAACTTGACTCCCTTGCGCAGCGCGAATTGCCAGGTGGTCGCGTTCAGGCGTTTCCAGGAGTCGGCGAGGGCGGGCACCAGGTTACCCTGGACGTCGCGGGCCGTCAGGCCGTCGTACACGTTGGCGATGAAGATCTGGGTGTTGCGCCCGACGGTCAGATGCGGGTCGAAGGTGTTCGGCTCGGCGGCGAGGCCGATCTTGGCCTCGCCGGTCGGCGCCGCGGCGACGGGAGCGCCCGCGTGGAGCCCGGCTGCCGCGGCGGTCAGACCCAGAACGCGCAGCGCGTCGCGCCGGGTCATCGTTTGCTGACTCATGGTAGCTCCTCTCAGGCGCCGGTCCGCCGGCCCTTGACCTCGACGATGACGTTGCGAAACGTCTTCGTCCCGACATTGCGCAGCGCGTGCCGCAAGGTGCCCTGGTTCCAGCGCATGATCGCGCCCGGCTTCACCTCGATCCGATCCACCGTGCCGTCGGCGTTCGGGCGCTCGACCAGGTCGCCCTCGACGACGACCGTGGTGTAGTCGAGGTAGTGAGTGTGCCACCCGGCGGTCTCGCCCGGCGCCAGCTCGATGCGCCAGACCCTCACACTGTCGTCTTCGTACACCAACTCGGTCCCGATCGGGTTGCCCTTTGGATCCGCCGTCTCGTCCACCATGACTCCTCCCGCGGTGTGGTAGCGCGAAGGTAGCACAGAGCGCGTATCATGGCCTGCCATGTCCTACGTCGGCGCGGCGCTGAGCCCGCGCGAGACGAAGAAGCTGGTCCTCGGGCGCGGCAGCTACATCGGCGACCTCACGGCGCCGGGTTTGCTGCACGCCGCTTTCGTGCGCAGCCCGCACGCCCACGCGCGGATTCTTGGGATCGACGTCAACGCCGCGCGCCGGCAGCCGGGCATCGTGGCGGTGCTGACCGGTCACGATCTGGCGCGCGTGACGGCGCCGCTCAGGATCGCGCCCCCGATCGACGGGCTGTTGCCGATGGAGATGTCGACCCTGCCGGTCGACAAGGTCCGCTTCGTCGGCGATCCCGTCGCCTGCGTGATCGGCGAGCAGCGCGATCAGGTCGAAGACGCCTGCACGCTCGTCGACGTCGAGTACGCGCCGCTCCCGGCCGTGGTCGATCCCGAGCGGGCCCAGGATCCCGGGCTGCCGCTGGTCGACGAGACGATTCCGGCGAATCGCGCGTACGCCGGTGTCTTCACCAGCGGTGACGTCGCGGCAGCCCTGGGCGCGGCCGACCGGGTGGTCGCGGTACGCTTCCACCAGGGCCGCCAGACGCACGTGCCACTCGAGCCGCGCGGCTGCCTGGCGAGCTGGCTGCCCGGCGACGAGACGCTCAACTTCTGGCACTCGACCCAGATCCCGCATCCGATGCGCTCGGCGCTGGCCGCGCGGCTCGGGATTTCTGAGAGCGCGGTCCGGGTGATCACGCCGGACGTCGGCGGCGGCTTCGGTCAGAAGATCCCGCTCTATCGCGAGGAGCTCGCTACGGCCGCGGCCTCGCGGCTGCTGGGCCGCCCGGTGCGCTGGATCGAGACCCGACGCGAGAACCTGCTCGCCGCGCTCCACGCCCGCGAGGACATCGTCGACGTCCGGGCCGCCGTGAAGTCCGACGGCACCCTCCTCGGTCTGGACGTCAAGATCCTCACCGACTTCGGCGCGTACGCGTACTTCCCCGCGAACTACATGGCGCGCGTCATCGGGATGATGGTTCCCGGCGCGTATCGGCTGCGCGACTACCGCTACGCGATCACCGCGGTCCTGACGAACAAGTGCCCGGCCGGTCCGTACCGGGCGCCGATGCTGATTTGCAGCTGGGTGACCGAAGGAACGATCGACGCCATCGCTCGAGCCCTCGAGCTGGACCCGATCGAGGTCCGTCGCCAAAATATGCTCACGGAGTCGGACCTGCCGTACACGACGGCGGGTGGCATGATCTACCGCTCGGTATACCCGCGCGACACGCTGGAGCGCGCGCTCGCCGCGTTCGACTACAAGAACCGGCGGCAAGAGCAGGCGTTAGCTCGAGCCGCCGGACGGATCGCGGGGATCGGCGTAGCCACGTACGTCGAGCCCAACACCTACGGCTCGGAGTTCTACAAGACGGCCGGCATCCCCGGATCGGGGCACGACGCGGCGATTATCCGGATCGAGCCCAGCGGCGCCGTCGCGGCCCAGATCGGTATCGTCAGTCAGGGCCAGGGCCACCTGACGACGGTCGCCCAGGCGCTGGCCGACGAGCTCACGGTGCCGATCGAGAAGGTCCGCGTCCAGTCAGGTGATACCGCCGCGGCACCCTACGGCATGGGCACGCGCGGCGCTCGAGGCGGCGTCGTGAGCGTGGGCGCGGTGCTCGGAGCCGCGCGGGTCTTGAAGCAGAAGCTGCTGCGGATCGCGGCGCACCTGCTAGAGGCGCCGCTCGAGGATCTCGAACTGGTCGACGGGTCGATTCGCGTGCGCGGCGCGCCGACGTCGGGCATGACGATCGCCCAGCTCGCCCAGAAAGCGTACTTCGCTCCAACGGAGCTGCCGACGGGGATCGAGCCGGGACTCGATGCGACGCACGCGTTCGATCCGCCGCCGCTGACCTTCTCGAGCGGGACCCACATCTGCCAGGTCGAGATCGACCCCGAGACGGGCGGGCTGATGATCCCGCGCTACACGATCGTCGAGGACTGCGGGCGGATGCTGAACCCGCGTGTCGTGGAGGGGCAGCTCCACGGCGCCACGGCACAGGGCATCGGTGGCGCGCTTCTGGAGGAAATCGTCTACGACGCCGATGGGCAGAACCGTTGCGCGACGTTGCTCGACTACGCGATCCCGACGGCCGCGTTGATGCCATCGTTCGAGGTCGAGCATCTCGAGCGGTTCGACCCGAACACGCCGCTGGGCATGAAGGGGATGGCCGAGGGCGGGGTGATGGGCGCCTCGGCGGCGATCTCGAACGCCGTCGCCGACGCGCTGGCGCCGCTCGGCGTCGCCGCCGGCCGCCAGCCGTTCACCGCGCGCCGGCTCGCGGAGGCTCTGCGCGAGGCGCGGCGCTGACGTGGACGCCACCGACCTCTGCTTCACCTCCGCCGTCGAGCTGGCTGAGCTGATCCGTCGCCGCGCGCTGTCGCCTGTCGAGATCACTCGCGTCGTGCTGGAGCGTATCGAACGGCTGAACCCACGCCTGGGCGCGTATGTCATGGTCCACGCGGAGAGAGCTCTAGGCGAAGCGCGCGCGGCCGAGCGAGCGGTGATGGCGGGCGAGCCGCTCGGCCCGCTTCACGGCGTCCCCATCTCGATCAAGGACAACCTCTGGACGGCCGGCGAGCGCACGACCTATGGCTCGCGCCTGTTGGCCGAGTTCGTCGCACCGGAGGACGCCCCGAGCGTGGCGCGCTTGCGCGCGGCGGGGGCGATCTTCATCGGCCGCACCAATCTGCCCGAGTTCGCCTGGCGCGGCTCGACCGACAACCCGCTGTTCGGCGAGTCGCGCAATCCTTGGGATCTCACCCGCACGCCTGGCGGGTCCACCGGCGGCGGAGCGGCAGCCGTTGCCGCCGGGTTGGGGCCGCTGGCGCTCGGCTCGGACGGCGCAGGCTCGATCCGCATCCCCGCCAGCTTCTGCGGGCTCGTCGGTCTCAAGCCGACTTTTGGGCGCGTGCCCATGTACCCCGCGGCGGGCGGCAACGAATTGGTCGCCCACGTCTGCCCGCTCGCGCGAACCGTGCGCGACGTCGCCCTCATGATGAGCGCGATCGCCCGTCACGATCCGCGCGATCCGTTCGCGCTCCCCGACGACGATGTGGGTTACCTGGCCGCTTGCGATGAATCACTCGGCGCGCCGGTTCGAATCGCCTGGTCGGCTGACCTCGGCTTTGCCTCTGTCGAGCAAGAGACGCGTGAGACCGCCGAGACCGCCGCTCGCGCCTTCGCGGAGATCGGTGTGACGGTCGAGGAGGCGAACCCCGATCTGGGTGATCCGAGCGTGATTCTGAACACGCTCTACGGCGGCGCTCAGGCCGGCGCCCACGCCGCTCGCTCCCCGGAGCAGAAGGCGCAGATGGACCCCGATCTGGTGGCGTACGCCGAGGCCTCGGCCGGCCTGAGCGTCGTGGAGTATCTCCGGGCTGTGGCCGCCCGCCAGGCGATGGTGGATGCGCTCAGACGGTTCTTCGAAAGGTACGACCTCTTGCTCACCCCTACGTTGTGTCTGCCGGCCTTCCCGCTCGGTGTCGTAGGCCCGAGCGAGGTGGCTGGCCGCAAGGTGACCCACCTTGGCTGGACGCTCTGCTACCCGTTCAACTACAGCGGCCAGCCGGCCGTCACCGTCCCGGCCGGCTGGACGACAACCGGCTTGCCAGTCGGGTTGCAGATCGTCGGCCGGCGCCTGGAGGACGCGCTGGTGCTCAGCGCCGCGGCGGCATTCGAGGCGCTCCGCCCGTGGGCGACTCGACGGCCGAGCCTGTCGTAGCTGCGCGCGACTAGCTGACTACGGGTCCTCCTGCGGCCAATGGGTGCAAGACGTCGATCGCCCAGGCCACGTTCAGGCGCTCTCCCATCCAACCAGGCATCGCCGTCAGCGCGTGCAGCACAAGCCCTTCCGCTTCGTTTCGCGCTCGCACCGCCTGCACAGGATCGCCCGCTACTTCAGGACTACGCGGCACTTCGGGCAGCAGCTGGCCGTCCGGTCGGCGGAACCTCAGCTGTCCGTCCGGCTGTCGATCGACCTGATAGCCTTCCTCGTGAACGGCTCGATGGTGCCGGCGGCAGAGCATCGCGAGATTTGAGAGCGTCGTCGGGCCTCCTCGAGCCCAATGATGAATGTGATGACCCTGCCCGAACCGCGATCCGCAGCCCGGGAAGCGGCAGCCTCGGTCTCGGTGGTGGAGAGCGCGCCGCAGTGCGGGCGGAATCGTGCGGGTCCGGGCGGCAACCTCCACCACGCGCCCGTCACGGCCATGCCGCATGACCACACGGCTCGCGTCGCACGCCAGGCGACGAGAAGTTTCCGCAGAAACGCGTGCGCCGTCCTCGAGCGCCGACTGGCCCGGTGCGTCCGGGTCCTTCAGCACCGGAGCGTCGACGTGGACGACGACCTGATAGCGGTCGGCCGGCGAGCCGGGATCGATGCCGTGGTGCAGGGCGGTCTCGGCAAGCAGACCCATCGCGTCAGCTTGTTGCTGCGCCATGGTCGGCGTTTCCGCGGGAACGTCCGGCGAGCTCACAGCACCGGCCTGTGTGCGGGTGCGCTTGTACAACGTCTCGCGCGCCGCGGCCAGAGCTTGAGCGAGCACCGCGCCGACCTCGGGCGCCAGCCGCCCGCGGATCACGACCATGCCGTCGTCGCCCTGATACATGTAGAGCTCTCGGCGTGCGTGCCGCCGCGCATCCTCCTGCGCCTCGGCCTTGCGGTCCATGCGTCGCCAGCCTCGCACGATGCGCTCGACATGATCCGCGGTTCCGGCGCGCCCCACCGCCAGCAGCCCCTCCTCGGTCTCTGGCGTCGCCACGCGAGTCAGAGCGCGGACCTTGGCGTACGAGAGCTCGCCGCGCGCCAGCGCCTGGGCGAGCCGCGGCAGCGTTTCGAGGGCATGCGCCACTCGCACGCGCTCGCGGGCCGCTCCGATGTCGAGACCAACGCGCCAGCTCAGCCAGGCAGCGCATGAGCTGAAGCCGTTGTTCCAGCCGCCCCGTGCGTCGAACTCACGGATGAGATCGAGCAGGCGCGCGGTCGCGGCATCGAGGTGGGCCGAGAGCTCGGCGATCTCGTTCCCAAGACTATCGAGTGGGTGCGTGTCCATGGCGAGTCTCCCTTCTTCAAGGGCGACTCTATACCCGAGTTTGGGAAGGTCCTGAGCGGCGCGACGAGCGGCGATCGCGGCTCGTTCGAGAGTTTTTCGACGGACCGGACTTTCGAGGTGTCCTCGCCCGTCCGTGAAAAGCTAGCGCGCCATTTCTCATGTGTTGGCGAGCTGTGACGGCGAGCAGAGACGAAAGCTGTCAAGCGAAAAATCGGACGCTAGCCAGTGAGTACACAAGACTGTATCCGAAGCCAGACGGTCAGCGTGCCGGCGCTCGAGCGTCGTCGGCCGCCCGACGGCAGATCCGCCTGCCGCCTGAGCGGCCTTCGACGCCTCCTTCTTCTCAGAGCTTCGCGACGGCCGCCTTCGCCACGTCCTCGTCCTGCTGCGACGTCCCGCCGCCAACCCCACACGCGCCCTCGACCACGCCGTTTTTGATGATCGGCACGGCGCCCATGCTCGGGATCATGTGGCCGCCCTCGGCGGCGACAATGCCCTGGATGATCGGGGTGCCGGCGCGCTCGGTCAGCTCGCCGCTGGCGCGCCCGAAGGCGGCCGAGGCAATGGCTTTGCCCTGTGAGCCGTAGACGCTGCCCCAGATGGCGCCGTCCATGCGGTTGAACGCCATCAGGCGCCCGCCGGCGTCGCACACCGCCGCGCTGACCTTGATGTTCATCTCCTGCGCCGTGGTGATGGCCGCTTGTACGATGCGATTCGCTTCAGCCAGTGTCAGAGCCATGTGAGTTCTCCTCTCTACTCCGCAGTTGTACCCCCGTCGATGACCAGCTCGCTGCCCGTCATGAACGACGACTCGTCGGACGCCAGGTAGATCACGCCGTAAGCGATGTCCTCCGGTGTCCCGACGCGCCCCATCGGCAGCCGTCGTAGACGCTGCTCCCACTGAGCCTTGTTCTCGAGCACGTCCTTGATCATGTCCGTCGCGATCGGCCCGGGATGCACGGAATTGCAGCGAATGCCTTCCTTGGCGTGCTGGATGGCCGTCGACTTCGTGAAGAGGCGCACGGCGCCCTTGGTCGCGGTGTAGGCGGCGGTGCCGCCGGGCGCGCCGACCAGGCCGGCCGTGGACGAGATGTTGATGATCGAGCCGCCGCCGGCCTGGCGCATCGCCGGGATCGCGTGCTTCGTGCCCAGGAAGACGCCCTTGACGTTGACCGCCATGATGCGATCCCAGTCCTCTTCCG
>Ga0209160_1001725_pt1 | contig 18407 bp, 19 predicted proteins | sample GraSoiAngelo_153_FD_186167 | JGI IMG/M metagenome (GOLD analysis project Ga0209160, IMG submission 186167) | Grasslands soil microbial communities from the Angelo Coastal Reserve, California, USA - 14_1009_12_40cm (SPAdes) (version 2) | ecosystem: Environmental > Terrestrial > Soil > Grasslands ... | reverse complement strand
CCCCCCGCCGAGCGCGGCCGCCTTCTGCTGCTCTAGACCGAGTCTCATGAGGGTGTCGCCCGGCCGATGCGGACCCGCAGGGTACGGACCTTGCGGCCCAGGTCCGGCCGGTTGAGCCGGGCGAGGATCGCCTCCGCGTCAAGCCTCAGCTGGTGGGCGAGCGCAGGGCTGGACGTGGTCACGAGAAGGGTGCCCGCGCGAAGCTCGACCTCATCGCACAGATGGGCGACCTCAGGGCCGAGCAGGACCCGGAATGCCACCGCCACCTGGCCGCCCAGAAGGCGCGCCCCCCCGGGCTGGCGGCGCATCACACGCGGCAGGATATTGCCCAACTTATCCACAGGCTTCGATCTTCCCCTCGGCGACCGTCCAGACCATCGCTTTGGCGATCAGGTCAGGCGGAAACGGGCCGGCCTCGACGGCTGTGATGATCACCTGGCCGCCCGCGGCGACTTCAGCAAGGAGGGCCGCCCGACGCTCGCCGTCCAGCTCCGAAAGCACATCGTCGAGCAAGAGCACCGGCCGCTCACCAGTCCGAGCCTGGATGACGGCGGCCTCGGCCAGCTTCAGGCTGACCACGGCGGTGCGCTGCTGGCCCTGCGAGCCGTACGAGCGCGCCTCGCGCCCCTCGAGCAGGACGACCAGGTCGTCTCGGTGCGGGCCGATGCTGGTGGAGCCTCGCCGCAGGTCTTCCGCCAGGGAGTTATTCACAGCTTCGGCCAGGTTTTCCGGAGGCCCTTCGTAGCGGATCTCCAGCCTTTCCCCGGAGGCGATTTCGGCGTGACACCTGGCCGCTTCGGGCGCCAGTTCGAGCACTGCCTTGGCCCGCGCGGCTGCGATCTCCGAGCCCACCTGGACCAGCTCCTTGTTCCAGGCGTCGAGCACGCCCTGCCCACCATTGCCAGCCTGGCCGGCAGCGATTTGCTTGAGCAGGCTGTTGCGCTGCTCGAGCACGCGGCGAAGGCCGGCGAGCGCGCGGGCGTATCCCGGCTCGACCTGGACGAGCATCTGGTTCAGAAAGCGCCGGCGAAGCTCCGGTCCAGCCTTGATCAGGCCCAGGTCGTCGGGCCAGAACAGGGCGACCCTGAAATGGCCGGGTAGGTCGACGGCCCGCCGGCGGGCACCGTCGACTTCGATGACGCGGCGGGTGCGCTCGCCTTCGACCGCGAGGGTGATCGCTATCTCGCGCCGGAGGGCGCCGGTTTCGACCGCCGCCTCGATCCGCGATCCCGGCCCGATCGGTCCGACCAGCTCCGACTCGCGCCGAGCTCGCGGCGATGCCGACAGGGCAAGCATCGCGACCGCTTCCAAAAGGTTCGTCTTGCCTTGCCCGTTGGCGCCTATGAAGACGTTGAGGCTCGGCCCCGGCACGAGCTCGAGCTGAGCGTAGTTGCGGTGGTTTTTGAGCTGGAGCCGGCGAAGGCGCACCTGACCCGTGCGCCTAGGACATGGCCACCCGCACGGGCATGATCACGTAGAGGTAGTGCTCCTTGCCCGGCGGTCGCATGAGCCCCGGGCTGAGAGGTCCGTCGAACAGCAGCTCGACCTCATCCTCTCCGATCACGCCGAGGGCATCCAGGACGTAGCGGGCATTGAACGCAATCTGGATTTCAGAACCATCGACATCGGCCGCCATCTCGGCCTTGCTGTCGCCCACCTCGTTGGTGGTCGCCGAAAGCACCAGCGTCCCGGCCTGCGCCTTGACCCGGATGACGTTGGCGCTGTCGCGGGCGAAGAGCGACACGGCGCGAACCGTCTGGGTGAGCTCGCTGGTAGAAACCTTGACCTTGGTCGAGCTCTTGCTGGGGATAACCTGTGCGTAGTTTGGATACTTTCCGTCGATAAGCCTCGAGGTCAGCTCCGAGCTGCCGGCCCGGAAGAAGACCTGGTTGCGGGCCTTGGAGATGATCACCTCGACCTTGCCCGGCTCTCCCTTGAGCACCCTCGACAGCTCCGCCAGCGCGCGGGCCGGCACGATCAGGCTCGCCTCGAGATCCGATGAGCCGGCTGCGGCCAGCTTTCGCACGGCCAGGCGATGGCCATCGGTCGCGGCGAGGGTAAGGTTGCCGCCCTGAACCTGCACGAGCACGCCCGTCAGGACGGGGCGGGCCTCGTCGGTGGAGGCTGCCATCTGCGTCTGCTCGACCGCACCCACCAGGTCGTCCAGCGCAACCTCGAGCCTGTCGCCTTCGTCGGGCCGCGGCCCGGGCGGGAACTCTTCGGCCTCGATGCACTTGATGTGCGTGTCGAATCGCGCGCATCGAAGGGCAAGCGACTGGGTTGCGGGATCAAGCGTCATCTCGAGATCGTCATCGGGCAGAGTGCCGACGAAGTCGGTGAGCAACCGGGCCGGCGCGGTGGTCGAGCCTTCGACCGAGACTTCAGCGGGGACGAGCTTGCGGATGCCAATCTCCAGATTGGTGGCTGTGAGCGCCAGGCCATCCGATGTCGTCTCGATCAGGATGTTGTTCAGGATCGGCAGGGTGGTCCGGCTCGAGATCGCGCGAGACACAACCTGCAGCGCTTGACCCAGGACCGCAGGCCTGCACGTGACCTTCATTTGAGCAGTCATAACTTTGGCATTCACGACAGTTGTCCCCCGTTGAAAGAAATTCTCTTAGTAGAAATCATCCGTAACCGATAACAGTAGGCGCTGTGCAGAGTGTGGATGTCCAGATCGTTTACAGATCGAAATGGTCCGGGGATAAGGTCTGCGTAATCGTAGAAGGGGCCGCTCGACCCTGTTGACTCGCTGGGGAGGAAATGCCCGCCGGCGGTCCATCCCATCCTCTGGCCGGGCCGGTTCTCAAAAGCTGTGGAAACGCTCACTGGACGTAGAGCTTTTCGCGAATGGCCTGCACCTCGTAACGCAGACGCTCATCTTCCTTCAGCTCGTTGGCGATCTTTTCAATCGAGTGCAGCGCGGTGGTATGGTCGCGCCCGCCGAAGGCCTTTCCGATGGCAGGAAGTGACGACGGAGTTTCCTCGCGCACCAGGAACATCGCGACCTGCCGCGGAAAGACGATGTGCTTGTCGCGCCGCTTGCCTTTCATGTCTTCGAGTGTGACGTTGTAGTAGTCGGCGACCAGGACCTGGATCCGCTCGACGTTGATGGGCTTGCGTGTGCTGGCGGGAATGATGTCGGAGAGAAGACGCGCGGCTTCGTCTTCATCGACCTGGCGCTGATGCACCGCAGCGAAAGCCTGGACGCGAGTCAACGCGCCCTCGAGCTCGCGGATGTTGCGCTGGACTTTGTGTGCGATGAAGCTAAGCACCTCTTCGGGGATGAGGCTGCTGTTGCCCAGCTTGGAGTGGAGGATGGCGAGGCGCGTCTCGAAGTCCGGAGGCTGGATGTCAGCGATCAAGCCCCACTCAAATCTCGAACGCAGGCGGTCCTCCAGCGTGGGGATTTCTTTGGGCGGGCGGTCCGATGAGATGACGATCTGCTTGTTGATCTCGTGCAACGCGTTGAAGGTGTGGAAGAACTCTTCCTTGGTGCGGTCCTTGCCCGCGAGAAACTGCACATCGTCGATCAGCAGCACGTCGACCGTGCGGTATTTGTGCCGGAACTCCCCCATCCGGGCCGTAGCGATCGAGCTGATCACCTCGTTCGTGAACTGCTCGGAGGTCAGGTACACGACGCGCTTGCGCGGAAAGCGGTCATGGACCTCGTGTCCGATGGCGTGCATCAGGTGTGTCTTGCCAAGCCCCACTCCGCCATAGAGGAAAAGTGGGTTGTAGCTGTCCCCCGGCGCCTCCGCGACAGCCTTTGCGGCGGCGTGCGCGAACTGCGAGTTGTGACCGACGACGAATGATGAGAACCGAAAGCGCGCGTTGAGCTCTGACGGCGCCGGCGCCACGACCGCGGGCTCTGCGACTGCCTCGACGCCGTTCTCGTGACCCCTGGCGGTGGCGTGGTCGTCGTCGCTGTCGAACAACGTGTGTGCGGGGCGGTGTCCGGATGGAGCAATCACAAAATCAATGTCGACCTCGGAACCGGTGACCGCCTGCAGCGTCTCCTGGATGAGGCCCGAGAAACGATCCTCCAGCCAATCCTTGGCGAGCTTGCTGGGCACTCCGATGCGGAATGTCCCCCCGTCGGCCGAGACGACGGACGTGTTCTTGAGCCACATGTCATAGGTTCGCTTGGCCAGCTGAAACCGCAGCTCCTCCTGCACCTGCGACCAGATCTGATCCTGGTTCACCCCGCCACCCCCTCTGGGCCGAGCCAGGGCCTGTGGATCGGCGGCATGTGGCCTGTGCAGGGCCAGAGCGCCCTACCTGCAAATCCTGTGGACAAACTGGGGTCAACCTTTCTGTCGTCGGTGATCCCGCGCGCGTCCGGACGGCGACCATGAGATCGCGCTCCGGGCGACCGCGGATTCAACCGAAGCTCTTCGAGCATGAGCTCCGCCTCCTTGGTGCCTGTGGAAAAGAGCGGACCGGATTTCCACAGGCTGGCGGCGCCGACCCGTCCGAAATCCCCTATCCGGTCGTTCCCGAAATATGGAAGTGGAGCTGTATGACTAAGTGTTGCTTAGCATGTAACGATTAGTGGAACCGATTGGTGCATTTCGTACTGGGTCGTGGATTCGACGCATTGGCCCGCCTGCTTCCGGGCGGGGAATATAACACCGGGCTGTGGATACCGCAAGGCCGTTGTGCAAACGATGAAGTGATAGGGCCGGTATCACAAGGCGTGCGGCTGGCCTCCGCTACACTGGCTCGATCAAACGAACCTATCAACCCAAGAAAAGATACCGTCGGCGCGTGCATGGCTTCCTGCGCCGGATGAGCACTCGTGGCGGGGCTCGCGTGGTCCGCAACCGCCGTCGCAAGGGCCGAGAGCGGCTGGCCGCCTAGGCCGGCCGGTCGTCCCTGTGGAAAGCCTTCGGCGGCTTCGCCGCCGATCTGATTTTCAGTCGGCGATCAGGGGCAGGCGCTTTCATTCCGGCCACGCGCTCGTCGGCTTCGCCGTGCCGAGCGAGGCCGCGGAGAGCCGGATCGGTGTCACGGTGAGCCGCAAGATCCGCAGTGCGGTGGAACGCAACCGGGCGCGCCGCCGGCTGCGCGAGGTCGCACGGCTTCATCTGCTGGGACCTGGTTCGCCTCTGAGCCAGGTGGGAATACGATATGACGTGGTCCTGATCGCCCGCCCGGCGGCGCTCGAGGTGTCGTTCGCCGACCTGAAGGCGGAGGCTTCGCTGGCTGCGCTCAGGCTTTCCAAGACCAAGCCATGACGAAGCTCTTTTTGCTGTTGATCCGCGGTTATCAGATGTCCCTTTCCAGGATCCTGCCCCCGTCCTGCCGCTACTACCCGTCGTGCTCGCACTACACGTACGAGGCGATCGATCGGTACGGCTGGCTGAAGGGCGGCTGGATGGGGGCCGCTCGCATCGCTCGCTGCCACCCCTTTGCCCGGGGCGGCTACGACCCGGTGCCCTGACAGGAGTCAAAGCCATCTTTCTCAGCTCGCCCTTCGACCTCCTGAAGCCGATCCACGACGCGTGGTGGGCCATCTTCGGCCTGACGCTGCAGACCGCGCTGTCGTTCATCTACAGCCACCTGTCGGGCGTCAGCATCATCGCGACGATCGGCGCTTACGGGGTCGCGATCATCGTTCTCACCATCGTCATCCGCCTGCTCCTGGCTCCGCTGCAGCAGTTCCAGCTGGTCATGCAGCGCAGGGCGATGGTGGAGCAGCGCAAGCTCGCGCCTCAGCTGGCCGAGCTGACCAAGAAGTACAAGAAAGATCCGCAGCGAATGAACACCGAGCGGATGAAGCTTTACCAGGAGCACGGGGTCAACCCGCTTGGTCAGTTCGTGGGCTGCCTGCCGATGGTGGTGCAGATGCCGGTCCTGATCGCGCTCTACTACGTGTTCACCGGTTTCGCGCGCAGCCACGACGTGATCGCCCACTTCCTTTTCATCCCGAACCTCAACGACAACCCCAACCATCACCTGCTGATCGCGGGGCTTCCTTACCTTCCGGCTCCCGCCTACCTCGTATTTCCCCTGCTGGCCGCGATCACGACTTTCGTCCAGTCGAAGATGCTGCAGATGCCCCCATCAGCCACCCCGACAGAGCAGGAGCAGCAGCAACAGCAGATGCAGCGAACGATGGTGCTGATCTCACCGCTGATGATCGGCTGGTTCGCGCTCAACGTCCCCGCCGGCCTTGGCCTTTACTGGTTTGTCGGGAACTGCGTAAGTATCATTCAGCAGAGCTTCGTGGTCGGGTGGGGCCAGCTGTGGCCGTCGCGGGCCAAACCTGTTCCGGGAGCAGCTCCGTTGCTGCCCAACAAGGGTCCCACCGCAATTCAAAAGTCACCCGCTCAAAAGAACGGACCGGCCCCGAGCGGGACCAACTTGAACAAATCGAAAAAGCCCAAGAACCGGGCTTCCAAACAAGGCAAGGAGGGTGAACGCACGTGAAGTCCGCTGAAGGCCGCGGCAGAACACTGGACGAGGCGGTCGACGCCGCGCTGATCGAGCTCCAGGAGAGCCGCCGCCACGTCGACGTGAAGATCCTCAGCGAGACACCCGAGGAAACGGTGGTGGAGGTCACGGTGATCGACCAGACCGCGCCTTCGATGGGTGTCGCGCCCGCGCCGGCCAACGGCAAGGCGGAGCTCGCAAAAAACCTGGTCGAAGGCTTGCTCAAGCACATGGGCGTTCGTGCGCAGGTCAGCGTGCGGGCGGGCGCCGACCCGATCACGCTCGACATCAGCGGCCGCGATCTCGGCGGTCTGATCGGCTGGAGAGGTGAAACCCTTCGCGCGCTGCAGTCGGTGACGAATGTCATGGTCGGAAAGCACCTCGCCGAGGGCGAGCGCGTGATCGTCGACGTCGAGCGCTATCGGCAGCGGCGGGAGCACACGGTGCGCGAGATCGCGATGCGGGCTGCGCGCCAGGTCAAGATGACCGGCGATGCGATCACGCTTGACGCGATGCAGCCCTTCGAACGGCGGGCCATCCATCTCGCCCTCGAGGGTGACCCGGACGTGACGAGCTCCAGCATTGGCGAGGAGCCGGAACGGCGGGTCGTCGTCGGCCCGCGCAAGTCAGGTGGAGAGTAACGGGGGTTCGACTTCCCGCCGGGCCGCCGCGGAGCGGATCCGCAGGGCGATCGCATTGATCAATGCGGTCGCTGACGAGGCCGGTGACGAGGAGATAACGCCGACCGAGATCGCGGAGGCGATTCGCGACTGCCTCGAGCTGAGCGAGGTCGACCGCGCGCCCAACGTGCGGCGGTACCTGGGCGAGGCGCTGGACGCAGTCTCCGACGGCATGCCGGCAGACTTCGTGGCCATGACCCTGTACGCGGCCCTCGGTGCCCTGCGGGAGGGCGCTTAATCCAAGGGCCTCCGGCCCGGTCGTTCCTATACTGACCAGTCCATGCCATCCCCTCATCGAGTCCATCAGCTGACCGGGGGAGCACGGATGGTGATCGAGCACATGCCAGAGCGTCATTCCGCGAGCGTCGTCCTGATGTTTGCCGGAGGCTCGAGGCTCGAAGACGAGCGCCTGGCCGGCGTGTCGCACTTCATCGAGCACCTTTACTTCAAGGGGACGGAGCGGCGGCCTTCTTCGAAGGAGATCGCCGACGCGATCGAAGGTGTCGGCGGCTTCATCAACGCATCCACCGACAAGGAGCTGACCGCCTACTGGGCGCGCGTCCCGTCCGAGCACATGGACCTCGGGCTGGACGTCTTGTTCGACATCGTCGCGAACTCCCGGCTCGACCCCGCGGACGTCGAGCGCGAACGCATGGTGATCCTCGAAGAGCTGCGGATGTACCAGGACCAGCCGCAGGATTACGTGCAAAACCTGTTCGAAGAGCTGATCTGGCCGGACCATCCGCTGGGCCGTGACATCGCCGGCACAGAGGAATCGGTTTCGCGGTTGAACCGCGAAGACATCCTCGAGTACGCGGACGCGCACTACAGGCTGCCCAATCTGGTCATCGGAGCGGCGGGATCGCTGGACGAGGAACGGACGGTCGTCGAGGTGAGGCAAAGCCTCTCGCTGAGGTCCGGCCTCAATGGCACAACGCCTGCCCTGTCGCCAGCCCAGCTGACCAGTCCGCGCGTGCTCGTTCGACGGCGCGATACGGAGCAGGCGCACATCTGCCTCGGCGCGCGCGCGCTCAGCTACATGCACCCGGACCGCCACGCGCTCGACCTTCTCAACACCGTGCTTGGTGAAGGCATGAGCTCCCGGCTCTTCTTGAACATTCGCGAACGTCTTGGTCTTGCCTACGACGTGCACAGCTTCACGCAGAAGCACCGCGACACCGGATACGTCGGTGTGTACATCGGGGTCGATCCGAAAAAGGCGGTGGATGCGGTGAACGCGGTGATGGGAGAGCTGCGGAGCCTCAGAGAAAGCGAGATCGCGCCCGAGGAGCTGGCGCGGGCCAAGGAGTTCACCAAGGGACGCCTGCGGCTCGAGCTCGAGACGACCAACGGCGTCGCCTTCTGGCTCACCTATCAGGAACTGCTCCTTGGCGGGATCAAGACGATCGACGAGGAGCTCGCGCTGGTCGAAGCCGTGACAAGCGCCGACGTCAAGAGAGTCGCGGACGACGTGCTGAGCGCACCGCTTCAGATGGCTGTGATCGGTCCGTTCGCACGCGACAGCGCCTTTCGGCTCGCGATCGGGGCCTGATCCGCTAGTTCCCTGCGGGTGCCGTCCTTGTCGGGAGCACGCCCACGGATGTGGAACCTGTCTCCAGCATCGGCATCTCTGCGTAGATGTTGCCGAAATGATCGAGCGGCCAGATCCGGAACCATGCCTTGCCATCGATGCGGTCGCGGCTGATCGGACCGAAGAAACGTGAATCCTGCGAGCGATTGCGATTGTCGCCCATGACGAAGTAATCGTTCGGAGGGATCACTTCGCCGTCTGTTCCGTTGGTCGGGTAGTTGTTGTCTGTGACCCACGCCTCGGGCAGGTAAGGCTCATCGAGCCGGTGGCCGTTGATGTAGATGACCCCGCTGCGGATCAGAAGCTTCTCGCCCGGCAAAGCGATGACGCGTTTGATGAAATCCGTCGAGTTGCTCGCTGGGGGCCGCAGGATGATGATGTCACCGCGCTGCGGCGCATGCAGCCGGTAGTCGATCTTGTTCGCAATCAGGTAGTCGTTGTTATCGAGCGTCGCCCACATCGAAAGGCCTTCGACATGCACTGCTTGAACGGCAAAGCTGATGCCGACATAGAGGATGACCGCTAGCACGATTACTTCAGCGAGCTCGCGCAGCAGCGACGACACAGCGGAACCTTCGCTCGAGGCGGCGCCAGCCGCTGGTTGGTGTTGGGCCGCCATGCGTCTCAGGAAACGAGCTTAGCGCAGACCCGTTCGAGCTCTTCGCGACTCGAATAGCGCAGCTCGATCGTGCCGCGATTGAGACTGCCGCCGATCTTGATCGGCAGACCGAGACTCGATTCGACGTCGGCCGCGATGGCGCGCAGTTCGGATGATGAGTCGGCGTGACGGCGGCGGCGGGGACGGTACGCCCTGACCCAGTTCTCGGTCTGCCGCACCGACAGATGCCGCGCGACCACGACTTTCAAGCCGTGCTCCTGCGCGGGCTGGCTTTCGAGCGCAATGAGGGCACGTGCGTGTCCCGCTGTGATGACACCTGATGCGACCGCCGACTGCACCGCCGGGCATCCCCCGAGCAGACGGAGCGATTGGGTTACCGAAACACGATGCTTGCCTATGCGCTGCGCGACGTCCTCGTGAGTGATACCAAACTCCTCGATGAGCCGGCGCAGGCCGCGAGCTTCTTCGATGGGGTCGAGGTCGGTGCGCTGCAGGTTCTCGATCAGGCCCAGGACGAGCTGCTGGTCGTTCCCTGTTTCAGTGCGTACCACCGCCGGCACGGTCTCGAGGCCGGCAAGCCGCGCCGCCCGCCAGCGTCGCTCTCCCGCGATCAGCTCGTAGCCGTCGGCGAGTCGCCTCACGAGCAACGCTTGCAGGACGCCGTGGAGCCGGATTGACTCCGCCAGCTCGCCGAGCGGCTCCGCGTCGAATCGCGAGCGGACCTGCTGGCGGGAAGGGCGGATCTGATCGACGGCGATCATCTGCGGCACGAGCGCTTCGCCTTCGCTCGACATCGGGATCAGGGCATCGAGTCCGCGTCCAAGTCCGCGCGGTCTTGACTGGCTCATCGTTCAAGCAGCTCCTTTGCGAGCGCGCGGTATGCGGCCGCGCCTCGGCATGTGGGGTCATATTCGATCACGGACTTGCCGTGGCTGGGGGCTTCACTCAGTCGTACGTTGCGCGGGATCAGGGTCTCGAGCACGTGGTGAGGATGCGAGCGGCGGACCGCTTGCAGCACGTCCCAAGCGAGGGTTGTCCGCGCGTCGAATTGCGTCATCAAGATGCCGGCGATCGCCAGCTTCGGATTGAGGCGAGACCGGACCAGCTGGTGCGTGTACATGAGGTGGCGCAGCCCTTCGAGCGCGAAATACTCGCATTGAGTCGGAATCAGCATGCTCGTGGCCGCGACGAGGGCGTTGAGAGTGAGGAGGCCGAGCGAGGGCGGACAGTCGATGATCACGATCTCGACCCCGGGTGGGATGGAGGCGAGGGCCTTACGGAGCAGCTGCTCCCGGTCTGCCATCGTCGCCAGCTCGATCTCGGCGCCGGCGAGGTCGATGTTCGCCGGGATAAGCGTCACGCCGGTCACCCCCAAAGGCTGGGCGACCTCTTCTATCGTCGCCTCGCCGATGAGCAGCTCGTAGACATTCAGCCTCACCCGGGCCGGGTCGAGGCCGAGGCCTGACGTGGAGTTGGCCTGGGGGTCCAGGTCGACGAGCAAGGTGGGATGCCCGACCTCGGCGAACGCGGCGGCCAGGTTGATCGCCGTGGTCGTCTTGCCCACGCCGCCCTTTTGATTCACCACCGCCACTACCGGTGGAGATTGGGTGGCCAATATGTTGGGCCTGGCCTGGCTTGCTGATCCTACATCTGGGGCCATCATGCGAAATTCTATGTCCGAGTCGACCGGATGGCCAGCCATCCTGTTAAGGACTCCCGGCCGCCGCCGCGCGGCGCCGGCTGGTCCACAGACCATAGGTGGCGGCTGCGATCAGCGCCAGCTCGGCGGCCGCCGCGCCATACAGGAGCAAGCCCCCAAGACCGATGCCAGCCAACAAGTTGTAGCCGGCATGGCACGCACACGAAGCGGTGGTGTTCGTGTACTTGCGGATGAGGCCAAGCCCGATCGCCGATATGAACACGGCGAGCGTCTGGAACGAGAGCGCGTACTGGATATGGATCGAAGTGAACAGAAGCGCGGTCACGGCAAGGCCGAACCGCGGTTGGAGGGCTCCCCGGAAGAGCACCTCCTCACAGATCCCCGGCAGAAGGGCAAGCGCGATGATTCCGGGGCCACCCAGCTGGCCGTACAGGTGCTGCGTCGTGACGTCGACGCGCTGAGCGACTCCCGGCGTCAGGTCCTGGCCGAGCCACGCCATCGCGAATGCCACCACGACAAGGATTCCTACGGCCGCGAATGCGAGCGCGATGTGCCACCAGGCGGGGCCCACCAGGCCGAGGCGTACAGCAGTCTGAGCGACATTGCGGCGCATGAAGAGTCCTACCCCCGCGAGGCCGAACATCAAAAGCGGAATCTCGTTGGACACGATGTCTGCAACCGTGACCGAGGGCTGAGCCTGCATCGAGACGAGCACGTCGGTGAAGACTGTTTGGACGGCCGAAAAACCGAACCAGATGAGCGCAAGCACAAAGGCATAGGCGTGGACCGGGTTGTCCGGATCGAAGGGTAGGAAACTCGCGACCGCTCGCCGGATGGGCCTGAAGGCGAATCCCGCAGCGGCAATCCCGAAGACGATGATGCCGGCGTCGAACCCGAACCTCGCCCCCAGGCTGAGGTCCCTCGAGACGAGGGGCGCCAGGCCGGTGATGTCCACCGCCCCGTAGAGGCAAAAGGCACCGGCGGTCGATCCGCACAGGGCCGCCGTCGCAACGCCCGCCCACGGCTTTCCGACGGCCAGGTTGGCCGTGACGATCAGGGGCAGCAGGGTCAGGAGGAGTGCGGCGTTGATCCAGTCGAGGACGAGGGTTCCGCTCAGTCGGTCGTCGAGCCTTTCTGGGGACGGGGGGCCGATGGTGAGCCGTCGGCGCTTCGGCCGAGGTCGATCAGGGGCCGGATCAGCTCGATGGGCAAGGGCAGGATGATCGTCGTGTTCTTCTCGGCGCCGATCTCCACCATGGTCTGAAGAAACCTGAGCTGCAGCGCGCCTTGCTGGGAGGAGATCACCTGCGCCGCGTTGGCAAGGGTCTGCGAGGCCTGAAACTCGCCGTCCGCGTTGATGATCTTCGCGCGCTTCTCGCGCTCAGCCTCGGCTTGTTTGGCCATCGCCCGCTGCATGGTGCTGGGAAGCTCGACATCCTTGATCTCGACAGTCGACACCTTGATGCCCCAGGGCTCGGTTTGCTCGTCGATGATCTTCTGCAGGTTCTGGTTGATCCTGTCCCGCTCGGCAAGGAGCTCATCGAGCGTCGACTGACCCAGCACGGCGCGCAGAGTGGTCTGCGCGATCTGCGAAGACGCGTTGATGTAGTTCAGGACCTGGACCACGGCCTTGCGCGCGTCGACGACCTGGAAGTAGATGACGGCGTTGACTTTGGCGGTGACGTTGTCTTTGCTGATGATCTCTTGCGGTGGCACCTCGAGCGTGATCACCCGCAGGTCGATCTTGACCAGGCGGTCGACCCCAAACGGGATGATGAAGAACAGTCCGGGCCCCTTCAGCGCGATCAGGCGGCCGAGGCGGAAAACGACGCCGCGCTCGTACTCCGCGGCGATCCGAAGGCTCGAGAAGAGGGCGATGAGGGCGACGAAGACGATCACTGCGATGACCACGAGCAGTCCGACGTCCACTATTTCTTCTCCTTGACCTGTCCGTTCTCGGGGGCGACCTTCAGCTGGAGACCCTGACGACCGACCACGCGCACCGACGATCCGGCAGCGATCGGCGCGACCGCGCTGGCCTTCCACAGCGCGCCCCGGACAAAGACTAGACCCTCGGGAGAAAGCTCCTCGCGCGCCTCGCCGACAGCTCCGACGATGCTCTCCGGCCCGGCGAATGCGGGTTGGCGCCTGGCCGCCCACACCTTCCGAATGAAGAAGGTGAAGAACCCCAGCGTGAGAAGTGCTGTCACGACCGACACAACTGGGTTGACCCCCAGGCCGACCGGTCCGGTGTTGATGAGAAAGGCCATACCGAGCACGAGTGCTATCGCGCCCCCCACGCTGAGGAACCCGTGCGTCGGGGCCTTGATGTCGGCGATGAACAGCAAGAGCGCGAGCAGCATCAACAGGCCTCCGGCGATGTTCACCGGAAGGTTCGCCAGTGACACGACCGCGAGCACCGCGGCGATGCCCCCGACGACGCCGGGCAGGATCAGGCCCGGGTTGGACAGCTCGGTGATGATCCCGTAACCGGCGACGAGGATGAGTAGGGCCGCGATGGTGGGGTCGATGAGCGCGTTCAGGAAAACCTGCCAGAACGGCATCGGAAAGTCGTCAATCAAAGCGCCCGCGGAATGGATCACGAGGCTCCCGTTGGTCCGTGGAACCTGGCGGCCGTCGACCTGGTTGAGCACGGAGGCGATGTCCGGCGCCTCGAGATCGGCGACGTGCAGCCTGACCGCGTCCTCCGCGTTGATGTTGACGCTGTTGCGCACGGCCTGCTCGGCCCAGTCGGCGTTGCGCCCGTGTATGGATGCGAGGTTGCGCACGCGCGTGACGGCGTCATTGAGGACCTTGGCCCCGAGGTCACCGGTGAGATCGGCGCCGGTCGCGTCGATCGGGTGCGCCGAGCCGATGTTGGTCCCAGGCGCCATGGCGACGACGTCGGCGGCCTCGGCGACGAAGAGCCCGGCCGAGGCGGCGCGGGCGCCGCTCGGATAGACGTAGGCGATCACCGGGACGCTCGAGTTGAGCAGGTCGGTGACGATCTGGTCCATGGAGGTGGAGATGCCGCCAGGCGTGTTGATCACCACCAGGAGTCCGTCCGCGTGGTCCGCCTCGGCGCGATTGACCGAGGTTTCGATGTAGGCGGCCATGATGTTGTTGATGTCCCCGTTGAGGTCCACCTGTTCCACGTGCGGGGAGGATGCGGCCGCGTTGGCCGGCAAGAGCACGGCGGCGACCGCGAACATGAGCCACCCAAACCGGAAGGCGCGGATCCAGGATCGTCGGTCCCACGCGCGCATGTGCCGAGTATGCCCCTCCAGACCTTGTAAAACGTGGAACATCGGGGCCCGGGCGGTCGATTTGGCGCCGCGTAGAATCGAGCGCCATGGGTGCGCAACGAGTCGAGCCGAGCGGCGACGACGACGTCATGGACGACCTTCGCCGTCAGGCCAGGGTCGCGCCGCGCATCGGATCCGCCGAGCAGCACGACCTTCTCGAGAGATCGGCCGCCGGCGACCGCTCCGGACAGGAACGCCTGGTCGCCGCCCACCTCGGGATGCTGATCCGGCTCGCCGAAGCTCGGGTGAAGAAAGGCCTTTCACTGCCCGACCTGGTCCAGGAGGGATCGCTCGGCCTGGTCGAGGCGGTCCGCACGTTCACGGTTAGCGGCCAATCCGACTTCCTCGCGTTTGCCGAGCAAAGGATCGGCGAGAAGATGGACGCCGCGATCGCCGCGGAGGCGGCCGCGGTCCGCGACGCGGAGCTCCTGGTCAACGCGGCCGGTGACTACGAGAGGGCGGAGCTCGCCGTCGCACGCGAGCTGCATCGAAGACCGACATCCAGCGACATCGCGGAAAAGCTGGAGTGGACGGTCGAGCGGACGGAATACGTGGCGGGTGTTGTGGCCGAGGCTCGCCGCCGCCACGACGAAGAGCTGCTCGCGTTCATCGACCCCGACTCCATCGAAATCGACGACGACACCGTGGACGGCGAGTAGCGCCCTGAAACGCACGCCGCTCTACGAACGCCACGTCGCGCTCGGTGCGCGCATGGTGGATTTCGGCGGCTGGGAGATGCCGCAGCAGTACAGCTCGATCCGCGACGAGCACATTGCGGTGCGCCGGGTCGCAGGCCTCTTCGACGTCTCGCACATGGGTCGCTTCCGGATCGCGGGCAACTCGAGCTTCCAGTTTCTCCAGCACATCGTCACCAATGACCTGAAACCTCTGGCGGAGGGGCAGGCGCAGTACAACCTCCTATGCAACGATTCGGGCGGTATCGTCGACGACCTCGTCGTGTACCGAGGCAGCGAAGGGTTTTTCGTCGTCGTCAACGCCTCCAATCGCGAATCCGACCTCCGGTGGTTTCGGGAGCACGCGCCTCCCGACGTCGAGGTCGAGGACCGCACTTTCGAGCTCGGGTTGATCGCGTTCCAGGGGCCGCGCGCGCAGGAGCTGCTGCCATGCGAGGGGCTCGATGCGATCCCTTACTTTGGATTTGGGCACGGCGATGTGGCCGGGATCCACGCGCTCATCTCGCGCACCGGCTACACGGGCGAGGACGGGTTCGAGCTGTTCATCAGCAGCGAGAGGGTTGGCGAGGCATGGGACGCCATCCTGGGACATGGCAAATCTGCCGGCGTGCTTCCGGCCGGCCTGGGCGCTCGCGATGCAACCAGGCTCGAGGCGGCGTTGCGTTTGTGGGGCAACGACATGGACGAGACGGTCAATCCATACGAAGCGGGCTTGGGTTGGACCGTGAAGCTGGACAAGGGCGACTTTGTCGGCCGCGACGCCCTGCAGCGCGTCAAGGCCGCGGGTCCGCGGAGAAAGTTGATCGGGCTCAAGACCGAGCCGGGCAACATAGCGCGGCACGGCGCCGTCGTGAAGGCCCAGGGTAAACCCATCGGCGTGATCACGAGCGGCACTCATTCCTTCTTCCTCGGCTACCCGATCGCGCTCGCCATGGTGGAAGCCGCATCATTTCGTGTGGGAGACAGAGTCGACGTCGACGTCCGCGGCCGCGAGGCCCCGGCAGAGATCGTCAAGCTACCTTTCTATCGGGGCTCGGCGCGCTCGGCGGTATCGCCGGCGAGATCCTGAGCGCACGCATTCAACGAGGAGGAGGAGGGCGCATGGCCGACCGTCACTACACCAAGACGCACGAATGGGTCACGGTCGACGGCAAGCATGCGACTGTCGGCATCACCGACTTTGCCCAGGCTCAGCTCGGTGACGTCGTCTTCCTCGAGCTGCCGGCCGCGGGGCGCAAGCTCGCGGCGCGAGAGACCTTCGGGGTGATCGAGTCCGTCAAGGCGGCGAGCGACCTCTACGCGCCCGTGGCGGGGCGCATCACCGAGGTCAACGAGAAGCTCGCATCGAAACCCGAGCTGATCAACTCCGATCCCTACGGCGAGGGCTGGATCCTGAAGCTCGAGCTGGCGGGCGGCCTGCCGCCTGACCTGATCGACGAGAGCGACTACAAGAAAGTGACCGAGGCCGCCGCAAGCTAGGTGCCGTACCTCGTCCACTCGCCCGAAGACCGGGCGGCGATGCTGGAGGCGATCGGGGTCAGGTCGATGGACGACCTCCTGGTCGACATCCCACAGTCGCTTCGACTCGAGGGGCTACAGCTTCCAGATGGCCTGTCGGAGCTCGAGACGATGGCCCATGTCTCCGCCCTGGCCGGTCGAAACCGTGTCTACCCCGATCGCCTCACGTTCCGCGGCGGTGGCATCTACCGCCGCTTCATCCCCGCCGCCGTCTCGGCGGTCACCTCGAAACCGGAGTTCTATACCGCCTACACGCCTTACCAGGCGGAGGCGAGCCAGGGCACCCTGCAGTCCATCTTCGAATACCAGTCGCTGATCGCCGAGCTCACGGCGCTCGACGTGTCGAACGCCTCCCTCTACGACGGCGCCACTGCTGTCGCCGAAGCCGCGATGATGGCCCACGTCCACACCGGCCGCAACGAGGTCATCGTCTCCGGCTACGTCCACCCCGAGTATGTCCAGGTCCTGCGCGCTTTCGGTGACGGTCGCGGGATCAAGGTCCGCAAGGATGGGGAGCCGAACAAGAAGACAGCCGCGGTCATCTTTCAGCAACCGGATTTTCTCGGCCTGTTGGTCGATCCGCGCGCGCTCACCGCGGCCGCGCACGCTGCGGGCGCCCTTGCGATCGCCTGCGTCGACCCCATCAGCCTGGCCATCCTCGCCCCGCCGGGTGAGTACGGCGCGGATATCGCGGTCGGGGAAGGCCAGCAGCTCGGGCTTGCGCCCAGCTTCGGCGGACCCCACGTGGGTTTCATCGCATGCAAGAAGGAGCTCGTCCGCAAGCTCCCAGGGCGCCTGGTCGGCATCGCCCATGACGCCCAGGACCGGCGCGGCTTCGTCCTCGCCCTCGCGGCCCGGGAGCAGCACATCCGGCGCGAGAAGGCGACCTCCAACATCTGCACCAACCATTCGCTCTGCGCGCTCGCGGCCGCCGTGTACCTGACCTACATGGGTCCGTACGGCCTGCGCCAGGTGGCCGAGGTCTCCTTCAAACGGGCGCACAACCTCGCCGAGCGCCTCGCGGCCCTCCCGGGCTGGGAGCTTGCCTTCCCAGAGCGGCAGTTCTTCAACGAGTTCCCGATGCGCGTGCCGAAAGCGCCGGCGGTTCTGAGGAAGCTCTCCCGCAGAGGCATCCTCGGCGGACTGGAGGTCGGGCGATGGTTCCGCGAGCTGAAGGGCGTGGTCACCTTCACCTGCACCGAGGTCAACGACGCGCGCGCGCTGGACGAGCTCGTCGAGGCGCTGCGGTCGTGACAGAGGCGCTGAGCTTCGAGCTGAGCCGGCCCGCTGTCGATCCTCCGCGCCTGCCCGAGGCCGACGTCGCGGGACCCGGCCCGGCCGACGTCCTGCCCAGGGACGTGCTGCGCTCCAGACCGCCCAGCCTTCCTCGGCTGAGCGAGCCGGAGATCATGCGGCACTACAGCCGCATGGCGTCGCTCAACTACTCGATCAGCGAGAACTTTTATCCGCTCGGCAGCTGCACCATGAAGTACAACCCGGTGGTCAACGAGGCGGCGGCTGCGCTCCCGGGTTTCGCGGGGCTGCATCCCTACCAGGACGAGGATTCGGTCCAGGGAGCGCTCGAGCTGATGTGGCGGCTCGAGCAGGCGCTGTGCGCGGTGGTGGGCGTCGACCGGGTCACGCTGCAACCGGCCGCCGGGGCGCATGGGGAGTGGACGGCGCTCCGGATGATCGCCGCCTTCCACCATTCGCGGAAGGAAAACCGCACGGAAGTCCTCGTGCCGGACTCGGCGCATGGCACCAACCCGGCCAGCGCCGCTCTCAGCGGGTTTCACGTCGTGGAGGTGCGCTCGGGGCAAGACGGTCGGATCAGTCTTGCCGACCTGGAGTCCAAGCTCTCGCCTCGAACCGCAGCCCTGATGCTGACCAACCCCAACACC